>Ga0302320_10017288_pt1 | contig 14653 bp, 16 predicted proteins | sample Bog_T0_3_FD_202130 | JGI IMG/M metagenome (GOLD analysis project Ga0302320, IMG submission 202130) | Peat permafrost microbial communities from Stordalen Mire near Abisko, Sweden - Bog_T0_3 | ecosystem: Environmental > Terrestrial > Soil > Wetlands > Peat | place: Sweden: Abisko, Stordalen Mire...
GACGATCGCCCACCATGCGGCCGAAGGCGAACAGCAAAGCGACGGGGACAACGAGCTGGCTCCACGACTCGATCATATTCGACAAGGCGCCCGGATTTTCGAACGGATGCGCCGAATTGGCGTTGAAAAAGCCGCCGCCGTTGTCGCCGAGCAGTTTGATGGCCTCCTGGCTCGCCACGGGACCGATCGCGATCGTTTGCTTTACCCCTTCCAACGTCGTTGCTTCCATTGCCCCTTGCAGCGTCTGGGGCGCGCCCAAAAACACAAGAGCCAGCGCCACTAGCGCCGAGAGCGGCAGCAGCACATAGAGCACCGCCCGTGTCAGATCGACCCAAAAATTGCCGATCGTCGCGCATTGCTGACGCGCGAGGGCGCGCGTCAAACCAAGCGCTAGGGCCACGGCGACCGCCGTATCGAGGAAGTTATTGGCGGTAAGGCCGACCATCTGCGTGAAATGACTCATTGTCGTCTCGCCGGCGTAGGCCTGCCAATTGGCGTTGGTGATGAAGCTGATCGCCGTATTGAAGGCGAGGTCGGGCGGAACGGCGCCTTGCGCCAGCGGGTTTAGGGGGAGAAGCGCTTGGAAACGCATGATTAAATACAGAGCCAGAAAACATCCAAAGCTGAAAATGATCATGGATAGGGTATAGTCGAGCCAGTCCTGCTCCTTATTTGGATCGACCCCGGATAGCCGATAAAGGCCGCGTTCGACGGGCGCCGCCAGCGGCGTCAAGAGCGTCTTTCGTCCATCGAAAACCGCGGCCATGAAGGCGCCCAGCGGCCAAGCGACAACGACCACCAGCGCCAGTGTCAGTGCGATCTCAAGCCAGCCCGCGACCGTCATCGAACATCCCTTTTTTCGCGCCCGTCACAACGGGAAACGGCGCTGATCATCATCGATTTCCCATAGGCTAGGCAACGCGCTCGACTTGATTACGCTTCTTGGCCCCGAGCGCGCAAATGGACGCGCAATCGAGTGTAAGGGAGCAACACGGATATTCGTCCGCGCCCGGAAAGTTCTAAACCAACATCCACCGGATAGCGGCCCTGTCGATGCTGAGATTGCCGTTTTCGACAGATTTTGTCCACGCCGGGCCCTTCTTTACAAAAGCTTCCGCGCTCCCAAGACAATGCTGACCCCCAATCGCGGTTTCACGACCCTCCGCTCAAGGCTGCCGGTTCACATCCCTGGCCTCGGGAGGCGACGCTGAAGCAGCGTGAGCGCATCGATCGCTTAAGCGCAGGCGAAGTGTGGAATTCACGCAGGTCATCTTTGGATTGTCGACGGCTGCGCCCCTCTTTCGAGGGGCGGCCTCGAGCAGAAGATGCGTCGCGTGATCGACGAACTCGGCATCTCTGCAGTAGAGTTCCTCAAGCCGTTCAAGCTCGCCGGCAAATTGTGCGCTGACCACTGAACTTGGCGGGTTCCATCGTCGGTCGCCAGCGAATCGGCCATGAAAGAGGTCGAGCCCCCGCAGGTCTTTCAACTCGAAATAGGCTGCCGCGAGGGCTTTTAGCTCGGCCGCCCCAAAGAGTCGGAAATCAAACGAGATGCGCCGACCATTTTGGAGCTCCGCCTCGAGCCGGCTGGCTCGACGGTCATACCAAAACCAGCGGGCCTCTTCGACCGCGTCGACAAAAATCGTCGGGGTGCTGCCTACGGCGCGCACCGCGGTGACAAAATCGCCGCATGTGACCCGCGCCACTTCCGCAAGAACGCGGGGCAGGCGATCTCTCGGAATGTGATTCAGAACACCATAGAGACAGACGCAGAGGTCAATGCTTTCATCAGCTTCGGGAAGCCGAGTGCAAATGTCGCCGATTTCGAAATCGAGACTCACCCCGCCGAGGGCCGCCAAGTTACGGCTCCGCGTCTGCGCACGACGCACTTGCTCGTCCGCGATGTCAATTCCGCGCGCCGTGATGGAGGTGAAGCCGAGAGCCCATGCGCGTGTCACCAGGCGGCAAAGCCATGTGCCGGGTCCACACCCTAAGTCGAGAATTCGGATCGATCGAGCGCCTTTGGAACATAGTGTTCGCAATTTGTCATCGAGAACGGCCCAGATGCGCCGATCTCCATACGCATATTGTCCTTGGAATGAATTGGGGTCCTGTAGATCGCCGTCGGCATAGGCCTCATACTTGTCGCCGGCCTGATTGTAAGCGGCGGCGATCGCGTGCTCGTCGCCTGCATGCAGGCGCGATACGATTTGGCGGTTCCGAATTCTTGCGGTCACGTTCTTTGCCATTTCTTGGTTGTTTCACTTGAGACGGCCGAGAGATCCTGCGCGTCCTTTCACGACGGGCGCGAATCGGGTCGCATTAGCGGTCTAAGGAATTTGTACCGGTCACGACCGGCTCATACTCCGGCTGGATTTGGACATAGGCGAAGGCGATCGCGAACATCGCGAAGAGGCCAATGACGATAGGACTCGCCCGCAAGAAGGCGTTTTTCATCGTGGCGGATGTTCCGATCGGTGAGGTTTACGTTGAACATGTTAGTGGTGGCGTCTTGTTTCCCCTTACGCCGCCTTGCGCTCCACGCGCTCCAGGCAAGCGGCGATCGAATTGAGCGATGAGAAGCTCTGGCGGCGCAGCATCTGCTTGGGAAATTCGACGCCGTAGGCCTCCTCCAGCGCGAGCATTACCTGTATCGCGGCGAAGGGGCTAAGCCCCGCCTCATAGAGGTTGGCGTTTGGATCGATCGTTCGCGCCGCCACTGGCAAATGGCCCTTTGCGTCGATGATTTGGCGTATGACTTCGATCATCTTCGTGCTCCGTATGCGCTTGGCGCGATCACACGCCGCGCGCCCGCTTCATGAACTGCCGGTTCGGCGTCGCGGTATCCATATTGCCGGGACAAGCCTTCCCCCCGCGCACGAGGGCTTGGACCGGTTAGCGGCGTCCGCCGACCCTTAAGTCTCGCTACCGGGACTTGCCTTCGAGGGACCATGTGACCCATGTCCAGTCGCCGAATCCGATTTGGTTTCGGCAACGCTCTTCGGATTTTTGGCGAAAGCTTTTGTCGGGCCGCCGATGCTGAAATCGAGAATGCCCGGGACCATGATCACCGCCCGCGGGTGGTGATCATTCTCCAGCATGGCGAAGCGAAGGGCTTCGGAACGCTCGACAAAGATCGCGCCGCATAGCCCGGCTTGATCACGCACCACCCAGTTGCCGCGGCTATCTCTGCCGAGCAAGAAGGGGGCATGTCTCGACGAAGGTCGCCATGGAGGCGCGCGCGGCGCATGTGATGGAGGCGTTCGCATGGAGCTATCTCCAAAGCGCCAACGGCTCATTCGAATACCGCACCGCGTCCGAGCGCTGGCCCGCCTCGAAGGCCGCGTAGTTCAATGCCGCCTGTCGGTTGACGAAGATTCCTCCTCCGCGACCGCTTGTCTCCACCGCGACCCAGTGGCCCGTTTCATCCTGCCCAACGACGAATTGCAAACCCGAATCCCGGCTGCGCGTTTCCCGCGTTTCGCCGATACTTAATGGAATGGACATGTCCACGCCTGAGGTGACGCGATCCGGGGTGTGGACCGCAGGGTGGATATACAGCCGGACGGCGTAAAGGATCGATATGGAAAAAGCCCGGCAATATAAAGTTCATGTAAACCGATACGGTCGTTCGACGATATCGCCGACTTTGAATTGGCGCAGTAAAAACAACGATCCTTGGTTCTTAATGCGCAGCAGGTGGTTGACAAAGGCGCGGTAAAATCGGTTGAAGCCCGCCACTTGAATTTGCGCGAACGATTGGCGTGATCGGACGTTCGAACGATGGCGCAAGCGTCGAGACGGAGTCCGTCGTCGCAGGGTGAGCAACGTCAGCAAACGCAATTGAATAGGGAGAAAACGCCATGCACATTACGATAATTGCAGCGGCCATGCTGCCAGTTCTCTCTTCCGCGGCGCCGGCGCAACAAGCTATCTCTTGCCCGGACTTCCGCCATAACGAAGACGGAAGCTGGACCCCATTGAAAAATATCACCATCGCCGGACCCAATCGTCAGGCGGAGTTTCGGCCCGGCATGTCTCTTCGAGCAGGAGTCATCGTGAACGGCGTCGATCTTGGCGGGCTCCTCGACGTAATGTGTGCGATACAAGGGCAAGGCCGGGGCCCATAGACCCACGTCGTTTCAATTCGACAAACAACCAGCGTTGCGAACGTAACCGGCGAGCAGCCGAGCGCCATGTTGGAGGCCTTGGATGAACGCCGATCGGCGCTGAAGACATAGAGCATCCTGATTACGCCTGAAAGTCAGCCAGCTTCAGCAGCGTATAAGGCATGGGCAAGGTTCTGATCGCGACAAAGGCGAGGCGCGGAATCATTTCGCCAAGGTCATATCTGCGGTTGAACCGATATTCGAACTCGGCGAGATAACGCGGCACATGTTTTTCCCGCACGGCGCGGTAGGTTCCAACCAGCGCGGCCTTGATGTTGCCGAGCGCGGTGTTGACCCATTTGAAAGCCGGCGTCTTGGCGGCCTGCGCTCCGGAGCCCGTGATGATCGCCGTGTGCGTGCAGCCGGCCTCGACGACGGCCGTGAAGCATTTCAAGCCGTCGGAGACGACCTGGGCGCCGCTGGAAAGCGCCGTGCTCGCAAGTTTGCGCAGCGCGACTTTGCTGAACGCCTTCACCCGCCGCAGGATGATTTGATGCGGCTTGCCGTCGTCTGTCGTTTCGACCGCCGCGACGAAAGGCGTCTTGCCCGCCGCGCCGCGCCCGGGCCGACCTGGACGTTCGCCGCCAAGATAGGCGTCGTCCATTTGAACCTTGCCCTTCAAGCGTTTCGTCGCATTGCGTTCGAGCATGACCTGCGCGAGCTTGTGCTTCATCTTCCAGGCCGCGTTCTGCGTGATCCCGAGCCGGCGCGAAAGTTCGAGGCTGGATATCCCCTGTTTCGATTGCGTGACGTGATACATGGCCGCAAACCACAGGCGGAGCGCCAATTTGCTGGCGGCGAACGCCGTTCCTGCCCGCACGGACGTTTGCTTGCGGCAGGCGTTGCACTGGAACAATTTGCGCATCCCGCGCGTCACGACGCAATGCGCCTTGCCGGCGCAATCGGGACATTCAAAACCATTCGGCCAGCGCCATTCGACAAGCGCCGCGTGGCATTGCTCCTCGCTGCCATACGCCTTGTTGAATGCGCTTTCGCTGAGACCTTTCTGAAACTGCACCTTGTTGCGCGGCATCGCTAAACCCTCCCGAAAACAGTATGTTCTGTTTTTGTTCTCGCAAAAAACCCAAGCTGACGCAAGAGCGAATTCAGGTAGAGCATTGACGGAAAGCCCAAGATTTTTGGCTCTTAAATCGGGCGAGCAGTTGGCCCGCCCCGAGGCCTCTCCAACCCCATCATAGGGTTCATGGCGGCAACACGCCCGGCGACGATGGGATCGCCGCAGCGCGGCTCGGACAACTTCGACTGGCAATACGCGGGAGTATGCTAAATTGTCCCATCACGACGACCGGCCGAAGGAGCGACCCACGCTCGACGAGGTCGAGAGAATACGGTTGTAGTCGATCACCGGAATCGAATCAGTCAACCGCCATTTTACGCAACTACCAGGGAATCGAGATTGTGACGGAAGATCAAAGTTCCAAAGTGCCGGCTTTCACGGAACATGCGTTGCGTTCCCGCGTGCTTGCCGAAGTTCACGCCCGGCCTTCCGCGCCAATCGAAGGCGCGGAGCGAATCCTGCATTTCGCCTTCATGACCGACCAGGCGGCGGCCATCACGGCGCGCGAGGCGCTCAACGCCTTCTGCGTTGATCGCGCTTGTCCAGTCCCGGCGTCCGATGCAAAGCAGCACCGGGTTGAACTGCCCGGCGCCGTCTTGCGCTGGGAGCATCATGGCGAGTTCATGACCTATTCTTGGGAGTTCTCAAACAAGACGCCCGGTCCGGAATTAATCGAGGTGCGACGCGTGGCGTTCCAGCCAAAATCGAGCGAGCTTTTAAGCTTCATGCGCCTTCTGCCAGAGCCTGGGCCTTTGCTCGTCGCCGCCGATCTGCATCTGTTGCCAGAGGGGCGAACTGATGAGAGTTGGCGCGCCTTGTTCGAGCCAAGCCGGCTCGCCGCCTCCGAGGTCATGGGAGGCGCCGCGATTGCCGCCACCGATTTTCACCCTGATGATTCCGGCTTCGTTCGCCTGCTCATGCTTAACCGCCACCTGACGGCGGGGGAGGCAGGCTCATTGGTACGCTGGCTGCTCGACGTCGAAACCTACCGTACCCTCGCGCTGCTAGGCTTGCCGGAAGCGGAAGCCGTTGGCCCAACAATACGCCGGATTGAAACCGAATTGCCTCTCTTCCTTCAGCAGATACGTCAAGGGGAAGGATTGGAGGCGAGCCGTGAATTACTTCAACGTTTGACCGCCCTTGCCGCGGAACTCGAAGCCGGCGCCGCGAACAGTCTCTACCGGTTTGGCGCAACGCGGGCTTATCACGAACTCGTGCGCCACCGCTTTGACGCCATCGGGGAAGAACCCTTGCCGAATTTGCCAGTTCTGGCCGCCTTTCTTACCCGAAGGCTTACACCCGCGATCCGCACCTGTTCCTCGACTGAAGCGCGTCAGCAAAATCTTTCCCAAGAGCTTGCCCGCGCCGCGCAGTTGTTGCGTACGCGCGTTCAAATCGAACTCGAAAGCCAAAACAAAGATCTATTGAGCGGCATGAACGATCGGTTCCAGTTGCAATTGAAATTGCAGCAGGCCGTCAGATGGGTCACGGTCGCCGCGACCACATATTATGTTCTTACCATCCTGCGTATCCTTTACGAAGGAATGCAGCGGGAAATCGCGGCTTTCGATCCTGCCCTCGCGACGGCTATTTCCGTGCCATTCGCCCTAGGGCTCGTTCTTTGGATATTTCGAGATCGCACCAACAAGGCGACGGATGCTTGAGTGCAAAGGAACGTTGCGCGCTCCTTAGCCCGTTCATTTCTTTTTGGGGAAACCTCCCCGCCACTGGGGTGCGGCACGGTTAAGTGAGACATCCGGCTGCGGTAAATTGAACCGCAATCGGAGGTATAGAGATGACAGTCGATGAAGGGCGGAAGCCCGACGGGGCGCCGGAGCGCTCTGCCAAAGCTGGCGAAGACGCCCACTCAAGTGCGAGCCGCTCAACTTCGGGTTGCCAATGCAAATGTCGGAGAGCTATCCTTGGCAGCCTGAATAAGCGCAGTCGGTTGTCTCAGAACCGTGCCGCAGTACAAAACCTCCCCGCCACCGCATGCGCCCATCGTTGCTCCGTGGAACGCAACGATCCTCCAAATGCATTCCTTCGCGAGGGCAAGCGAAGGCGGCTTTAGGTCACGGGCCGCCATGGGCGATAATTTTGGAATGTCGGCTGTCCCTTCGGGTGCGGCCAAAATCTTGCCGTGTGGCGGATGGTCGAGAAACGCCCGCAATTACATCAGCGCGTCATATACCGAGCGCGTGATTTCGATCGAAGACACCCGCGAATTGCAGCCGCCACAGCCGAATTGGCTATCGCTGCTGGCCTCCAAGGGCGATCAAGGGACTTCGAAGGTGACGATTCAGGACTTGCTTGAATCGAGTTTGCGGCTGCTCCCGGATCGGCTGTTCTTGGGCGAAATTCGCGGGGCGGAAGCCGCGACCTTTTTGCAGGCGGTCAACACGGGCCATCCCGGTTCGCTGACGACGCTGCACGCCGATAGCACCTACAGCGCATTTGATCGTCTGGCGCTGATGACGCTGCAATCCGATCTAAAACTGACCAAGGCGGAAATTCTGGAATATGTGCGGTCGGTGGTGCCGATGGTTGTCCAGTTGCGCCGCCGCCCGACGCGCGCCGTCGCCGAAATATATCTGCGTTGTTACGGACAAGATCAGCACAAATGAACGACGAAAGCTTCACAAACGCGGGGCCGGCGCCCCGGCGCTATCGCCGCCATTGGGTGACGCTGGTTCAGCCGATGATGATCGCGGCTATCGGGTTGGGGCTGTTGAAAATCTCGACCGAATTTTATCACAGCGCTGTCGGAATACGATTCGTTGTCGCCGCCTTGCGCGAGATAGGATCGGCAGTCGGGCCGGTAGGCCAACATTGGGCGTGGCAAGGGCTCGCGCCGTTGGTGATTTGCGTGATTGTCTGGATTTGCGGCTGGCCGTTGGTTTGGGCGCTCGCCGTGAACGCGACCACGATAATCGAGGTCGATGAGCGCCAGATTGTATTTTGCGCGGGCGTGTTCGCACGCCAGATTCGGCAAGTTGAAATTCGAGAGATTGTCGGGATCAGCGTGCTGGAAAGCATGTCGGGCAGGGTGTTGGGCTATGGGACCATCGATGTGGAAACACGCGGCTATGACCGGCTCGTGACGCATGTGATCGGCAGGGCGCGCGAGCTCGCGGGCTTCGTCCTTTGGCTGAAACGCCGCCCCGACCAGAATTAGCCGATACTGAATATCGAAATCTCCGGAGGTTTGTGGATGCCTGGAACTGCGACAAGAACTGCGGGGCCAGGCTGGCTCCTTCTCTATGCCCTGACGGCGGTCGCCGGCGTCCTGGCGCTTATCTGGCTTTGGGAAGGCGCGTTTGCGCTGTCGGTCGCCGCCTATTCGCACTCTTGGTCGCTCCCTCTGCGATTTACGCGCGGTCTCGAATTCTTATTGCCGCTTCATACGGTGTTCGCGGAATGGAACAATCCGGTCGTTCAAAAGCTGGCCGGCCGCGCGACCCTGGGTTTCGCGGTGGCCGCGATACTTTTGGGCGCGAGCGTCGCGCAGTTGCTCACGGGCCTGCGAGGCTCCCGCCCGCCCAGGGGCGGCTCGCGCCTCGCCACGGTCTCGGATTTATCGCGTGCGGGCTTGCTGAACGGTCGTCCCGGCTATTCGATCTTCCTTGGACGATTCCACGGCAAAGACGTTCGCTACTCCGGGGCCAGCCATATTTATGTCAATGGCCCGACTCGCTCCGGTAAGGGCGTGGGCTTCGTGCTGCCAAACGCCCAGGAGTGGCGGGGCTCTCTGATCGGTTTGGATCTCAAGCGCGAGATCTGGAACGAAATCGGCGCGGCGCGCGCGGCGATGGGGCAGGAGGTCTTTCTGTTTTCTCCCGGCTCCGAAAACTCACATTGCTGGAACCCGCTCAATCTCGTGGCGCCTTGGCCGTCGCGGGCGACCGATGTGACGAACATCGCGAGAAGTCTGATTTCGGCCCCGGCGTCGGGCGACTCTTATTGGGCCGAGACGGCGCGCGGACTGTTCGCCGGCTTGCTCGGCTACGTTCTCGATAGTGAGACGATGGAGGGAGAGCGCACGATCAAGTCGGCGCTGAAATTATTTAGCCGGGGTCGAAGTCTGGCCGCTCTGATGCACGACATTCTTGCCGATGAGCCTGCTCTGAACGAATTTGTGTTCGACAAATTCAGCCAGCATCTCGGGCGCGACGAGAAGCAACGCGCCTCGTTCGAGTCGCATATTACAACGGCGCTGGACCCCTGGAACAATGCCCTTGTCGATGTCGCAACGAGCAAGAGCGATTTTTGCATCGCCGATCTGCGCCGCAAGCCATTTACACTGCTGATTGGGACGCCGATCGGCAATTCCGGAACCGTCGAAGCGGTGGTGCGCCTGCTCATTCAACAGGTGCATGATGTGTTGCTCAAAGAGCTTCCTGGGGCCGATGAGCCATACAAATTGCTGCTCATGCTCGACGAATTTTACCAGTTCGGGCGGATGCCCGAAATTGTCGACCGGGCGCCGCTGGTCGCGGGCTATGGTTTTCAAATCGCGATGATCGCGCAAGGGTTGACGCAACTCGATGTCAAATATGGACGACCCACGCGCGAAATGCTGATGGGCAATATGGACGTTAAATTGTTCATCGGCATAGGCGACGAAACCACGGCGCTTGCGGCGTCTCAAGACGCGGGGAAGCATTACGTCATGCGCGAGGGATGGGGAACGTCCATCGGAACGGGAATGGGCGGCGGCGGGTTCGGTCGGGGCAGCAAATCGACGCAAGGGCGATGGGAGCTGGAACCGTTGTTTTTACCCGACGCGCTGCGCCGGTTTCATGAAAGGAAGTCGCTGTTGCTGGTGCGCGGACAGTTCGGGGCCGTGCTGGATAAGGCGCATTTTTTCACGGAAAAGGCGTTCAAGGCTCGGACGGGCGCCACCAATGCGTTCAAATCCCATTTGCACATTCCAACGGTGAACGTATCAGCGGCGGGAGCGGCAGCGCAGCCGCAAGCGGTGGCGGCCTCGGTCGAGGTGTCACGGGGAAACACGGCGCCGCAAAACCCGGCGACATCGAAACATGAGTCTTCGCGCGCGAGGGTTTTAAGAGCGGCGTCGGCGATCTTTGTAGATACGAAGCGCTTCGAAGCGGCGTTCCTCCTCGCGATGAATCATGCGAGCAATCAAGAGATTGCCCGTCTTTGCAGCGAGCTGCGGCAAACGCCGGAGTGGTTTGGCGATCTCCGCCCGCGTCGAAGCGGGCTCTTTGCCGGGATAAAGCGCAGCGGTGTGGAAGCGCTGACGCAAACGTTGCGGGCCGAAATTATGGCCGCGCGTCAGGCGTTGAATAATGACCGCGCTGAACATGCGGCGGCGCTCGCACAAAACGCCGCGCCGGATGTGGCCATGGTCGCCGCCGCACCTGTGGTGGCGACCATCGTGGGGCCAGGGGAAGCGGGGACGCCGCCGCCGCCCGTGTCCCCGGCGTCGGTCAACGACAATTCGTTTGGTGGTGGGGCGGCGGCGAAAGTCGCGGGGGCGGACGATCCGGCGGTCCAGGTCAATGAAGTGATCGCGGCACAAATCGCGGAATTCGATGACGTCGGGCGTAGGGCAGGCCAGCTTGTGGAGGCGGCGGCAAGCAAATCAGACGCCCGCGAGGATTTACGCGTTGCGCTGGCCCGGGAGTCGAGTCGGCTCGCGACCGGAACGGTGCGATTCGTCGACACTCCATACGACGATCTTGGACAACAAATGAGCGAATGATCGTCCCGCGCCTCAGGTAAGCGGCGCGTTTCGTAGTCGCGGTCATCGCACTCCTTGCAAAAGCTCTGCCTTTCGCAACGCAACCTAAAACATGTATGCTTGGCCCAGAAGCCCAATTTGATTTTGCTCGCATGCACGCGAATTTCGACCGCCGATCAGCCGAGCAAGCTATGCGCCACAAAGGTCGAGGAAGCCCCCCAAAAGCGTCAACTTGACAGGGGCCTTCTATTTCATCGGAAATTCTTTCGCGATCGCGAGATTGAGTTGAAGCACATTTACCCGCGGCTCGCCAAGGACGCCGAGATCGCGATGCGCGACATGCCGCTCGACGAGCGCCGCAACGCGCTCCGGCGGAACGCCGCGGATCTTCGCCACCCGTTGCGCTTGTAACGCGGCATTCGCAGGAGAAATGTCAGGGTCAAGGCCCGAACCGGAGGTCGTCAGCATATCAGCCGGTAAAGCGTTCCTTGTGGCATCCGGGTCCGCATCGTCGAGAACCTTCCAATCGTTAACGAGGCGATCCTCCAGCGCTTGGCTGGTCGGGCCGAGGTTCGATCCGGACGAACTCGCCGCGTTATAGGGCGCCGATATCGTCTTTGTCGCATCCTTCGGATCAGTGTCCGTGGTCGCCGACGGTCGTCCATGAAACCACTGTGGATCGTCCCATTGCTGGCCGATCAGTTGCGAGCCCAGGACCGCGCCATGCTCGCCTCTGATAAGACTGCCATTCGCCTGAAACGGCATGAGCCACTGGCCGAGCGCCGTGACGGTGAGCGGATAGGCGAACCCACACAATACGAAAGTCACCAGGGACGCGCGCACGGCGCCGTTGAGAATATCGAGCATCTTCCGCTCCTCCTAGAGCAATGGCGCGATCAACAAGTCGATCGACTTGATGCCGATGAATGGCGCGATCAGGCCGCCGACGCCGTAGATCCAAAGGTTGCGATAGAACAACGCCTGTGCGGTCTCTACCCGAAAGCGTACGCCCCGCAAGGCGAGCGGAATCAGCATCGGGATGATCAAGGCATTGAAAATCAACGCCGACAAGATAGCGCTATGGGGCGTCGCCAAGCCCATGATGTCCAAGGCCGCAAGACCAGGCAGGGCGACGATGAACATCGCGGGGATAATCGCAAAATATTTCGCGACATCGTTGGCGATTGAAAAAGTGGTCAGCGCCCCGCGCGTGATCAACATTTGCTTGCCGATCGCCACAAGATCGGTGAGCTTGGTCGGATCGGAATCCAGGTCGATCAAATTAGCTGCTTCCTTGGCCGCTGTCGTTCCGGAATGCATGGCGAGCCCGACATCCGCCTGCGCCAGCGCGGGAGCGTCATTGGTGCCATCTCCCGTCATCGCCACAAGCCGGCCCTCGCTCTGCTCCCTGCACACCAAGTTAAGCTTCTCTTCAGGCGTAACCTCGGCGATGAAGTCGTCGACACCGGCCTCGGCCGCAATCGTCTGGGCGGTGATGGGATTGTCTCCCGTCACCATCACCGTGCGAATGGCCATCTTCCTGAGTTCCTGCATCCGCTCGCGAATTCCAGGCTTGAGAACGTCCGAGAGAACGACGACGCCAAGGATGTCGCCGTCCATGCTTACGGCGAGCGGCGTCGCGCCTTTGCGCGAAACACTGTCGGCGACCGCTTGCAAATCGGACGGCGCTTCCCTGCCAAACTTATCCTTTACCGCCTGAACCACCGCGCCTACGGCGCCCTTGCGGACGGTTCTTCCATCCGGGAAATCGAGTCCGCTCATACGGGTCGCGGCGGAGAAATCCAGGCCGGAGGCTTGGTCAAGGCCCGGGATCGGCTCGGCTCCACGCGCAATGCTGATGGCGACGACGGACCTTCCTTCCGGCGTCGTGTCGAAATAAGAAGCAAGAAACGCCACCTGAATCACGGTCTTCCGCGTTTGGCCGGCGACCGGAATAAACTCGGTGACTTGCCGATCGCCTATGGTGATCGTTCCTGTCTTGTCGAGAATCAGGGTTTGCACGTCGCCCGCGGCTTCAACCGCCCTGCCGGAGGTGGCCAACACATTGAAGCGCATCGTGCGGTCGATCGCCGCGATGCCGATCGCCGAGAGAAGCGCCCCGATCGTCGTCGGGATCAGCGCGACAAGAAGCGCTACGAGGTCGGCGACGTTGATCCGCGCATTGAGATAGACAGCGACCGGCGCGATCGCCGCCACGACAATAAGAAAGATCAACGTCAGGATCGAGAGCAGCACCGTTAGGGCGATCTCGTTCGGCGTCTTCTGGCGTTTCGCGCCTTCAACCAGACGGATCATGCGGTCGAGGAAGCTGTCGCCGGCATTGGCGGTTACTCGAATGAGAAGCCAGTCCGAGACGATTTTGGTGCCAGCGGTGACGGCAGAGAATATATCCGTTCCCGCTTCTTTCAGGACTGGCGCGGATTCGCCCGTGATGGCGGACTCGTTGACATAAGCTATTCCCTCGACAACCGTGCCGTCCGCCGGGAGGAGGTCGTTCTGCTCCACGCGAACGATATCGCCTATCCGTAGCTGCGTGGCCGGCACGGTTTCTTCACGACCGTCTTCCAACATACGCTTTGCGACAAGATTTAAGCGGGTCTGGCGAAGAGCCGTGGCCTTTGCTTTACCGCGGCCTTCCGCCAGCGCTTCGGCGAAATTCGCGAACCAGACGGTCAACGCCAAAATAATTGTTACGACGCCGTTATACAAATGCGATGCGCTTGTCGGCCCGAACAAGTCCGGCTGAATCGTCAAGGCCAGCGTGACCAGCGTGCCGACCCACACCACGAACATCACCGGATTACGGATCTGCACGCGCGGATCAAATTTTGCGAGCGATCCCTTGAACGCCTGCCAGAAGAGGTCGGGCGTATAAGCGCCGGCGGCGCTGACGCCACGAAATTCGCCGCCAAGGGGGCCAAATTTCGAAGCAGCTTCTCGTCTCGGCGCCATTAGAAGTCTCCCGAATTACGCCTTGGGTTTGTTAAAAAACCTGGCCGCTCTTCATGGCGAAAAATTCGGCGACCGGTCCCAGAACGAGCGCTGGAAAAAAGGTCAGCGCGCCGACGATCAAAATCGTCGCAAACCAGAACAAGCCGAATGTAGCGGTGTCTGTGCGAAGCGTCGCCGTCGTCGCCGGAGTGAAGGGTTTGCGGGCGATCGAGCCTGCGACCCCCATCATGAAGATGATCGGAGGATAGCGGCCGATCAAGATGACGAAAGCGGTTGCCCAATTATACCAAGGCGTATTGGCGTTGAGCCCAGCAAACGCCGAGCCGTTGTTGGCGGCCGAAGAGCTAAAGGCGTAGAGGACCTCGGAATAGCCGTGCGGACCGGCGTTCGCCATCGATGCGAGCCCGTAGGGCGCGACGACCGACCAACCCGTGGGCGCCAGGATGACGAGCGGATGGATCAGCAATACGAGCGAAACCAGGATGATCTCGGCCTTCTCGATCTTCTTGCCGAGGAACTCGGGGGTCCGGCCAACCATCAGACCTGCTACGAAAACGGCGATAATGCCGTAGGAAAGCGCCGCGAGGAAGCCAACGCCCTTTCCGCCAAAGATGCATTGCAGCATCATTCCGACGAACAGCGCGAGGGCGCCGAGGGGCGTGAAGCTATCATGCATCGAGTCCGCGCTGCCCGTGGTGAACGAGGTCGTGACGGTCGCGAACTACC
>Ga0302320_10017291_pt1 | contig 14652 bp, 10 predicted proteins | sample Bog_T0_3_FD_202130 | JGI IMG/M metagenome (GOLD analysis project Ga0302320, IMG submission 202130) | Peat permafrost microbial communities from Stordalen Mire near Abisko, Sweden - Bog_T0_3 | ecosystem: Environmental > Terrestrial > Soil > Wetlands > Peat | place: Sweden: Abisko, Stordalen Mire...
CGGGTCACCCCAAGCGCGCGCAGCAGGCCCAAGGATCGACGCCGGCGCAGCACGGAGAGCGACTGGGTCGAGAACACCAGGAACGCGCCGGTCCAGAGCGATACCAGCGCCAGCATATTGAGGTTGACGCGATAGGCGCGGGTCGCCGTGATCGCCCGATCGCGCTCCACCCGGGGAGCGATCGCGAGAGTTCCGGCCGGCAACCGCCGCCTGAGCGCGTCGCGGTACGAGTCGAGGTCGACGCCGGCGTTCAAACGCAGGTCGATGCGGTTCAAGCGGCCGACCCTGCCGAAGCTCCACTGCGCCGTTGCGATATCCATGACGCCCAGGGCCTGACCGTACGCATTCTCGGACAGCACGCCGATGACATGCAGCAGCTTGGGCGAGTTGCCGACCAGCACGCGCAGCGAATCGCCCCTGCGCAGCTTCAGATCGAGAGCCGCGCTCGCGCTCAACAGGATGCTGTCGGGCTCGAACAGTGCGAGCGCGTTTCCTTCGACATCGGCGATCAGGGCGGGCTGCAGGGCGGCCGCTCGAAAGGGATCCAAGCCCAGTATCTTGAGCGTGTCGCGGTTTCCTTGCACCGCGGCCTCGATCTCGAGCACGGGGCTCGCGATCCCGACCGCCGGGTCCGCTTGCAGCTCGGCGAACAGCCCATCGGCGAATCCGTCGCGCGGCCCTCGCACGATGAGGTCCGCTTCGCCCACCAAGCGCTTGGTCGCCAACCCGAACTCGTTGAGCGCGGCGGTGTTGACCAGATACACCGCGGCGCCGAGTGCAACCCCGAGCGCGATCGCGAAAACCGTGACGAATAGACGCGCCGGTTGTTCGCGCAACTGCGAGGTCAGGAGCACACGCCACGCGATGAAGGCGCCGCGGCCGTGGCCACGCGCCTTCAAGCGGATGACACCAACGGCTTGAGTCCCGCCGCGTCGAGAACGAGGATGCGGTCCGCGGTGTCCGCCGCGGCCCTCGAATGGGTGATCAGAATTCCGGCCCCGGCGTTTTCCTTGATCTGATCCCGCAGCAGGGCAAGCGTCTGCACCGCAGTGCGCGCGTCCAGGTTTCCGGTGGGCTCATCGGCGAGCACCAATCGCGGCCGATGGATCAAGGCTCGGGCAATCGCCACCCGCTGCACCTCGCCGCCGGAGAGTTCGCGCGGATAACGCCGCGCCGATTCCGAGAGTCCTACCGCCTGCAGCATCTGGCGCGCGCGCTCGCGCTGCTGCGATTGCGGCGCGCCCAGCAATTCTAGGGGAAGGGCGACATTCTGCTGCACCGTGAGATACGGCAGCACGTGGAAGGCTTGGAACACGAATCCCACCGACCGTCGGCGCAGCAACGTTCTCGCGTCATCCGTCAACGCCGCGAGATCCGTGCCTTCAAGCCACACGCGCCCGGCATCGGGTTCATCGAGACCGGCGAGCAGATTGAGCAGCGTCGATTTGCCGACCCCCGACTCGCCCATGATGGCGAGGTATTCGCCGCGCTCGAGCGCGAGCTCGAGGTGTTCGAATACCGGCGGCCGGTCAGGCCGATAGCGCTTGCCCAGATCCTCGAGCCGTAAAACGGCGCCGTCGGCCGCCACCGGTCAGGCGGCGTCGACGCCGATGACGGCCTTGACCTCCAGGAAATCGCGCAGCCCGAACTCTCCGTACTCGCGCCCGTTGCCGGACATTTTGAAGCCGCCGAAGGGAGTCTGCATATCGCCCGAGGCGCCGTTCAACGCAACCTGCCCCGCGCGAATGCGGCCGCCGACACGCCGCGCCCGCACGTTGTCCTTCGACCATACATAGGCCGCGAGGCCGTAGGGCGTGTCATTGGCAATCTGCACCGCCTGTTCTTCGGTCTCATACGGCAATATGCAAAGGACGGGTCCGAAGATCTCTTCACGTGCAATGGTCATGTCGTTGCGTACGCCCGAAAAAATCGTCGGCTTCACGTAGTAGCCCTTCGAAAGTCCGTCGGGCCGTCCTGCGCCGCCGGTGACGAGCTTCGCGCCCTCCGCGATCCCTCTCTCGATGTAGCGTTCCACGCGGTCGAATTGGATTTTGGAGACCAGCGGGCCTACGGTCGTTTTCTCCGATGCGGGATCTCCGACCACCACCGATTCGGTGACACGCCGCGCGATCGCTTCGACTTCCGCCATCTTGGATGCCGGCACCAGCATGCGTGTCGGCGCGTTGCAGGATTGGCCGGAGTTCTGGTAGACGTGCAGGACGCTGCGCTTTACGGCCTTTTCGAAATCCGCATCGTCGAGCAGGACGTTCGGCGATTTGCCGCCAAGCTCCTGGTGGACCCGCTTGACAGAGGCGGCGGCGTTTTTCGCAACCTCGGTTCCGGCGCGCGTCGAGCCGGTGAAAGACACCATGTCGATCTCCTGATGCAAGGAGAGCGGAGCGCCGACGCCCGGGCCGTCCCCGTTGATCAAATTGAACACGCCCTTCGGCACTCCCGCCTCGTGCATGACCTTCGCCCACAAAATGGCGCTGAAGGGCGAGTATTCGGAGGGCTTGAGCACCATGGTGCAGCCGGCGGCCAGCGCCGGGACCACTTTAGCCGCCACCTGGTTCATGGGCCAGTTCCAGGGCGTGATCAGCGCGCAGACGCCGACCGGCTCTTGCACCAGGCGCACGGTTCCTCGCAGCTCCTCGAATTTGAAGGTCTTGAGCACTTCGATCATGGCGCTGATGTGACCCACGCCGATGCGGGTCTGCGCCCCCTTGGCGAGGCTGATGGGCGCGCCCATCTCGGTGGATATCGCCTGGGCAATTTCATCGTAGTGGGCGTTATAGGCGGCGAGAACACGCTCGAGCAGCGCCAGGCGCTCGGCCGGGCTGGTGCGCGAGTAGGCGTCGAAGGCGCGCCGCGCGGCCGCGACCGCGCGATCGACATCCTTGGTGCTGCCCATCGAAATGACGCCGGCGGCTTCCTCCGTCGCCGGATTGATCACGTTGAAGTCCTTGGCTTCGGCGGGATCTACCCACTCGCCGTCGATATAAAACTGCCGGTTGTCGTAAGTCATCGGTTCTGCCCCTTCAAATCGTGGAATCTGGCCGTCATTCTACCCGTTGGGCGCCCTTCGCGCTGCCGCGCTGTCGCCGTCTGACGACGCTCGGGGGCGGGAGGTTAACATTGCGGTCGCAGTTCGCATTTCCAAGAGTCCGCGATGATGCGTGTCTGCATACGGTTTAGCCTTGCTCCTGCGGTCCGGAGCTAGTTTTCTGACCCTGGAGCCCCTTATGCGAAGCGTCGGAAAACTCTCCCTGGCCACCGGCCTTGCCTGCGGCCTGGCGCTGATGGCGGGTCCCGCGCCGGCAGGGGCCGGCGAATACAACCCGATCAGGCGTGAGCCCGTGGCCCTCGGCCCTCAGACGCACCGGCTGATCATTGGATTTCGGGCGGCGGCCGGCGCCGCGGTGATCAAGACCGAGATCTCGGTCGGCGGGCGGCACGGCTGGGTGGTGCAGGCGCAGACCACGGCAGTGGATGCGCAGGCCGCGGCGCAGCGTGCCGGCCTCGCCGTCGCGCGGACCCGTCAAATCACGCCCAGCATGCATGTGCTGTTTCTGCCGACGACACTGTATGGCGCGGATGTCGACGCGGCGCTGGCAAAGCTCAGAGCGGACCCCGCCTTGAGCTTTGCCGACGTGGATGAGATCCGTCATGCGCACGCCTCCGACATCCCTCCGAACGACCCACTGTACGGGCCCAGCGCGAACGCCAGCGGACAGTGGTATCTGAATACGCCGAGCTCGACGCCCATCATCTTGGACGACGTCACGACGCAGGATCTCTCGGCGACCGACGCGGTCTCCGCCTGGGGCATCACCACCGGCAGTTCCGGGATCGTGATCGCCGACGTCGATACCGGCGTGCGCTTCGATCATCCGGATTTGCTGCGCGCGGGATTCGGCGGCCGCTTGTTGCCGGGATATGACTTCGTCGGGCAGGACTACAACGCAACCAATGGTGCCGCGCTCGGGACCTTTTTGATTGCCAACGACGGCGATGGCTGGGATCCGGACCCTTCCGATCCCGGCGATTGGATCGACAGCGCCGACATGAAGAACGCGCTGTTCTCCGGCGACGCCGCCGAACCGAGTTCCTGGCACGGAAGCCGGGTGGTCGGCATCTTCGGTGCGATCACCAATAACGGCGTCGGCATCGCGGGCATGACATGGGATTCCCTGGTTCTGCCCGTGCGCGCGCTCGGAAAGGGCGGCGGCTACGATTCCGACATCATCGCGGGCATCGAATGGTCCGCCGGCATGGCCGTGACCAACCCCGACGGGTCGCCGGTACCGACGAATCCGTATCCCGCGGATATCGTCAATTTGAGCTTGGGCGGAACCGGCAGCTGTCCGACCGCGTATCAGCAGGCGCTCGAGCAGGTGACGCAACAGGGCATCCTGGTGGTGGCCTCCGCCGGCAACGGCGGTACGCCCGGCACCACCGCGCCGGTGGAGACGCCCGCCAACTGCAGCGCATTGGTACCGGGCGTGATCGCGGTGGTGGGGCTGCGCAATGTGGGGACCAAGGTGGGCTACTCGAGCTTCGGCGCGGAAGCGACCATCGCCGCGCCCGCCGGAAATTGCGTGGTGACGACCGGCGGCGCGTGCTTGAGATCGATCGATACTGTGACGAATCTCGGCAAAACCGTGCCCGGCGACAACAGTTACACCAACGAAACGAACGAAAACCTGGGCACGAGTTTTTCCGCGCCCATCGTGTCCGGGATCGCAGCACTGATGCGCTCCGTCAACAACAATCTCACGCCCGCGCAGTTGGTCGCGCGCCTGAAATCGAGCGCGACCGCGTTCCCGGCAGGCGCGGCAGGTGTGCCCACCTGTCCGATGAACGATGCCACGAGCGGCGAATGCGTTTGCCCGAACACGGCGGGCAGCGCAAATCAGTGCGGTGCCGGCATGGTCAACGCCCTGCAGGCGGTCAGGGCCGCTCAAAAACCGATCGGCGTCATCGCGATCCCGGCTAGCGTGCGCGCGGGCAGCGTGTTCGACGCCAGTGCAAGCGTTGCCGCCTGCAACACGAGCCTCGCCTCGCCGGCACCGCTGTCCATCGCCTCGTATGCGTGGACGGCCTCGCCCTCGACGCTCATTTTGAGCGGCGCGAACTCCTCGAAGGTGACGGTGAACCCGTCCGTCGGCACGCTCACTCTCACTGTCGCGGATTCCGCCGGAAACGTCGATGTGGAAACCGTCCGTCTGACCTCGGATTCGGCCTCGAGCACCGCGCCCGCGACGGCGGGAGCCCGTGCGACCGCATGCCCGGCCGCGTCTAAGTTCGCGCCCGTTGCACCCCAGGTGACCGAAAGTTTCTCCCCCGCGATCGTCGCGGAGAAAGCGCCCTCGACGCTGACCATCACCTTTGCCAACAAGAACGGCTTCGCCTTGACCCAATCGAAGTTCGATTTGAGTCTGCCCTCGAATCTCACGTTGGCCGCCACGCCCGTGCCCGCCACGACGTGCACGGGTACAGGTGCATCGCTGACCAGCACCACGACAAGCGCGAGCCTGAGCGGCGCGAATATCCCGGCAGACGGCAACTGCACGCTCACGCTGGCAGTCGAGGGCTCCTCCGCCGGCACCTACACCGCATCGATCGCCGCACTGGCGCTCAGCACCGCGCCCGCGGGCGGCAATGCGGCGGCGACCAGCGCAAGCCTCACGGTCAGCGCTCCGGCCTCAGGCGGCGGCGGAGGAGGCGGGGCGGTGGACTGGTGGGACACGCTCTTCGTGGTCGGTGTGTTGCTGGCCCTCCGAGGTCAGGGCCGTCGAACGCGCAGGTAACCTTGTCCCAGGGTGAGTAGAATGAGTGCCATGGACACTCCCAAGATCAAAGGTCTGATGATTCAGACGCTCAAAACCCACCGCGATCCGCGCGGCAGTGTGTTCGAGCCCCTCGACGACGCGCAACTCGCCGGGCAAAGAAATGTGCACGTGGTCCTGACGCAGCCGAACGCCGTGCGCGGCAATCACGTCCACCGCACGGCGGTCGAAATTGCGACGGTGGTGGGGCCGTGTCTCGCCCGCTTCAAGGATGTGGACGGAAGCCAGGATATCGAAGTGCCCGATGCAGAGACATGGCGGTTTCACATTCCGCCCGGGGTGGTGCACGCCTTTCGCAATACCGGCAATTCCGTCATGGTGCTGGTTTCGTTCAGCAGCGACCTTCACGATCCCACCGGCGCCGACAGCCTGCGCGAGCAAATCCTCTGACCAAAAGCGCTCAGCGCCGGCTTCGGTCAGGGCGACGGACGCACCGGCTCGAGCTGACTCCAGCTGCCGGATAGCTCGGCGTTCGGATTGAAGTTCGGGTCATCGCTCATGACGTATTCGTTCGCGCCGTTCAGCCACGCGTGATCGTATTGAAGGCTGAGTTCCATGGTCTGGCCGGTCGAAGGATCGCGGAATGTCTGCACGCCGCGCAGGGTCTGGTCCGCATCGAGAAAGCCCTGTCGCGATCACGCAGGACGGCCATTGCGGCGGGTTCGTCGGCACGAGCATGGGGCACGCCCGAGGCGAGGCCGAAGAACATCAGCATCACAAGCTTCTTCATCGAGCTCTTTCCCTCGCAGTGGGCTCCCGCGGTCAGGATATCGCAGCGTATCCTGGTACGCCAAGCGGGCCGCAGCGCGCGGGCACGGTGACTACCCGGGAAACGCGAGCTCGTAGCCGCGCTTGAAATCGCGGATGTGCTTCTCCATCCAGGTGCGCGCGATCTCGCTGCGCTTTTGTTTGATGGCGTTGGTGATGCGGCTCTGAGCCTCTCGGATCCGTTCGGGCGCCTGCGGCACGCGGTCGATGATCCGTGTGAGCGTCGGTGCAAGGAGGAGATTGAGCGGCGCCTGCGACAACGCCAGAACTTGGTTGCCGCTGGCGGCGGCGACCACCGTAAAGAAGTCGACCACCGCGCCGACCGCGTCCGCCGTCGCGGCCGCGGCTTCGAAGCGCCCGCACGCGCGCGCCAAGGACTGCAGCTGAGCGGGCGTACGCCGCGAGGCGGCGTATTGCGCGGCCGCGGGCTCGATCGCCATCATGGCTTCCCACAGTTCGAGGTAAGTGACATCGTGCAGCGCCAGCGCGCGGCTCACGCCCGAACTCACCTCCCCGGGCTCCGGACGGGTCACGCGCAGGCGTTTCGCACCGCGGACACGGCCCAACAAGCCGTGGGTTTCGAGTTCACGGATGGCTTCGCGGATGGTCGATCGATTGACGCCAAATTGGCGCGCCAAGTCGGTCTCGGAAGGCAGCGGATCGCCGGTGCGCAGCACGCGCGCCACGATGCGCTCCTCGATGACATTGGCGATCTGACGGTACGCCGGTTGATCGTCCAGCGGTTCGAACAAATCCGGCGCCGGCAGGCTGTTCAATCCGATTCTCCGAACAATTCCCGGCCGATGAGCATGCGGCGAATCTCGGAGGTTCCGGCGCCGATCTCATACAGCTTGGCGTCGCGCAGCAGCCTGCCGGTCGGATAGTCGTTGATGTAGCCGTTCCCGCCGAGCAGTTGAATCGCATCGAGGGCGGCGCGGGTCGCCGCCTCGGCGCAGTACAAGATGCACGCGGCGGCGTCCTTGCGCGTCGCATCGCCGCGATCGCAGGCGGCCGCGACGGTGTAGGCATAGCTGCGGCAGGCGTTCAACGACGCATACATGTCGGCCATTTTTCCCTGGACGAGTTCGAACGTGCCGATAGGCTGGCCGAATTGCTTGCGCTCGCGGACGTAGGGGAGGGCGACGTCAAGTGCGGCCGCCATGATCCCCAGCGGTCCGCCGGAGAGCACCACGCGCTCATAGTCGAGGCCGCGCATCAATACACTGACGCCCTGGTTTTCGCGCCCGATCAGATTCTCGACAGGCACTTCGCAATCGTCGAACACCAATTCGCTGGTGCTCGAGCCGCGCATCCCGAGCTTGTCGAGCTTCTGCGCCGGAGTGAATCCCTTGAAGCCCGATTCGATGATGAAGGCGCTGATGCCGCGCGCGCCCGCGTCGGGGGTGGTCTTGGCGTACACGACCAGAACATTCGCCTCGGGGCCGTTGGTGATCCACATCTTGCGTCCGTTGAGCACGTAGCGATCGCCGCGCTTTTGCGCCCGAAGCTGCATGGACACGACATCCGAGCCCGCTCCCGGCTCGGACATCGCGAGCGCGCCGACGTGTTCGCCGCTCAGAAGTTTCGGCAAATAGCGCCGCTTCTGGTCCTCCGTCGCATTCAAGGAAAGCTGATTGACGCACAAGTTCGAATGCGCTCCATAGCTCAAGCCCACGGCTGCCGATGCCCGGGACAGCTCCTCCATGGCGAGGATGTGCGCGAGATAACCGAGCCCCGCGCCGCCGTGCTCTGTGGGCACCGTCATGCCGAGAAATCCGAGCTCGCCGAGCTCGCGCCACAGATCGCGCGGAAAGATGTTGCTGCGGTCGATCTCGTTGGCGCGCGGCGCCAGCCGCTCCTCGGCGAAGCGGCGTACTTGATCGCGCACGGTGTCGAGGTCTTCTCCAAGACCGAAATTGAATTCGCGGTAGGCGGCGCCCGGCATGGCTAAGACCCCATTGTCATTTGACCCAGAATCGTTGGATAATCGGACTGTCGGACAATTCTGCACCCAGGTAGCCGCAATGACAATGGGCCGCCGGCTCATGGGAGAACTCAACATGGCCAAGATCGCCTCCAAAATCGACGTGCGGTCCCCCGAATTTGCGGCCAATAGTGCTGCAATGCAGTCATTGGTGGCCGACCTTCGCGCAGTATTGGCAAAGAACGCTCTCGGGGGCAGCACCGCGGCGCGCGCGAAACACCACGAGGCCGGGAAGCTCCTGGTGCGCGAGCGGGTGGACGCGTTGCTCGATCCGGGATCGCCTTTCATCGAGCTTTCCGCACTTGCGGCCCAGGGCGTCTACGATGACGATTTGCCGGGCGCCGGATTGGTCACGGGCATCGGACGAGTCTCCGGCCGGGCCTGCATGATCGTCGGCAACGATCCGACCGTGAAGGGTGGAACCTACTATCCCCTGACGGTGAAGAAGCATCTGCGAGCCCAGGAGATCGCCGGGGAAAATGCGCTGCCCTGCATCTATCTGGTGGAGAGCGGCGGGGCTTTCCTGCCGAAACAGGATGAGGTGTTCCCGGACCGCGACCACTTCGGGCGTATTTTCTTCAATCAAGCCCGCTTATCCTCGCAAGGCGTCGCGCAGATCGCCGTCGTGCACGGTTCCTGCACGGCGGGAGGCGCCTATGTACCCGCCATGTCGGATCACGCCATCATCGTACGCAACCAGGGCCGGGTTTTTTTGGGTGGACCTCCTCTGGTGAGAGCGGCAACCGGCGAGGAAATCGACGCGGAGTCGCTCGGCGGCGCGGACGTGCATTGCCGGCGGTCGGGCGTGACCGACTACTATGCGGAGAATGATACGCACGCTCTGGCCTTCGCTCGCCGCGCGGTCGCCCGCTTGCGCCCGCCCGCGCTGGTGCCGACGCCGTCAACTTCGCACGAGCCCGACTACGATCCGCTCGAGCTGTACGGCATCATTCCACCCAGTTCGCGCAAACCTTACGACGTCCGGGAGATCATTGCGCGTCTCGTGGACCGCTCGTGGTTCGATGAGTTCAAAGCCCTGTATGGAACCACCTTGGTGTGCGGATTCGCCGATATCCAGGGATCGCCGGTGGGGATCTTGGGCAACAACGGCATTCTGTTCTCGGAGAGTGCGCTGAAGGGCGCGCATTTCATCGAGCTCTGTTGCCGGGAGAATGTCCCGCTCGTGTTCCTGCAGAATATTTCGGGTTTCATGGTGGGCCAAGCGGCGGAGGCGGGCGGCATCGCGAAGGACGGTGCCAAGCTCGTGACGGCCGTGGCCTGTGCCGCGGTGCCCAAGTACACAGTGGTCATCGGCGGCAGCTTCGGCGCCGGCAATTATGCCATGTGCGGACGCGCCTATTCTCCGCGGCTGTTGTTTCAGTGGCCGAATGCGAGAACCTCCGTGATGGGGGGCGAACAGGCGGCGAGCGTGCTCGCGACCATCAAACGCGATGCGTTGAAGCGCAGTGGCGCGGAGCTGAGCGATGCCGACGAGGAGCGGCTGAAGGCGCCGATCCGCGAACAATTCGAACGTCAGGGCCATCCCTTCTACTCGTCCGCGCGCCTCTGGGACGACGGAGTGCTCGATCCCGCCGATACCCGCCGCGCGCTCGGGCTCGCCTTGGCGCTCGCGCGGGAGCAACGTCCTGTGACGACCCAGTTCGGCATATTCAGAATGTGACCAGAGCCCATGACCGAAAACAAACCGAAGCGCCTGCTTGTCGCGAATCGCGGCGAGATCGTTTGCCGCATCGCGCGCACGGCGCGGCGTCTGGGATGGACGACCATCGCGGTGTACTCCGATGCGGATCGCGGCGCGAAACACGTGCGCGAGGCCGACGAGGCCTACTACCTGGGCCCGTCCGCGGCGGCGGAGAGCTATTTGAACAAGACCCGGGTGATCGAGCTTGCGCTGCGCGTACGCGCCGACGCCGTGCATCCGGGTTACGGATTTTTATCGGAAAACGCGGATTTCGCACAAGCGTGCGTGGCGGCGGGACTGATTTTCGTGGGACCCCCGGCTGCGGCGATTCGCGCCATGGGATCGAAGAGCGCCTCCAAAGCGGCCATGGCGGCGGTCGGTGTACCGGTGGCCCCGGGCTATCACGGCAACGAGCAATCCCTGGAGCGGCTTGCCGCAGAGGCCGAGCGCGTCGGGTTCCCTTTGATCATCAAGGCGAGCGCCGGCGGCGGCGGGAAGGGAATGCAGGTCGTGCACTCGGCCCGCGAGGTGGCGGCGGCGGTCGAATCCGCCAAGCGGCTCGCGCGGACCGCTTTCGGCGATGATCGGTTGCTCCTCGAGCGCTATTTCCCGACGGCGCGGCACGTCGAGGTGCAAGTGTTCGCCGATTCCACCGGCGATACCGTGGCGCTCTACGACCGGGATTGTTCGGTGCAGCGCCGGCATCAAAAAATCATCGAGGAGGCGCCAGCCCCCGGACTGCGACCGGAGGTGCGGGCGGCGATGGCGCAAGCGGCGATTACCGCGGCACGCACTGTCGGCTACGTCGGCGCGGGCACGGTCGAGTTCCTGCTCGATCCCGCGCAGCATTTTTACTTCATGGAAATGAACACGCGCCTGCAGGTGGAGCATCCGGTCACCGAATGCATCACCGGCATCGATCTGGTGGAATGGCAGCTCAAGATCGCCCGCGGCGAGCGACTGCCCGACGGCGCGCACGCGATCGCGCAGCGAGGCGCCGCGATCGAGGCGCGGCTCTATGCGGAGGATCCCTCCCGCGAGTATTTGCCGAGCGTTGGACGGCTGGCGCATCTGAAGTGGCCGGAACCTCTCCCGGGCCTGCGGCGGGACACGGGTGTCGACGCGGGCGATGAGGTCTCGCCGTTCTACGATCCAATGTTGGGAAAACTCATCGCGTGGGGCGAATCGCGCGCACAGGCGGCGGATCTTTTGCACCGCTCACTCGGCAACTTGGAAATCGCGGGCGTCACCACCAATCGCGCTCTGCTCATGAGTATCCTCGCCGACGAGCAATTCCAACAAGGCGGCATCGCCACGGATTTTCTCTCGGTTCGGCACTCGCACCTGAAGTTCGGCGAGCCGGCGCCCGCAGCGGCGGACTTCCTGCTCGCGGCCCTGTGGTGCGCGACCGCGCAGACCGCACCGGGCTCGCTGTGGGCCGACACCACCGGATGGCGGCTCGCGAGCGCCGCCATTACGCGATGGCGATTCGGCGATGCGACCGTCGTCCTGGAGAGGACCGGACCCCAGGGTTATCGCGCGCGCATCGGGAGCGATGAATTCGCGATTCGCGTCGTCGGCCGCGAGGCGTCCCGGTTGACGGCGGAAATCGCCGGGCGAATCGAGCAATTGCGCGTCGCGTCGAGCGGCGCGACCCTGGAGTTGTACCGCAACGGTGCTCATTGCACGCTGCGGCCGGCACACACGGAGGACTCGCTGCAAGGCACCGATGAGGGCGATGCGGGATCGCTGGTGACACCCTTGCCGGGGACGGTCGTGGCGGTGCATGTGAGCCTGGGACAAAGCGTGGACCGCGGAGCGCCGCTCATCACCATCGAGGCGATGAAAATGGAGCATACCGTGACGGCGCCTTACGCGGGAACCGTCGAGCGGCTGCCATTTGGCCTGGCGGATCGCGTCGCCGCGGGCTCGGTGCTGGTCGAACTCAAGCCGCAGCTCGAGAGCTAGGAGACGGCGCCTTTCGCGGACACGGCCGACTCCTCGGCAACCAGGGGCGGCAGGGTCATTTTGAAGCGGGTTTCATGTCCGAGGAGGCTCGCGAGAGCGATCTTGCCGCCGGCTTCGTGCACGTAGCGGCGCACCAGCGACAGGCCGGTGCCATGCGCGGGTTCGCCTGGCGCGTTCGAAAGGGTCGAATAGCCGGATTTGAAGATGAGTTTGATCGCCTCGCGGTCACGCAGCCGCACCGCGCCTTCACCGGCGATGACTCCGCGCGCAATCGCGGTCTTGCGCACCTCGTCCGGATCGAGGCCGCAGCCGTCGTCCTCGAACAGGAGCTCGAATCCTTCGTCCGCCATCTGCTTGAACTCGAGCCGCATCGTGCCGTGCGGGGGCTTGCCGGAAGCGACGCGCGCCGCCGGCGGCTCGATGCCGTGCATCACGGCGTTGCGGATCAATTGAATCGCGACATTCTTGATTGCCGACTGATATTGGGGTGGCACCCGGTGCAGCCCTTGCGCATCGAGGATCACTGTCTTGTTGTGCTCCTGCGCGACATGGTCGGTCAGCGCGCGCAGGGTGTTCTCGAGGCTGCCGGCCGGCGCAGAGCTATTGGCGCCGGGTACCGGCGCCGCCCTCACGGCGGCCTTCTGGGCGTTGAACTTCGGCGCCTGAATGATCTGCGTGCCGTTCTCCGTCATGCCGGGCGCCGGCGTGTCTGCGCCGACACCGGCGCCGGATCCGGACCCGGCCGAACGCGCGGAGGAGGAAGCGGCCGTCATCGACTTCAATGCCGCGAACTGGCCGTAGAGCAGATCGAGTTTGACCGCGAGCGGCAGGAAGTCGCCGCCGCTCAACGAGCTGCGGCTGCGCAGATCATGCAGCGAGTCTTCGAACTGCCGAGCGGTCCATTCGAGCGCGGACAATTTGAACGCCGCGGCATCGCGTCTGACGCGGTCGACCTCATCGAGCGCCTCTTCGAGCTTGTTGCGAAACGCATCCTCTTCCCGCGCCGGTTTCTTGAGCACTGCGTTGATGGTCTTCATCGATGCGTCGGTTTTTTGCAGGAATGCGGAGAAGCGCGCGCCGCCCATTTGCAGGACGCTGCGCAGAATCTCGCCTTGAGTGTGGGCCTCGACCTGGAGCTCTTCCAGCTCCCGCGCGGACTGCACCTGCAGGGTGATGTCGCTGACGCGCACCAGCCACATGCGGGGCTCGCCCTCGATCGCCGCGAAATCGAACGAGTAATGTGCGGCGTCGAAGCTGCCGTCGGGCTTCGGCAAGCGTACTTCGACGTCCCGCAGCGGATTCGATTCCTGATCGCCGCCGGCTCCGGCGGCGATGAGTCCCGCGATGTGGTTTCGAATCACCGTCAAGGTCTTGGCCGTGACCAGCGGCGCCAGCAGCTTCTCGAAGCTCAAATTGCTGAAATCCTGGCGGCGAAACAGCCGTGCGAGCGACTGCGATATCTGCGGCTGGATCCTGTCCCTGGCGTCGAGCAGGAACAGTCCCTGCTCGGAATACTTGAGGATCGCCTCGGTAATGCGGTTGCTGGCACCGAGCAGTTCCTGCTTCTCTCGCTCGTGTCGCTTGGCCGTGATGAACATATCAGCGCCAGCGTGCCAAAGCGCCGCTCGAGGGGGGGTGAAGAATGTCACAGCTCGGGGCGATTCATTACATATGCTGCACCGAGTCAGGGGCCGGCGTGACGCGCGTCACGAATCAAGCGACGGCGGCCACCAACGGACCCAAGTCCGCCAAAAGTTCATCGGCGGACGCGTAGCGCTGATGCAGCTGCTTGGCCATCAGCCGATCGACCAGGGCTTGTTGCAGCGCGACGTTTTCGGGCAATCGGGGCACTGCTGCGGTTGCGTGCTGCTCCATGATCTCGATGGCGCTCTTGCCTGAATAGGGGCGTTGACCGGTGAGCATCTCGTAGAACATCACGCCGAGACTGTAGAGGTCGGTGCGCGCATCCACGCGCAGTCCCTGAGATTGTTCCGGACTGATGTAGTAAGGCGAGCCCAATACCTGGCCGGCGCCGGTGGTTCCGCCGTCGTCGATCGAGCGCCGTGCGAGACCGAAATCGATCAACACCGGCGAATTGTCCTCCCGCAGCATGACGTTCGCCGGCTTCAAGTCGCGGTGCAGAATGCCAAAAACGTGGATGACACGCAGCGCCTCGGCGATCGAGCGCAGGTAGTACAGGCTCTCGTCGATGCTCATGGGGTTGCGCAGGCGGTCGCGCAGATCGCCGCAGGGAATGTATTCCATCGCCAGGTATTGGTGATGAGGCAGCGCGCCGAAATCGTAGATTTCCGCGATGGCGCGGTGGGCAATGCTCGAGATGATTTCGTACTCGCGCTGAAAGCGCTCGGCGTCGTCCAGTT
>Ga0302320_10017293_pt1 | contig 14651 bp, 13 predicted proteins | sample Bog_T0_3_FD_202130 | JGI IMG/M metagenome (GOLD analysis project Ga0302320, IMG submission 202130) | Peat permafrost microbial communities from Stordalen Mire near Abisko, Sweden - Bog_T0_3 | ecosystem: Environmental > Terrestrial > Soil > Wetlands > Peat | place: Sweden: Abisko, Stordalen Mire...
ATTACAATGCTCATTAGGGAATGGGTTCTGAAAATAGATCACATCTTGAGATGGTATCAGAAAGTACCCAGAACTCTAAAAAGCAGAATTAAAGTGGGACTGGTTTCCATTTTAATCTACTTTAGAAATAGTTTCTATCTTATTGGCCAAAAACTTGAAGCAGTCTTGGAACATCACTCGTGTAAACTGTGATGACATTCCCATCCTCAAACTTCATTTCGCTACATTCATGCCATCCGCAACGAAGCCGACGTTCCTGGACCGGAGCGGGACTCTTCATTAGCAACTTCTTGGCTACTGTGACGGCCTCATCTGTATAAAATTGAATCGATCCCAGATCGCCATGAAAATCGATGGACGTATACCAAACGCCTTCCTTCTCCAAGGTAAAATGGAAGGGGCGGCCTCCTCGCAAAACTTTCAGTGGAATGGAGTTCCCAGAATTATCTAAGAACTTTGAAAGATCACTATCTTCCAAAGGACGTTTAGAATCAAGCTCCCATTCTGGACTGCTCATCGCAGTAGATCTAGCTACAAAATGACTTTTCTCATATTCACCTTTGTTTGAGGGAACTATTTCCATCTCACCATTGGAGAGCGAGCATTGGTAACCTTGGTTATATTTACGATCTAAGTAGCTTGAGCGACCATAAAGAAATACGAGAGGAATAGCCCCGATCAAAGCGGATGTCGGAACGGGACATCCGCGCGTCCAACTTCCAAGAGCAAATCCCCAAGAAATGAGCTGAACCTTCGGATTAAGAAGAAAGTTACGATCCGAAGAGCCTTTATTTCGATTTGCGTACAAGTTGCCGTTCTTTAATCCCAAGACATGAGCGATTCCTTGGGCTTTCCTCCTTGCTTCATCTTGAGTTCCTTCAAGCAGATCGCATGAAGTGATGAGCACTTGAGCACCATCAATCAATCGTCCCCTTATGCCAGAAAATAGATTAATATTGTAATGATTGACCTCATCAAGGATCTTATCCAATTCATCTGGCAAGAGTTTCTCTAGTTCTTGACCAGCGGGATAGGCACATTCGATCATGTCTGATTTCCCTATTTGGATTCCAGAAGAAATAAATTTCCCTTTATCTTTGTAATCAAATGGCTTGTAAGAATAACCGTGGCCTCTAATGACCAAATGGGAAATGACTTCATCCTTGCCTAAAATGCTATCTAGCTGGCTTTTCAACACCCCACTATCCGTAGCTACTACTTTTCGAACGGGGCGGTCGGGAAACACACGTTTCATCTGCTTTTTGAAATCGGAGAACAGTGCGTCTGGGTCACCGGGGTTCTCTCCCTGTGGATCAAAGAGATAGGTGTAAAGAATAACTTGTTTATCCTCTCCTGCATAACTCCGACCCGAGTTTAGTAAAACCAGAACAGAGACAAGGACCAAGCCGACGAAAATTTTGTAAAATTTGCGAAACTTCATAACAAAAAGAGTACTTTCAGTAAGAGTGCCAACGAATTAATCAATTTAAGCTATATATCCCACAGTCACTTCATGTGCAACTTCAGATAGTTAGATGAAACTCCAAATTTGTATTAGTTTGGCTGGTTTCACGCAAGTATCGAAGGATGTCTAAGCATCCGATATTTGGAAAAGGATCGTACAGTCTCAATGCTTTCAGTTGTCTACCGGACCGAAAAATACACGTCGGGCCTCTTCCGCTCCGGCATCGGAGCAAGGATAATCAAAAATATTTTTCTGTTTTTAGGATTTACGGTGCTTGTCCTTTATTTATCTATTTAGATTTGCATCATGATTTGATCCTCCTCCCAGAATGGGAGCCGGATTTTAAGTCACCAGAAACAGCGTTTTGCGCTTGCGTAGCATACGCGTAGCGCGCAGTTTTGGCAAGATTCAGAAAGATTAGGATTTTTTGCTGGAGTTCTGGAAGGATTTTCTGCTTCAAAGTGGGGTTTTCAGATACCCATTTGATGTCATTTCGAAGACTTAGAAGGAAATGGCTACAGTCTTTCGGGACGAAGAGGTCGTGGGTTCGAATCCCGCCACCCCGACCAATAAAATCAACAGGTTAGATGAGATCCCGAAAAGCAAAGTTTCAAACTTAAATCCAGTCTATTGCTGTGTGTCCTTAAAAAGGAAAAGCCCAGAGAAGAATCTCTAGGCTTTTATAACTTTTGTCAGCTTCGCGATCTTGGCAGTTCCGAACTGACTTTTCATCAACTTAACCAGAGCTACTTTTTCACAGCTCTTGGACTGGACTTCTCTATCTTACGGAGAGGCCCAGCCCGTGTCAACCGTATATGGAGAAAAAGATGGACCTTAATTCATGCCCAATTGTGGCAGTAGCAAATCAAAAAGGTGGGGTCGGCAAGACCACAACAACTGTTAATCTTGCCCAAGCACTGACCGTAGTACTCCCGCATGGTAGTCGAATTTTAATTGTTGATTTTGATCCTCAAGGAAACGCGACTCAAGCATCAGGAGTTCAACAAGAGGGGGTCCAGGGATCAATTGCTGATTTGATCAAAGACCGATCTTTTGCTGATGACAGAGCTATCTACAAGGGCAAGTGGATTGACCTAATTCCAGCCACAAGCCTTCTTTCTCAAGTCGAAAGAGAAATGGTAGGAATGACCAATAGCGAGTTACGTCTCGCACAACGTCTTCACAAGTTACGGTCTCGATACCATTTCATTTTAATTGATACACCACCGACATTTGGCCCCCTTATGAACTCAGCGTTAAATGCTGCTGATTGGCTGATTATCCCAGTGGATTCAGGGATTTTTGCGCTTCACGGAATTAAATCATTGCTTGGAGAAATTGAAGAAATTCGAATGGGCACGAATCCCAATTTGAAAATTCTTGGGCTTCTGCTGACACTTGCTGACGCTACCAATATTTCAAGTAACGTTTTAGATAGCCTTGTTGAAAACTTTGGAGATCAGGTTTTTGAAACACGAATCAGGCGCTCGGTCAAACTCAAGGAAGCTCCGGCCTTTGGACGAACGATCTTCCACCATGCCCCCCATAGCACAGGAGCAGAGGATTATTCTGCATTAGCTCAAGAAATCTTAAAACGACTCGCTAGCGACTTACCAAGCAGTGATGAATCGATTCCACACACACCTGTAGCGCCGCTCTTAAAGGAAGTGAACCATGTCTAAAACAACTTCTCTTCGTGATGTTATTGGAGCCATTCAACCCAATAAGCCCAGGGTTTTACCTAAAAAGCAGAGCTTTATACCTCCTCCTCAAGCAAGTCATTCCCAGGGTAATCTCACTCAGGGCGATTTACCCCAGGGCGAAAGTACCCAGGGTAAACAAACCCAGGGTAATGCGCCTTATGGCCAGCAGGGCCATACGCCCTGTACCAAACAGGGTAATTTACCCCAGGTTGAGGTGGGGCAAACGACCCCTCCACAGGCTGCGTCAAGTAAACGAAATGATTCAGAAATTCCGTCGCCTAAGAATCTTAAGAAAGAATCTAAGAAAGAATCTCTCTCTTGCGGAATTGAATTTCCAAAAGACATGCAAGCTCGTTAGAGTATTTTTGATTCCGAAGGAAAATACGCAAACACGACAAAAGAGAGAGAGATTTTTCAGGAATTATTTATTGCCCATAAAAAACAGTTTTTTGATCACTGTGGAAAAGTCGTCCAATTCCTAGAAGAGCAGGGAAACGGAAAAGCAGGTGAAGAAGGCAAAGTCTATAATCCTATGGCCTATCTGAGAGGTCACTGGGAACATAATTTCAATCGTTATCAGTCCTGGTTGCAGCGGCAAGCAGTATTGAAAGCTGCACAAGCTGAACAGGAAGAGATCCAAGCCAAGCAGAAAGAGCAACAAGTCATTATCGAAAAAAAGAAGGCACAAGAGCTAAAAGCTCAGGCCGATGAAGAGGCGCAAAGAGAAGCTAATTTACAGAAACTCTTGAGTGCCTACCCCACCGAGATGGAACTAACGGCTTTCATCGAGGAGGCTGTGGAGAAATCTCAATGCACGTTCACGCTCAACTCTTGGCGGCGAATGGGCTGGAAAAGCCCTCTTGTGAAAGACTGCGTGATTTCGCATTTTCTGAAGCTTGAAAATGCTCAAGACGCGGTAACTCACCATGCTTCACCCACCCATGTGCAAACCCAAGCCATCGCTTGAACTAAAATTTAATTGGAATCCAATTTTGAGGAAACTATGACAGACAAGGAAAAGAAAACTTATAACAAAGAGCATTATAAAAAAAATCGCCCTGTTATTTTAGAGCGGGTCAAAGTTCGGTACAAAACCCAAAAAAAACCGAGTGAAAATGTGATCTCTCTTTTTGGAGATCGAAAGCCAAAGGATACCCAAACAACAACCCAGGAAAAACCCCCCGTGCCACCCACAAGGCCCAGCCGCCCAATCCTACGAAGTGTACGATTAGGAACTCTTTTTCTTTATTGCCTTGCTGCAGCGAATACCTATTTTCTGATTTCAGAAATGGCGCGATTTTATGCGTCGGTAGAGGGTTCAGGAAGTGGAATCCCTGTAGAAGCCTATCTGAAAGCCCTGCTTCTCGAAGGTGCAGTGCTCTCTTTGTGCTTGATGATCAAGACTAAGGCTGTCATTGGGACCATCTTACATGGTCTACTGATTATACTGATTTATTCCTATTCAATCTGGGCTATTTCAAACTTAGCAATTCAATCAGCTTTTACAACAAAAGCTCAAGTCGTTCTTTCTCAAAAAAGAGTTGTTGAACTTGAAACCGAAGTCACAAAGAAAACAACCCTCAGAGATACCTATTATCAAGCCAATCGCATCACTTTGGGTTCTAGGATGGATCAGCAGCTACAGGAACTAAAGCAGTCGTTAGACAAAACGCGTCAACTCTTAGCTCAATCCCCTGCTGTCGAAATGATTTGGAATACACTGATCAGCGTTATTCTTTTTCGTGTCTTAGTCATGCTCAGTCACTTGATTTGTCTTCGGGAATTAGGCAGGCGATACCGCTTGAAACCAAAAACAGTCTGAAAAAATTTTTACTTGTCTGAAAAATCTGAAAAAGTCTGAAAATTTCAGATTTTTCAGACTCTCACTTTAATCCATGTCTGAAAAATTTAGGGGGACGATTTATGAATTCTGAAAAATTAATAGGTGCGGTTTTAGCAAGTTTTGTTTTTATCCATTGCGGGGGATCTAATCCAGGAGCGGTCAATCCCTACGGCATAGGTAGCAAGCCAGCCATTTCAGCAGCATCTCTCTGTCCAGGAGCAAAGTCTGAAAATTCAGACGGCTACGGGGGTGGTGATGGCACTATTGGCAATCCATATCTCATCTGTACCAACGAGCAATTTAAATCTATCCAGGGAGATATGAAGACTAAAAGATTTTTCAGACTCACCAGCGATTTAGATTTTGCTCTCGAGGGAAATATTAGGATTATCAACATAGCTCCCTTTGCCTCAATTGACGGGGATAATCATAAAATTAAGAATATTACGATTGAGCACGGGCATGGTTTTAAAGACAATGGACTCTTTGGACAGTTGACCAAAGATCTCAACGGGAACCGAGATGAGGTTAAAAATCTCATCGTTGAAAATGTAAAAATCACAGGTGACGGGGCAGAGGATGGCGCAGGAGTCATTGCTGCTGCAAACTGGGATGGCATTATCTCAAACGTTCATATCACAGGGGTGGTCACTGTTGATTATCCTCCTGATGTCAGTCCAAATACATGGTCCGCTGGCGGAATCGTTGGCACCAATTCCTACCTGATTGAAAACTCCTCTTTCGATGGACAAGTCAGCGGAGTTTATAACGTTGGTGGAATCGCTGGGATCAACGATGGCATTATTCGAAACTCCACCGCATCGGGAACTGTACAGGGTCGTCACGGAGTTGGAGGACTTGTGGGTGTTCAGTTTAAGCCTGGTGTGGTTGAAAACAATACGGCACTTTCTCGAGTTTCTGGAGTCGGTCATTTTGGGGATCTGATTGGGTTTATTTGTAGTGAGCGTTATTATTCAAGCTGCGGGATTTCAAGATAAAGGAAAATTAGGAGCCAGAAGAATCTGGCTCCTAAGAGACTTCAGCCGATTTCAGCTCGAACTAAGTGGGCATCCGCAAATCCCTGTTGAAGGAGATTTCGACCCCACATCGAAGCAAAGGATTGTTGATCTATGAGTTGTCTCTGATTTGCCTTCCAAGTTCCATTCTCATCTTGAATAAGTGCTCGAAAGTAGCTACCTGAAGAATGTTGAATGACAACGGGTAGCCAAGTTGATGGATCAATGGGTATTGTGAACTCCATGTCTGGATCAGGGATTAATTTTCCATTCTGTTCGTTATAATTCGTGACAGTGATCCGAGTGCCGTGTTTTTCAATGCAAAGGGGTATAAATCCTTTACTTTCGATCCTTACGCTATAATCACTAGCACTCTGGAAAGCTTCTAGTATTCCGTGGGAACTGAGTATTTTTTCGATTGCTGATTTCATTGTGGTTTTCATATTTTCTCCTTTTGAGGTGCGTTTTTGGTTCTGTTCATTGCCGCCTTCGTAGATTTCAGGCGGCAATGAACAGAACCTGAGTGAGCGGAGGATGTGGCTCCCATCCCGTAAAGCGAAGCGACCAAAATTCATGACAACCTGGTTTTTTAGGTTAGCGTGAATTTTGGTGAAGGGATGGAAGAGAGCCACTCCGAAGGGAACGTTCCTAAGCCTCAAAAGCAGAGAATGAAACACCGCAATTTCAATCGAAAGGGACTACTGTTCTATCGGAATGTGGTGATCCTGTTAGAACTAATGGAGATGAGCTAAAAGTGTCGTATAATTAAGCCATGGCAACGAAAAAACGGCTCACCATTCAAATTAGCAAGTAAGAACTGAGGGTGAAGCCTCGTTCAGGGGTCAAGCAAGGTAGAGTCCATAAGCCTAAGACCGTTTACAAACGACGTCCTAGGCACCTCCAAGGGGGCGAGACATTAAGACACAAGGACAGACCTAGCAAATCGACTGACACTTACTTTTTAACGTATTCAATTGAAGAAGTATCGTAACTCAGTTCTTGATCCCTTTGATCTCAAAAGAACGTTAAGAATGGAATTTATTATATACAGAGACTTCTTGACAGATTTTATGCACTGAGCAATAACCCTTCTAATCAAAATTTTATAATCTATTTTGCGTACTCAAACCAACAATAGGTCCTTAAAAGCTGTAGTGCTGTAATCCAGAGAGGCATTAAGTGCGATTCATTCAGGTCATTAACTCCAGAGTAGTTCCTCGCATCTGAAAAAGTACTATTCCTACAAGACTGAGTTAGTTTGTTCCATGTTCGCTTTATCCCTACTTCGTCAAATGAGGCAAGATTAGAAGAGTTTCACGAAATTGTCGCTGATTTTCTTTGAAACTGAGTTCTTGAATGCTTAAACTAAAATCAATTGGTCCCTCTTTTGGAATACGAATATCTGATAATTTTTGTTCGATCGCTATATCGTCTGCGATCTCGCTTATTTCTGGAACAGTTGCGGTGTTAATAGAGTTATAGTCTAGCCCCCAGTTAAATTCCATCAAATACGGTTTATTAATCGAGTTCACTTCTAGTCCCCGGTTAAACTCCATCAAATACGGTTTAAGAAGTAACTCACCGGAAGTGTTTCCTTGACCATTAGTGTCTGCGTAGACGCTGAGTGTGGAAACGCCTGACAATAACGAAAACAGAGAAAATAAAAGAAAATATTTCAGAACTTTCATAACATCAACTACTAAGAACAAGAGTGACTTCCACCGGAACCATCCAAACATCTCTCCACACTCATCGAGTAAATCTGAATGGAGCCACAGCCCATATTTGTTCCTGGTACATTGACCCCTAGCATTAGATTGCCTGAGTTCTTAAGTGAGACGTTCCCATTTCCACCTAGGAAATAAACCTGAGACTGGTCGCTCACTACCAGCCCTTGGTTTATTCCACCATTTTGAGGTAGAGTGCTTCCGCTTGATGTGATTCCATTTGCATTAGCTAGTGAACAATTCGACGTAATGGTCGTAAAATTGAAAAGGCCCCAAAGTGCTGATGAGCTATCTATTTGGATCGCTCCCCATTGAGCTGCACCAGAGAAATAAAGCCGATCACCAGGCATGACTTGAAAGCCCACATTTAAAGCTGTAGACCCAGATGGATTTGAGGGAGTTAGAACCGGAAGGCCAGAAGCTGTCCCTGGATTTCCTCCTGAATAACTAAGAGCTATGCTTGACTTAACTGGAATCTCAAGTTTGCAGTAAGAAGTTCCGCTTACTGACACCACAGCCCCACCTTTACTCTGGCAATAGCTTGTTAGATTGGAAGCTGTAATAGCTGCTGTATTATTTGTAGTGGGCGTCTGGTTCGATGATCCGCAAGCTGCTAACGACAACACAAATCCCATGCTTAAACCTAAACCAAGAAATCTTAATTCTAATCTCATTCTCCACTCCGCTTTTATTCACACTGCAATTCGCCTACTTCGGAACAGAACGTTCGAAAGAGAGCGGATGAACAATAATATAAAAATATGTTTGAACTATGGAGGCTTCTAAATAAGTGAATTTGACATGCTATTAATATACAATTTATGTGTAAAACATTTAAACACCATACTTTCTGTCCTTATTTCATCTACTTACATCTTTAAATTCCCCATAATCTCCCCATAGTCTCCGTCCATACTGACATTGTGTCCAAAGACACACTTGTACATGGAAAGAAGGTTTTCATATGTGTTCTTTTAAGTGGTTTAGCGTAGTTGTTTTTTTATTACTTGCAGCTGCCAGATTTTCTCATGCAGGTATAGAGGAACTTCCAGAACTAATGGAATGGAAGAAGAAACACCATGGTCATGCGCTAGTACTGGCGTTTGATCGGAGTCATGGTGAGGCTCCAATCCCAATGCCCAGTCAGCCACCTAGTGCTTCTGATATGGAGAGAATAAATAAATACATTGAAGATCTTAAAGGGTTGAAGCTAGCTATTGAACCAACTGCCACTCAAGCAGTAAGAAGAGAAGGTGGCTTCAACCCTTTTCCAATGGGATCTCCGCCTCATGATGTGCCCAGCTTTCCTGGAGGTATGCCAAGGCCACGGTTTGACGGAGGGATGCCGCCAATGTTTGGCGGTAAACCGCCTGGAGACATGCGAGAGATGATGGAGCTAATGCAGTGGAAGGCAAGCCATCAAAATCACGCACTTGTGAAAGAGTTTGAAAGAACCCACAAGGAACCGCGTCCAGCGCCTGGTCAGCCACCAAGCCCTGCCGACCTAGAGAGCATGAAAAAGTATATGGCTGATTTAAAAGCTTTAAAAAAAGCTGTGGAATCTCCTGTATCTCAACCCATTCCTCGGCCAGTAGCCCAACCTGTTGTTAAGCCTATTGCTAAGAAAGAATCTGATCCTTTAGTTTTATCGGTAAGTAAAAAAGCCCAACCCCAAAGGCTAAATATTAAAAGAGCCGTGGAACATAGTGACACTGTGAAACCACGGAAAACTGCAGCTAAAAAGTTACAAACAACTTCTGACTCATGCGAAACGGACTCGGGAAGTCATCTTCAATCAAAAATAGAAGAGTTACAACTTCAAGTAGTGCATTTGAGTGAGAAACTCGATGAAAGAAGAGAGATACCATCATTTCCAGGCCCGTTTCCAGGTAGTTTTCCCCTTGAAGGAATGAAGTCTATGGGTGGCTCTCGTGAACTTCCTGCTCCAAAGGAAGATTTAGAAAAGCAAGAGAGAATCCAGAAAAGGCTAGTTTCACAAGAAGTCAATAAGATCGAGGAAGAGATTAAAGATGTCAAAGAAGAGAGTGACGACTACAGGGATAGAGCTTGTTCGCCAGCAGGCGGTGGCAGAGGATTTGGTGGACCTCAAGGCGGAGGCTTCCCAGGTGGGCCTGGAGGCCCAGATATGGGAGATGACGACGCTGGTGGATTTAGTCCCATGAGAGGTAGACCCCCACGATTTGGATCCTCCAATATGCCTGGCAAGATGCCTGGATTTCCAGGTGGACCAGGAATGGATTTAACCACTCTGATGCTAGATCTACCCGACGATTTACAAAGGCAGATCGACAGTGCCAACAGGGATCTTAAGGAAGCAAAATCGCGGCTTAGAACCCAAAGAACCAACTGGCGAAAAAGATGTAGAGAACAAGCGAAATCCCGGCCAGAAATGGGTGGTGGAATGAGAATGATGGGAGGAATGTCTCCTATGATGATGGGTGGTGGAATGGGGATGATGGGAGGAATGTCTCCTATGATGATGGGTGGTGGAATGGGGATGATGGGAGGAATGTCTCCTATGATGATGGGCGGAGGAATGGGGATGATGGGAGGAATGTCTCCTATGATGATGGGCGGAGGAATGGGGATGATGGGAGGAATGCCTCCTATGATGATGGGTGGTGGAATGGGGATGATGGGAGGAATGCCTCCTATGATGATGGGTGGTGGAATGGGGATGATGGGAGGAATGCCTCCTATGATGATGGGCAGATAATGTGTCAAATTTGACCCGAACTATCCATAATTTGAACATATTTTATTTATAAAGTTATTACAGGTGTCATTAGGTGGACTACCATTAAAATGGTAGAATAGTAAAAAGGGATGTCTATGATTGAAATTTTGCTAGTCGAAGACGATCCTGCTCTAGGGCGGGGGCTAGTCGTAAACTTAGAACATGAAGGCTACAAAATACACTGGGTGCGAGACCTTCAATCTGCTTTCCTCGCTAACAAACGCAAGACTTTAGAATTGGTGATTTTAGATCTTGGATTACCTGATGGCAGTGGATTTCAGTTTCTCAAAGAAGTTAGGTCCAATGGTTCTCGTATTCCAGTTATTATTTTAACTGCAAAAACAGATGACGATTCGATTGTAGAAGGCTTTCATTCAGGGGCAACTGACTACGTAAAAAAGCCGTTTAGTGATAGAGAGCTTTTAGCTAGAATCAAAGCAGCTTTAAAAGAACCACAGATGCGGTCTCAACAACTGCGGTATGGGGATTTACTCGTCCTACTGGACCACCGGCAGGTTAAATACAACGGAAAAGAAATAGAGCTAAGCCCACGAGAATTCGATATCTTGGCCTACTTCACTCGGAAAGCTGAAGCAGTGGTTACACGTGAAGCACTCCTACAAGAAGTAGATAAGAGTGGAGAGTTGTTTGACCGGACGATTGATTCCAATATTAGTCACCTCAGAACCAGATTCCGAGAAGCAGGGATTAAATCGATTCAAATTAGCTCCATTTATGGTGTTGGATACCGACTGGAGAAAAAATGATTACTACTCAGCTGTATCAAAAACATTACTTATCCAGTGCGATTTTGATTTTGGCTTTTATTGTCCTAGGGTTTTTTGTATCGCATGCTTTAATGAAATTATCATTCAATCGACCTCTGCCCCCTCCTATTTTTTTTGCGAAGCTAATTGATGAACTCAATCCTAAGAACAGGATTGAAGGTCTAAATCATGTAGAGAAGATAAATTCTGGCAGTCTCCCCTTTAAATTCGTGCTTATTGATCAATATGGAAGAAGCCCATCTAATTCCCATATCAATTTTTCCGGTTCATGGGATAAAATTAAAAAACCAAACAAAGACTATGAGTTTCTAGCTATAGAAATTGGAAAACCTCAATTCAGCCCTCCAGGACCGCCGATTTCAGGACTTGTTCGTTTTCCTGGGTCTGTACCCCAGTACCTCTATATTTATTTTGACGATAAAATAGGCCCCCCACCCATTTCAATGTTCTTAACTACAATAGGCTCGTTGATTTTATCAGTGCTATTGGGTGTAGGATTTTCGTTATTTCTGATATTCAGAGCTTTGCATTCAAAGATCGATCTAGCTGATTCCGTAATAGCAGAGCTACAACGAGGCAACCTTAAGGCTCGTTTCCCGATTAAGAAAATGGACGAGGTTGGCCAGGCGATGAGCCGATTTAACCAAATGGCTGATGAGATTGAAAAACTTGTAGAACAGCTTAGAACTGTAGAGAAGTCCCGAATGAAACTTTTACAAGAGCTAGCCCATGATCTAAGAACTCCCGTGGCTTCACTCACGAACCTTCTTGTGACAATTAAGAAAAAGAATGAAACTTCAGAAAAGGAAATACGAGACGAACTAATCTCAATCTCACTAAAGGAAGTCGAGTACCTTGAAAGACTGGTAGAAGATCTCCTGGTTTTGGCTCAAGTGAGTGAACCAAAATACACTTCTGAGAGTGCCTTAGTGAATATGGGAGATCTCCTAGATGATGAAGTAGAAAGCATCGGAACCCTACATGATTTTAGTAATAAAAATGTATCGATTCACAGAGGTGCAGATACAAACAATACTCTCGTGTGCGGCGATGCACATTTAATCCGTAGAATGCTTCGTAATTGTTTAGATAATGCCCTATCTTTTGCCAAATCTGAGGTTATTGTAACCTTACAAATGGACAAAGAAAATCGTCATATCGAAGTCGTTGTCCAAGATGATGGTCCGGGATTATCCGACAAAGCACTAGCAGCTTTTGGTGAAAAAAGAATCAGCCGCGTATTAGGGACAGAGCACGAAGGCCGGATTTCAGTAGGTTTAGGATCGGTCATCATGAAGGCAGTAGCTCGAATCCATAGAGGAGCGATCGAAGCTGAGAATAGGATTCTTCCATCTGGGCAAATCGGGGGCGCTCAAATTACAATTTCCCTACCAGTTGAAAAAAAATACAGATGAATAAGTAATAAGTATGATTCGGGCCTAGCTTCCCTTTTGCAGTTTTTAAATCATCCTCCTTATCTTCGACAATGCGTGTTATCTATGCCATAATCTTGCACCCGAAATAACTGACCATAGTCACAATTGAGACACATTTGAGCCCGACAATGAGCTATGGATACAGAAATAGTCCGAAGCAGGGATTCAAAACTAAATTACGCATTGAGATCAGCTCGGTCAATTGCTGTTATCTCCCGATTTGCAGATTTTTGGCTCTTAGGAGGGGCTAGCGTTCTCGTTTGGGCAATCTTGATATTTGGACAGGCTTTTCGAGATGAGGTAAGCGTAATTGAAAACCACTTCCAGCAATTAGGCGCTTTTTGTTCCTTAATGTCAATCTTTTGTAACTATCCCCATTTTATTATTTCATATCGCTTTGGCTACGGCAGAGGATTCAAGTTTGTACTTAAGAACTGGTTCCCACTAATCGCAGTGCCGCTCGGTCTCATTGCTCTATACGATTTAGCATATTTCAAGTTCGATACTTCAATCTCAGATCTTTGGTGGTTTGTGCAACTCAATGCGATTCTAGAAATCTTTGGGATTCCAATAAGACCGGGAGTGTTCACGAACATTGGCACAGTGGTCATGACTTTGTCCCTTTGGATCATGAACCTAACAGTGGGATGGCATTACTCAAAGCAAGCATTTGGGTGCATGATGGTCTATGCTCATTACGACCAATATTTACTTACAAAATTCCAAAGGAACGCGATCAGAACAAGTGTACTAAGTGTAGCCGTCTATTATTTTCTATATTTTGTAAACATGATGTCTGAACCAAACTCAGCGTATCTTGCAAATTCTTACAGTGTTTCACTGCCTTCAATTGGGATTCCTAAGTACTTACTTATCCTAAGTGGAATTGAGGTAATGATCTGTGCAGCGGTGGTCATTAAGACTGTATTTATAAATAATTATGTACAATATAGCAAGATGCCAAGCTGGAACTTTCTAATACCGTGGGTCGCGATTCATATTTGGTGGATTCCGGTCATGAGGCAGAAAGAATTTCTTTTCTTGTTAGTGCCATTTTTTCATTCCTTGCAGTATTTGCCATTCGCATATCGCCTTGAGCGTCCCAAAGTAAAGAAATCGAAATGGATAGATGTTGATATTTCATTGAGGGTTGCCTTGCTGATCGTCACCGGCTTTCTAGCCTTCGAGTTCGTTCCTAGCGTATTGGACAAAAGCCTAGAGACTATGTGGAACATGAAGGTGGCATTTTTCATGAGTGCCTTTGCCGTATTTATCAACGTGCATCATTTCTTCATCGACAGCGCCGTTTGGAAATTCGATCAAGCTGATGTCCGCGAGAATTTATTGTCGTCGAGAAATAATAGTGCGACCTAGTGAAAAACAGAAAAGTAGGTTGCGTACACCAGTCAAGAGTTCCCGTGAGCATCATTAGATCCAGAAAGATTAGGCACGGATGGGGTGATAAAGCCAAAAAATCAAGCGCTTCTTGCCCGTTCGAGGCTGAGCAGACCCGATAACCTTCTATTTAGAGTAACTGAATCAGGCATGTCCTGATAGCCTCATCATCCTCAACCACAAGTACGCACTTTAACGCTGCTTTCATGCCTACAAATTTGTAAATTTTTGTATATTCTGGGGGTGCACTACAAAACTGGACTTACAAATGAGAGAATAGAAGGTTTCAATAATCTTGCAAAGCTCGTCCAGAGGCGGGCCTTCGGATATCGGAACTTCAATAATTATCGATTGAGACTTCTCAATGCTTGCCAGTAGCGGCTCTGCGGACGCACCCACTATGAAAACTTTCTATTACCCATAAGTCTTTAATGCGTCGAGTTACTAATAATATTTGATTGGAACCCCCGTGGATGGCAAAAGCTTTCGGGGGGTATCTAGATGGCTATTGCATCAGGAA
>Ga0302320_10017294_pt1 | contig 14650 bp, 20 predicted proteins | sample Bog_T0_3_FD_202130 | JGI IMG/M metagenome (GOLD analysis project Ga0302320, IMG submission 202130) | Peat permafrost microbial communities from Stordalen Mire near Abisko, Sweden - Bog_T0_3 | ecosystem: Environmental > Terrestrial > Soil > Wetlands > Peat | place: Sweden: Abisko, Stordalen Mire...
GCCAGTTAAACACGCTCTCATTCTCAACGACTGGCGTAGCCTCACTCCTCACCCCTGCCCCTCTCCTCGTTGAGAGGAGAGGGCGCCGCATTGGGACGTCTGTTCGTATTCCCCACGTTCCACAGCATACCAAACCTAGCCGAGCAATCGTCGGACAAACCGACATCAGCCGAATGCGATTTCCTCTCCCCTCAACGGGGAGAGGATTAAGGTAAGGGGTGAGATTACCTGGATTCATGGAGCACTTTGACCCGCGTTGGCAGGCGAACCGGTTTCTCCGGCTTTATATTTTCCAAATGCGGAGCCCGCCCTTGCAAATCTGCCCAGATGGTATCCCGGACAAACCGAACATCCATTAATTGCGAATTCCAAAACCGGCGGGTTCGGATGTTGCGCGATTTCAAATAGGCATCCCGCACCGCGTCGTTTGCCTGATGTTCAGGAAAACCATGTTGCCTGCCGTCTAACTCCAAATTATACCGAGCCTCGGCACAATAAAAATCAAGGCAGTATGCTCCCATTTGGTGTTGCCGGCGGAATTTGTATGCTGAGAAACGTCGATCACGAAGAATTGCCCACAGCTTCTTTTCCGCCCAAGTGGATTTTTGGCGAAGTCCACGGACAATGATGGTGGGGGTTATGGGCACATTATCGATCCGGTTGCAAGTTGTGATTCAAATGCGAATTCGGGCTCTTAGGCATCCCGAAAAACCCTAAAAACAAATATCTATTCTCGACGACTGACGTAATCTCACTCCTCACCCCTGCCCCTCTCCTCGTTGAGAGGAGAGGGTGCCGCGTTGGGACGTTTATTCGAATTCCCCACGTTCCAAGGCATATCGAACCTGACCGGGCGATCGTCGGACAGACCGATGTCAGCCGAACGCGGTTTCCTCTCCCCTCAACGGGGAGAGGAATTAAAGGTGAGGGGTGAGAATCGGGTTTACCCACAGTGGACCGTTTATTTAGGAACAGCCATGCGCGTGGGTTTGGGAACGAGCATCCGGCCCAACAATACCGCCAGCCCAAAAACAACCAGCGAGCCTACCACCCCGGCCAAAGCGGTGGCCGCTACGGCCCAGTGAACCCCAGGAATCTGATAATTCGGCGCCGGGGCGGGAAATTGCGCTGTGGCATGCCGGACAAAACCCAACCGGGCGGCAACCGAATCCAATCCGTCCGGCCACGAGCAGGCGAAGGGCGCCACGAAGGCCGCTATTCCCAACGTAATCAGCAGGCCGTACAAAATGATTTCGCGCGTGCGGGCGGGATTGGCGACCGTTTCGCGAGCCCAATCGGGCCGGGTCCGATTAATGGCGAGAAAAACCATGGCGCTGATCAAGCCTTCGCCAATGCCGATCAACATGTGGACCCCAACCATGGCCGGAAACGCGATCGTCCACGGAACCGTATGCGACAGTGCCAATTGACCGGCACAAGCAATGGAGGCGATCACCGCGCTGCACCAGGCGGCAAATGCCAAAGCCGTCACCTGCCCCCGCATCCCCTTAAGAACGTATCCCAGCAGCCGATAAATGGTGAATCCAACCACCGGACAAATGATCGCCATGTTAAAAATGTTGGCGCCGAGGGCGGTCACCCCGCCGTCCTGAAATAAAAAGCATTGGACGATCAGCACCGTAGTGATGACCACAACGGCGGCGCTTGGCCCCAGCAAGGCCGCCACCAAGGTGCCACCAATCAAATGGCCGGACGTGCCGCCCGCCACCGGGAAATTAATCATCTGGGCCGTGAACAAGAAAGCCGCCGCCAAACCGAGTTGGGGAACCTGCCGGGCGGGCAGTTCCCGCTTCACGCGGCGCAAGGCCATTCCCACGCCGGCAACAGAAAGCGCAGCGGTTAAGGCCGCCGTCTTACCATCCAAGAATCCGTCAGGTATGTGCATTGATCCGCAAAAAAAGCCGCCACACTGGTGACGTGCAAGAAGATACATGAACCAGGTCGAAATTCAATCAGGAGCCGTCAAGAAATAGCATTTACAACCTGACTTGTTCTTTTGGCGGCTGACGGCGTTGCTCGCTCGTTCCAGATCTCTTCGGATATGCGCCTCGCTCGCGCCTGGCGAGCCGCCAAAACCCCTGCGTCATCTTGTAAACGTTATTTCTTGACGGCTCCCTACCGTTCGAACACGCGTTTCCACCAGGGACGCGCGGACGGTGGCGCCACGGTGGCGGAGCTGTTCTGAAGCCGCTCGGCGATGCTCTCCGGCACCGACGTTTGGGCGGCGTCAAAGCGGAGAAGATCTTCCGGACCGGCAAATTCTTTACCGGACGGCGCCTGCGATTGATGCGCCGCAAGTTCCTCCTGCTGTCGTTGTTGTTGGGTAAGCCGGTTATGATTTTTCATATGGGTACCTCCCTAGCCGTTCGCTTCAAATAATGTGGCAAAACTTTTCCGGGCCCGGTGCAATTTTCCGCGCACCGCGTCCGCCGATTGTCCCACCAATTCCGCAACTTCCTCGTAGCTCAATTCCGCATCCGCCACTAATAGCAATAAAAGCCGGTATTCCTCAGGCAGGCCATCGAGCGCTTTTTGAATGCGCTGACCCAACTCTTTCGTTTCCAGCACCCGGAGCGGCGAATCCGTCTTGGCCGCCGCGTTTTCCCATACCGAATCGTCCACGCCGGAATGGATATGCCGCTCCTGCCAGGCATTATTCAGGTTCTGGCAATGATTAATGGCAATTCGATAAAGCCAAGTGCGAAATGAGGCTTCTCCGCGAAATTGATCCAGTTTGCGAAATGCCTTCAAAAAAACATCGTGCGTCGCGTCCTCCGCCTTTTGCGGATCCCCCAGATAACGCAGCGTCAGGTAATAGATGGCCCGGCTGTGCTCATTGTAGAGCGATGAAAATTCCTCAGCGACCCACTCTTTCAATGGCTCGCCCCTGACATCGCAGCCGGATACTGGTTCATTCATGAGGCTCTTCACGTTCGATTAGACAGGAATCGGCGCGAAAAGTCACGTTTTCTTCGGCCTTACCCGTACCGGTACGGCTTGGTGAGATTGAACGTGTTGGGCAGATGCCGAACCACCGGCTTTCCATTCTCAGCCAGAAGAACTTCCACAATATCGAAACGAATCTTTACCGGCGGATTGTTCAAGAGGCGCAAGTAATCCAGCGCGGTTTGCGAGAGCAACCGCCGTTTGCGGGCATTTACGGCGGCGGCCGGGCGCGTCCACTCCTCCGATGACCGGGCCTTTACTTCCACAAAAACGAGGCAATCCGCATCGCGGAAGATGAGATCGATTTCGCCGCGCGGTGAATGAAAATTGGCGGTCAGAAACTTGAGTCCCAGCTTTTGGAGATGGAGCCGGGCCTGGCGTTCACCGAATTCGCCCCGCACCAAATGTTCCGGCTTGGCCGGACCAAAAAATCGAACACGCAGTTTTTCCCAAAACATCATGATTGAACGTCCAAATCCATCTGTTGGTCCGGCGCCTCCGGTAAGAGCAACAATCGCACCGGTTCATAACCTTTTCGATGCAATGGACATGGGCCGTAGCTTTTCAGGCAGGCCAGATGAAACTCGGTCAGGTAGCCCTTGTTTTGCGCAAAACCATACTGCGGAAACTGTTCGTGATACTTGAGCATCACCTCGTCCCGGGCGACTTTCGCAAGGATTGACGCCGCGGAGATCGATCGGATTTTCGCATCCCCTTTGATAATCGTTCGGGCCCTGATCGACAGTTTTGGCATGCGGTTGCCATCGATGAGGACGATATCGGGGGTCAGTTTGAGACCGGCTACCGCGCGTTGCATGGCGAGCATGGTGGCCCCGAAAATATTAAACTTCTCGATTTCCTCGAGGCTGGCGGTCGCGATGCAGTAATCCAAGGCCCGCTCCTTGATCCGATCACTGAGCTCTTTACGCCGTTCCGGCGTGAGAATTTTTGAGTCGCGCAAGCCGTTGATCCGCCGGTCTGGATCCAAAATACAGGCAGCCGCATAGACCTCGGCAATGGCGGAGCCAATCCCCACTTCATCCACGCCGCATTCAATCGCAACGGCTGCCGGCGCTTCATCCGGCAACGTCAGTTTGATCTGAGTTGAGTCGGGCAGCAGGCTGGCATTTTTGCTGGAAGCGCTATGGGCCATGGTTTGCCGGGATATTTATGGGGTTTCCCCATTCCCTTTGAGCATGGCCACAACCCATGCCCCGGATCCAGCCGTCCAGCATGACCGATAAGGTCGGGCGCATCACTCCTGTACGCGCCGTCACCGCCAGCGTAGTCCCAATGAACCTGAGTGGGTCGCAAAACCTCGCCAACCAACGGTGGAAGATTCTCCCTCGCCCCTCAAAGGGGAGAGGGTCGGGGTGAGGGGTGAGACCGCGTACGCCGTTGGAAATAAGCATCTTTCTTTGAAGTCCACTACAGACCAGAACCCGCGTCATCCGCCCGATTCTCGCGCAAAATCGGCTGGTCAAATTGGTTACAAAAACGGAATCCATAATTCTGAGGGCGAGCGTAGCCTATCTGTCCGGTTTGTCAGCCTGAAATGTTTCCCGGGCGGATTCGACACAAAAAATATTTTTCACCCTTAAAATGACTTAAATTCGCTTAAAATGGCTTAAACCGGCGTTACCTTGGGCCCCAGAGCGCACCGGCAAAATCTCCGATTGCAACCGGGCGCCAGGTGGAATGACCGGATCGGAGCATGGTCTTCCGTATCGCGCTCGGGGGAGCGCGATGAGATTCACACGATGTCTGATCGTCATCGCCGCCATTATGCCATGGTTGGGAAAGAATGCACGTTAGCCAGAAACACGAAATGGCGACGTGACGTTGCATCCAAATTTTGCCAGCGCGACGGGCTGGACCCCATTGGCTCCTTGTCGCCGCCAAATTCCAGTTGTTCCGAAAGGCTTCACCTTTTTTCCGGCGCAGGGCAATTCATTGTTTCACCCGGCGACCGGCCGGATTAGACTGCGCCCATGAAAATCGAACTGCTACGCATCGCCATGAGGGTGCGCCATCCCCAATATGGCACCGGCACGGTCAAAACCATTTCGGAAACGGTGGCGGAAATTTTATTTGATGACGGAACCCGCCGGACGGTCGCGCCCGAGCCGAGCGGATTGGATTCGGCCGAGCCCCAAGCGACCCTCAGCACCCTGCCGATCCCCCTCAGCCAGATTATCAAACAGACGGTGGAAACGCTGGCCGCAAAGCTGGGCATTGAGATGCCCGACGACGTGGTGGAGAAAATCGGCCTACGCTGGAATGGCGGCAAACTGGTCATGCACCCGAGCGACCCCACCCTGCAAACGAAGGAAGTTCCGTTGGAAGTGTTCTTTCACAAAGTCGTGATGGTCCGCAACAATTTGCGCGTGCTGGAACAGAAGATCAATGCGCACGAAAAACTATCCGACGGCGAAAAAGTCGAGATGCAGCAATACATCACGAAAAGCTACGGCTCCCTGACCACCTTCAACATCCTGTTCAAGGAGAAGGAAGACCAGTTTTGATGGTTCGCCTCTATTTCAACTAGATAAGAGTCGGCTGGTCGCGGAGCGACATCGGAAATTAGCCAGACACGAAGTGTCTGGTCAACCGCGCAAATTCGGTTTCGTCCCGGAGGGACGATGGACTTCGGATGCACGTTCCCGGCTATTTCCCCCGTCCCTTCAGGACGAAATTCCTTCCATTACGGTTCCAGGGACCTTGCCCCTGGCTAATATCCTGAATCGCTTTGCGACCGCAGAAAGCTCGGATCACGGCAGACGCCAAAGAAGTGATTTGACGGACATTGGGACCACAACGACGAAAAAAAACAACGAATAATTCTCCACTGGCACGAGAAAAAGCAATATGGCATCTGGCGTGACCGCGGACGGGGCCAGCCGCGTTGGTTATTCGGAACGCGGATGACTGGCAGCGCCAGAGGCGCGGCTTCTTTGTAGAAAATATAATCTTCAAACCATTTTTGGCTCAGGAGGTGCGTCCTTTTCGGGTGGGACTTTTTTTAAACCGGGAAGGCTGGTTGGCGGAATAGGCCGCCCCGAATGGGGCTTGGGGATTCTTTGGCCGGCGGGATTCTAAAAATAGGCCGCACCTACGGCGCTGGAAAAACTTTTGGGTACGGGACAATTTTCTTCGGTTAAGGCAAATATTGTGCGATTGGCGCGAAATTGAGTCCGCCCTCACCCAGCCCGCACCTGAAGGTTTGCGAGAACGTCCGTAACCTTTTTGCCGGCGGCGGATAGTATCTGCATGGACAAGTATCCCATTTCAGTTCAGGAGCAGGTCGCCCATGGCGCTGGCGGGGCGGATCATTTTTCCGCGCCGGGCCTTGTAACCTTTCCGCCCGCAAAGGATATTGTCCATGTGCCCAATCGACTGACGACTTTCCACGAACTGTATAACCGCTATGCGAGCGAGGTGTATCGGTTCGCGCACTGGTTGACGGGCAACCCCGATGACGCGCGGGATATTACCTCTGAAACGTTCATCCGGGTCTGGACCGCCGCGGAGGAAACCCGGCTGGAATCGGTCAAGGCGTATCTTTTCACCATCGCGCGCAACTTGCACCGCAAGCAATGGCGCCGACAGTCCCGCCTGGTGCCCTTGGACGATACGATGGCGGACCTACCGGGACTGGCAACGGCGCCCGACCAAGCCGCCGTCGGTCAGGAGGATTTCCAACGGACAATGGCGGCTTTACAGACGTTGCCGGAGCTGGATCGAACGGTGATCCTGCTGCGCGCGGAAGAGGATTTATCGTACGCGGATATCGCGGCCGCTACGGGCTTGTCGGTCGTCGCCGCCAAAGTCAGAGTTTTTCGCGCGCGCGCCAAACTGGCGGCGCTGTTACACACCAACCCGGAGACAAAACCATGAATGTTACCAAAAATATAATCAACGACCTGATCCCGCTCTACGCCGTCAACGAGTGCAGCGGCGACACACGCGCCTTGGTCGAGGAATACCTTCGGCAGAACCCGCAGGAGGCCGAGGAGCTTAAGCGCATCCTGACCCAGGCAATTCCCAGTGCGATGCCGTCGGCTGACCAGCTCGAGGAGGCGCAATCCCTCCGCGAGGCTCGCCGCCGGGTGCGCCGCCGCTCCTTCCTGATGGGTTTGGCAATTTTCTTTTCGCTGGCGCCGTTTTCCTTCCTCGCCACGGAAGAGCGGACGTATTGGCTCTTTCTCGAAGCTCCCAAAACGGCTCTGGTCTATGGCGCGCTCGGCATTGGCTGCTGGATCGCCTATGCCGTGGGGCGCAAACACTCCCAAATCCGATAAAAAACCAAAACCCAAGCCCTGCTTGATCTTGGGCATTTACCGCATCTAGGCGCTCTCGGGCTGACCCAGAAGCACATCAGCTGGAATACGCAGACCTCTCACCAGAGACCGAATCATCTTTAGACTAAGGCCACGCCGTCCCGAGAGAACCTCCGAAACTCGGCTGCGACTGCCCAAAAAGGGGACCAAATCCTTCGGTTCAAGCCCCTGCTGCTCCATGCGAAATCGAATCGCCGCAACCGGGCCGGGTTTGGCCATCGGATAAACTCTGTCTTCATAATCGTGAATGAGCAGCGAAAGCAACTCGAGTTCATCACCCTGTGGAGTGTTGCGCCTGGCGTCCATGAGCTTTTCAATTCTCGCCAACGCCGCCTCGTATTCAGATTCAGTTTTTATTACTTTTGCCTTGATCATATCATGTCTACGTTGATGCCATCATATTCCCGGTGGGTACCCACGAATCGCACATAGACGATCGCAAATTCATAGTTAATTTTAACCACCAAGCGATAATTATTCCCACAAATGTTGAAAACCACGCGGCCCGCCTTCAAAATGCTCGCACTGCCGTATTTTTCTTTCACCTCAGCCGGATCTGCCCATTGGGCAGCTTCAGCTTCGTGAAACCAAGCATCCAGCTCGACCCCTGACTCAGGAAATCGTTTGGCAAATGCACGCAACGGTTTTCTCGAAATTACCCGCATAAAGATTCCACGGCAAAAGGCCGTTGGCAAGCAAAATGTTCCCATCTTGGGAACATTGGTCCAAAAAAAGTCTGAAAAAAAGCCCGAAATCCCTTACTTCATCTGCGAGAGGATCTGGTCGGTGATCACTTTGACCAGGGCCTCGGCATCGGGATCGAAACCCGTCGTCGGTTCGGCTTGCGCCGGGACCTGGCAATTGGCGCCGGGGCGCCAGCCGTCGTTGTCGCACAATTCGCATTCCTTCATGCCATAACGCGGATCGACGAAACCCAGGCTTTGCTTGATCTTGAGGAGCTCCTGCATTTGGGGCGGGGTAAACGTATTGACCGGACGGCCGAGCTGGCCCGCGACCACCAGGGTGCGGCAATACGCCTCGATAATTTCCATGCGCCAGTACGCTTCCTCAATGCCGTTATGGCTCCAGGTCACGACACCGTGATTGGCCATCAAAATGGTATTATGCTCCTGCACCAGATCAGCCACCAGCTTGCCCATTTCCGGCGAACCAGGTGTGCGATACGGCGCGACCGCCACGGCGCAAAACACTTCATATTCCGGCAACATGCAGGTGGGCGGCGCGATCCCGGCCACGGCGAATGCGGTCGCATAGGGCGGATGACAATGGCAGCTGGCGATCGCCTTGGGCTGGCGCTTCATCATCTGCAAGTGCATCAAAATCTCGCTGGTGCGTTTTTTCGTCCCCATCAACTGATTGCCTTCAAAATCCACCAGACAAATATCTTCCGGCTTGAGCGAGCCCTTGCTGACCAAAGTGGGGGTGCAAATGGCAATATCTTCGCCGACGCGAATGGCCATGTTGCCGCCGTTGCCGTCGACATAGGCGCGTTCCCACAGGCGGCGGCCCATTTCGCAGATCTGCATTTTCAAACTATGGACATACGGCGAATTAAAGAGCGCTTCCAGTTCCCCTTTGGGTGAGCGCGAAGACAGCGTCCTGGCCGGCGGCAAGAGTTTCTCCGCTTCGACCGCTGCCGCCGGTTTGGCGGCCACTGCGACCGCGCCATTGGTCTTGTCGCCGCCGTTCATTTGCAACTCATACAAATAATCGCGGGCGGAGGGCGTAATAATCGCGTCGGCGGGAATGCTTTTCACATCCTGCCCGGTGCGGATCATTTCTTGTAAATCACGGATGCTAATCACTCTGCTCATATAAATTCGTTATCTACCCTTTCCAAGGGTTATAAAACATTTCATCCACCAGCGCGGCATTGATGGCGTCAATGGGCGGATAAACCTCAAAGGGCTGGGCGGCTTCACGGCCTTCTTCGTAACCGATGACATCGCCCACGCCGCCGCCAATATCGTCATAAACCACCAAACTCGGGTCCTTGCCCATGCCGCCGGATTTCTTCAAACCCTGCGCGTATTGCTCGCGGCTCAGGGGGCTCACCACCAGGTAACGCCCGCCGGTGAGCACATCCAGGGATTTGCTCAGCGTGACGCGACCGATGACAGTTCCAAGTTTCACAAATTAAAAGCCAAGGAGGCAATAACCTCCTAAATCCGTTTGCCGGGCTCAAGCTCATCCACGATGCCGATGACCAGCCAGCGAACCGGGCTTTTGTCCACGCCCACCGCTTTGCGGGCGGCCAGACCGTCGGACGAAATCACCACCTGCTGATGCATGCCGGCCCCGTGCGAATCAATCGCCACGATCGGCACGCCCTCGGGCTCACCCGTCGCGCCGAGCGGCTGGCAGATGACCAGGCGCCAGCCTTCCAGACTCGGATGCTTCCGGGTCGCCACGATATTGCCTTCGACGCGGGCTAGTAACATGAGCAAACGCGCGCAACGCGCATCAATAAATCCGCAGGTTATCCACCATCACACAGCGACGGACGCGGGTGAACGTGCGCGGATTGGTAATGCCTTCGCCGGTCGGCGTGGCAATGCTGAAACTCAAATAGCCTTCGCCGCCGAGGCCCAGGCCGGCCGGTGACGCGCCGTTCTTGACAAACAGCGTGGTATCCAGGGCGCGAGCCATGGCCGTGATGGTCTCGACATCGTGCGAATGGATGATCGCCGTGTGCTTGTAATTATGTTCGGCGATCAAAGACTGTTCGATTCCTTCGTCGACGGACTTCACGCGCACAATCGGCAGGAACGGCATCATTTGTTCCTCGTAAACGAACGGATGATCCGCAGCGGTTTCCGCAAAAAGTATCTGCGTATTCGGCGGCAAGTTAATGCCAGCCGCCTGCGCGAGCACCGAGGGATCCTTGCCGATAAAATCGCGGTTTACGCTGGCCTGACTGCAACCGCCGCCCTGCCCTTCCTTGAAGGTAAAGGCGGCCTTGGTGAGGCGTTCCAGTTCGGCGGCGTTCAACCTGACCGCGCCGTTTTCGGCCAAACGTTCCATTAACTTGTCGGCGATTTGATCGAGGGCGAACACTTCCTTTTCGCCAATGCAGAGGAGGTTATTATCAAAGGCGCCGCCGGTAATAATGGCCTTTGCCGCGCGCGTCAAACAACAGGTATCATCCACAAACACGGGCGGATTACCCGGTCCGGCGCAAATCGCGCGTTTGCCGGATTGCATGGCCGCCTTCACCACCGCCGGCCCGCCGGTCACCAACAGCAGGCGAACCAATTCGTTTTTGCAAAGCGCGTTGAACGAATCCAGCGTGGGCTGCTCGATGATCGTCGCAATATTCTCGATTCCGGTTTCGCGATAGATCGCTTCGTTGTAAGCCCGGATGGCCGTGGCCGCGCAACGGGCGGCGCTCGGATGCGCGTTAAAGACCATCGAATTGCCGGCCGACGCGATGTTGACGATATTGCCGCTCATCGTTGGAATCGAATGCGTGCTGGGAGTAATCGCACCGACCACGCCAAACGGCGTGTATTCTTCCAAAGTAATCCCGTGATCACCGCTGCGGGCATCCGGTCGCAGCCAGTCCACCCCGGGCACCAACTTGATCAAATGCAGTTTCGCAATCTTGTGATCCAAGCGGCCGATCTTGGTCTCGTCAAATTCCAGTTTTCCCCAGCTCTCCGCATTTTTCTCCGCCAGGGATTTTACAATTTCTTCGATTTTGCGCCGGGCAGCAACACCCTTTTGCCGGAGCTGCTGAAACGCTTCCTGGGCCGCGACGCAGGCTTCCTCGGCTGTCGCAAAAACGCCGTACTTGCCGCGCAACGGCACATCCACACTGGACGCCTTTTTCGCACTGCAACCGCAATGGGCGTTCGACGCCGCCGGAGCCGGAGCCGCGGCCGAAACAACGGCCGGAGCGGCAGCGGGAGCGGGGGCGGAACCGTTCCGCGCGGGAGTGGACGTGGCGGTCGAAGTCCCGCCCAACCGGCCCAGGACTTCGGAAACCACGTCTCGGATTAATGATTCGTTAACGGGACTCATAACTCAAATTACTGATTTCTTGCGCTGAAAATCTTTTTCCCAAACACATCCACGGTATCCACAATGCCGATGACGACGGCGTCGATCGGCGCTTCCTTCATGCCGGGCGCCAGCCGGGCGCTGCTACCCTGGCAAAAGAGAACCATTTCCCCCTCGCCGCAGCCCAAGGCGTCCACGGCCACAATCGTGTTGGAACCCGGACGAAACTTCGTCGGGTCTTTTTCGTCCACGAGCTGCGGGCGGAGCAAAAGCAGTTTGCGGCCCACCATGTTCGGGTCTTTCTTGGTGGCCACTACTGAGCCTTCGACTTTGGCTAAAAACATAAGGGTTCGGCGGTCTGGTGTATGAGAGGAGGCGCGCACGGAATGACGCGCCCTACCAACATCATACTACTTTTTTTTCGGCAAAATCGCTTCCACATCGTTGTGCGGACGGGCGATCACATGAACGCTCACGAGTTCGCCTTTGATGGCCTTGATCGCTTGCGCGCCGGCATCCGTCGCGGCTTTCACGGCGGCGACATCGCCGACGACGACCGCGGTGCAGAGGGCGTTGCCGACCTGCGTCATGGGGCCGATCAATTCGACGTTGGCCGCCTTGAGCATGGCGTCCGTTCCTTCGACGAGGGCGACGAGCCCGCGTGTTTCAATGAGTCCGATTGCTTGTGCCATAATATTGATAAGTTGCGAGTTGAGAGTTTTGGTTAATTAAATCTAAAATCAATTCTGGTGGGCGGCCAAAAAACGCCGGGCTTCGCGCGCCACGACCAGTTCCTCGTTGGCCGGAATTACAAAAACATCCACCGCCGAATCGCTGCGGCTGATCAAGGATTCGGTGCCGCGGGCCATTTCATTCTTTGCCGGGTCCAGCTTGATTCCCAAATTGTCCAGGTTCGCACAAATGGCGGCGCGCAACTCGGGACTATTTTCGCCGGTGCCGGCCGTAAATACGATGGCGTCGGCGCCGTTCAATTGCAAAAAGTAGCTACCGACCCAATGGCGCGTGCTGGCAACCAGAACGTCCAGCGCCACTTTCGCGCGCGCATTGCCCTCTTTGGCAGCGGCGATAATATCGCGCACATCGTTGGAAACCCCGCTGAGGCCCAGCAAGCCTGATTGCTTGGTCAACTGCTTTTGGGCTTCTTCCACCGTGATACCGAAAGTTTTTACGGCGTAGGGAATCGCCTCGGAATCCAGATCGCCCACGCGATTGTTCTGCGGCAGACCCGATTGCGGGCTCAAGCCCATGCTGGTGCCGATGGACACCCCGTTCAAAATGCCCGTCACGCTGGAACTGCCGCCCAAATGACAGCAAATGACGCGCAAGGGCGCCCCGGAAAGCGGATGCTTGCCACCATCCACGTAAAGCTGGCGGGTGCGTTCAGCGACGTCCGTGCGGCAAAGCAATTCCGCCGAGCGTTCGGCGATGAATTTATGGCTTGCGCCGTGAAAACCCCAGCGGCGAATCCCGGCGTCCAGCCACGCTTCCGGAACCGCATAGCGCTGCGCGGCTTCGGGAGCGAACCGGTGAAACGCCGTTTCAAACAGCGCGATCAGCGGCACCTTGGGAATGCGTTGCGCAAACAATTTGATCCCGGTGATATAGGGCGGATTATGGGCGGGAGCGAGTCCGTTGTAATCCGTCATGGCTTGCAAAACGGCATCGTCCAGTCTTACACAACCAGTCACATTGCGGGCGATGATCGTTTTAAAGCCGACGGCGCTCAGCTCGCTTTCATCCGCGATGGCGCCCGCCTTTTTCAATTCCGCCAAACAGTTTTCGATCGCCAGCGGATAATCGGTCACGCGCTCGAAGCCGCCCTTATGGACGAGGCGTTCGGCGCTGTTTGAAAAATCAAACAGCCGCCACTTCAAGGAAGTCGAACCGATGTTGGCGACAAGAATTTTCATGGTTCCCAGGTGGAACACGGCGCGCAACTTACTCGAGCCACTTGCCCAATTTACTCAGGTCCTGGTGCGGACGGGGAATCACCTGGACGGCCACAACCGCGCCCACTTGGGAAGCGGCGGCGGCGCCGGAATCGGTCGCCGCCTTGACGGCCGCGACATCGCCCCGGAAGAAAACCGTGACATAGCCACTGCCCACTTTTTCCCAGCCCGTGATATGGACATTGGCGGACTTCAAAGCGGCATCGGCGGCTTCAAACGCCGCACAGAACCCTTTGCACTCGATCATTCCAACAGCTAGATTTGACATATTCGGTAAAAGTAAATGGTTCGTTATTTCTTCGCGGGAGCGCCGAGGAAGGCTTCCAAAAGTTCTTCATGCGGACGGGCGATCACGTGGGAGCCCACGAGTTCGCCGACTTTTGCCGCCGCCTTGGCGCCGGCATCCACCGCGGCTTTGATGCTGCCGATGTCGCCTTGGGCGAGCACCGTGATCAATCCACCGCCGATGGAGATGGTCTTGATCAGGGTCACGTTCGCGGCTTTTACCATGGCGTCGCTGGCTTCAACGCTGCCAACGTACCCTTTGGTTTCGATTAATCCGATTGCTTCGCTCATATTTGATTATTGGTTGTGAGTTGTTTTGAAATGGTCGTGAAATCTGCGGGTTACTTAAAAAGTTCGACCGGCGTGTCCGCTTGCAGGTTGCAGGCGTTGCCTTCGTCGGTGTCAATATGGACTTCCAGTTTGAAGCTTTTGTCCACGCGGCAAAGCATCTTGTCCAGGATAATGCCGCAATCGCCGCCAATGCGGAGCTTCAAATAGTCCTGGTGTTTGACACCGTAAAACTCTGCGTCCGCCGGGCTCAAATGCGCATGGCGCAACGCGCGAATGACGCCGTCCGGCATTTCAAAAAATCCCGCTGGTCCCATCAACATCGCTCCCGGCGTGCCTTTGATATCACCGGAGGCGCGGAGAGGAATCTCAAAACCGAGCGCGATGGCATCGGTATACGCGAGTTCCACCTGATTCAAATTGCGGCAGGGTCCGAGAATACGAAGATTGGAAATCACCCGGCTGCGCGGCCCGATCAGCGTGAGCGTCTCTTTGGCGGCAAACTGTCCGTCCTGGTACAGCCATTTGTGCACTTGCAATTGATGGCCTTTGCCGAAAAGCGCTTCCACCGCTTCGGGCGTCAGATGGCAATGGCGGGCGCTGATATTCACCACCAGCGGGTTCACGCCGCTGGCCGGACGCGGTAAAGGTTTGCCGAGTCGTGTGTATACCGCCTGGCGAACAAGGTGTTCGACGACGGCTCTGTGCGGTGCTGTTGCGGCCACGGTCATAGTCTTTGAACGAATTTGACAAATATCTGACCGAAGTCAATAATTA
>Ga0302320_10017296_pt1 | contig 14648 bp, 8 predicted proteins | sample Bog_T0_3_FD_202130 | JGI IMG/M metagenome (GOLD analysis project Ga0302320, IMG submission 202130) | Peat permafrost microbial communities from Stordalen Mire near Abisko, Sweden - Bog_T0_3 | ecosystem: Environmental > Terrestrial > Soil > Wetlands > Peat | place: Sweden: Abisko, Stordalen Mire...
ACAATACAAAGCGCGATAAGACGTTATGATTCAACATGTGGTGAATGCCACGAAGCCCGGCTCTGGGGCGGATTAAATGCCATTATCTGCTTGATTCAAAGATACTTACGTGGCATGTCTAAGGAGACTCCCACTCTCTCCGCCACACTTCCCTTCGCCGTCGTCCGCAACCTTTCGTAGCCGCCTCCCCTGGATGATTCTTGCCACAGTTGGACATTGAGCCGGGAATCCTGGCTTCTGACAACTTTCCGTTCGCTCGTTGAGCGGTACTCTCAATCCCTTGGTTTGGCCGGTCTCCTTTGAATGCAGCGGAGATACTATCGGATAGAATGCCCCTTGGGCGGGAGCGTGACGCGCGATGGAGCTGAGAATTTGTCTGATACTGACGGCCGTTCTGTCTTTGGCAGCCGGTCAATGCGTCGGGCAAACACCAGCGCATCCGGCGTGCCAGCGGGAGACAGCGCTCGCTCTGGAAAGTCAGGGCGACAACGCCGGGGCTGAGGCCACATGGAAGCCCTGCCTGGAGTCTGATCCGTCAAACCCTGAAACGTATGCTCATATGGCGCTGCTCGAAGCGCGGCAGGGGAATTATAAGGAAGCTGTGCCCCTCTACCAGATGGCTCTGAAACTGGGCCCGGGGGTGCCGAGTGTGAAGCTTAACCTGGGTCTCGCGCTTTTCAAGAGCGGCGAACTGAAGCAGTCGATTCAGCTCTTTATGGATCTCCTGAACAGCCAGCCATCTGATTCCCCCCAGGCCATGAGACTGACAACCCTGATTGGGATGGCGCACTATGGGCTCGGCGAGTACCCAGAGGCCGTCCCTTACCTGAAAGACGCTGCAGCCGCCGACGCGCAGAATCTGGAACTCAAAATGGTTTTGGGGCATAGTTGCCTATGGGCCAAGCAGTACCAGTGCGTTCTCGATGTCTACCATGAGATTCTCGTTCTGGACCCGAATTCGGCTGAGGCTCACATGTTGGCCGGCGAAGCGTTGGACGCCAGGAAGGACCGGGCCAGCGCCATCGAGGAGTTTCGAGCGGCAATCGCAGCCAACCCCAAAGAGCCAGGCGTCCACTTGAACCTTGGTTATCTCTTGTGGGCGCAAAGCCAGTTCCGGGAGGCGAAAGCCGAGTTTCAAGCCGAGTTGGACAACAGTCCCAACGATGCCCGGACGATGACTTACCTAGGGGACGCCGAGCTGCACTTGAACCATTCCGAAGCGGCACAACAGCTCATGGAGAAGGCCGGCAAGATCGAACCTGGGATTCCACTAATTCATCTCGATCTGGGCATTGTGTACAGCGACTCGGGCCGCCGCGACGACGCCGTGCGCGAACTGAAGTTGGCAGAGACTTTGGATCCCAACAATCAGAATGTGCATTGGCGCCTGGGACACATCTATCAGATCGCCGGGGACAACGACGACGCAAAGGCGGAATTCGACAAGCTGCATAACTTGAAAAACGCGATTGAAGACGCCCTTGGCAGGACGCTCCTAGATGCGGAAGCAAAAGACAAGCCAGCGGACGAAGCGCCGGCATCGCCAAATGCGAATTGAACTCATAAAACGTGCGGTTGCTTCTTTGAATTACATTGTCGCAAGAGATCCCTCGAAGTAATATAGTCAAGAATTGCGGGTTACCCCTCCCGTGGTGAGGTCGCTTCATGATCGCCCTGCTCAAGGATTCAGCACTTCGGTGCTGGTTCGGAACCACTGTCTTTGCGCTGCTTGTTCTCTCTTGCGGACGGGTCTTTTCGCAGGAACAACCCTCCTCACAACCGCCTTTGTACGGTAACCCCGCCAACACCGAGAAACAAAGCGGCGTGGCGACAGGTGGAGAGTTTGCCCCGGTACTCGACTCCGAAAAGCGCCCGATCACAGCAGGAGGGTTTGTCAAAGAGGGGCCAATTGTCTTTCAAGATATTTCGGAAAAAGCGGGACTGACCAGTTGGCATCATTGGATGGGTACGCTTGAGAAGAAATACATCATTGAAGTGAACGGATCGGGTGTAGCACTGCTAGATTACGACCACGATGGATGGCTCGACATCTATTTGGTCAATGGCTCGACCTATGATGCCATGAGCGGAAAAGTTGAGCCTCCCCACGCCGCTCTCTTTCATAACAATCACGATGGAACATTTACAAATGTCGCGGAACAAGCGGGCGTGACGAATGGCCGGTGGGGTACCGGCGTTGCGGTAGGAGACTATGACAACGATGGCTGGCCCGACATCTTTGTATCAAATTTCGGCAAGAATCGGCTTTATCACAACAATCACGATGGCACCTTTACGGATGTAGCGGAAAAGGCAGGTGTAACTCTCGGCAACTGGTCCAATGGAGCGACCTTCGGCGATTATGACGGCGACGGGCGATTAGATGTTTTTGTGCCGGGGTATGTTCATTATGATATGGCGCATCCGCCGTTTGCGGGACATGATAGCGTTGCCGCAGTCTTTTGCCAGTATCGCGGGGTGCCGACGATATGCGGTCCTCGCGGACTTCCGGGCGAGCCTGACCATCTTTTTCACAACAATGGTGACGGCACCTTCACGGATGTGAGCGAGAAAGCCGGGGTCAGCGATAAGGCGCATTACTACGGGTTTTCATCCACCTTTGTCGACGTCAGTAATAACGGAAAGGTAGACCTGCTGGTCTCCGACGATGCTTCGCCCAACTACTTGTACATCAACAAGGGCGACGGAACCTTCGAAGACAGCAGTTATGCATCAGGCTTTGCGCTCAATCAGGATGCTCGAGAGACGGCAAATATGGGCATTGCCGTTGGCGATTATCTCAACAACGGACAAATCGATCTCTATACGACCACCTTTTCGGATGATTACAAAACGCTTTTTCGCAATGAAGGAGGAGGGAACTTTTCGGAGATAACCAACCAGATGGGTATCGCCGAAATTACCTATCCATTTCTCAGCTGGGGGACGGAGTTCATCGACTATGACAACGATGGCTGGAAGGACATCATGGTTTTGAACGGCCACCTTCTGCCACAGGCCGATCACTATAACTGGGGCACCAGCTATAACGAGCGTCCTCTGCTCTTTCATAACCTAGACCAAGGGAAGAAATTCGATGTTGTCCCCGCGGTAGAAGGAACCGGACTGGCCGACGTGATTCCCGCGCGCGGCGCGGCCTTTGGAGATCTGTTCAACGACGGCAAAATCGACGTGGTCGTCAACTGCATCGACCACACGCCTGTCCTGCTTCGGAACGTAAATGCCGACTCCAATCATTGGGTTGGGTTGGCCTTGATCGGTGGACCGAAGGGCCCGCGCGATGCAATCGGATCAACCGTATTTGTATCCTCCGGTGGCATACGCCAGCGTGGCGATGTGATGAGCGGCGGCAGTTATATGTCATCAAACGATATGCGCCTTCACTACGGGCTCGGTCAAGCGACGAAGGTCGACAAAGTGGAGGTTCACTGGTCCGACGGCAAACAGGAAACGCTGACTTTGCCTAGTGTGGATCGCTACTTCGCGATTGAAGAAGACAAGGGAATCGTGCCCAGCGTTTATGACACCATTGTCCCGCAGATGGCCAAGACAAAACCATCTCGCATGCACCCAGCAAAATGAACATGAAAAAGTTCGCATTGGGCTGATGGTTCGGTTCTCACTAGAAACACAGTCCGGGAGAATGCATGAAAAATTCAATTATTTTTTTGATCGGCGGTCTCTTTCTAGCTGGAAGCTGGATAGTCCCCGCCCTCGCGCAACAGGGTGGCACACAGGATGCGACCAAGCCGTCTCCGCCGCCGGCGTACACTCCACGGCCCAAGGGAACGCCACCCGTTGAGGACACTCCGGCTCAGCTCGAGGCGCTGGCCAAATGGAAGGCAAAGGAAGAACAAATGCTGGAGGCCGATCGCGAGGCCCACAACGCGGTTGTAACTCCGAGCTATAACTTCCATTATGGAAAACTTAGTCCATACACTCCCGGAAATGTAACGGTTCAGGGAAACGGATTTCTTCAGCCGGATGCGTATCCAAGCGCGGAGTATTGTGGCACCTGCCACCAGGAGCCCTATAGCCAGTGGCGTCAGGCCCTTCACTCGAATGCCTTCCGGACTCCGTTCTATCGCACCAGCGTCAACATCTTGATTCGCGACCCAACGCGCGGAATTGCATTTGCCCGCCACTGCGACAGTTGCCACAATCCCATTGGCGTGCTGGGCGGTGCGCTCACCGAAGATTCGAAGTTAGACCGATCCAAGTTTGACTCAGACGGACTGACCTGCATGACCTGTCACTCGGTGGTGGCGTTGGATTCGACTAACGGCAATGCCAGTGTCAAGATGGGCGTTCCTTCCGTGATCGTGGACGAGAAGGGAGAGCGCATTCCTGGCATCGTTCCGTTTGACATGATCCTGAAGCACCCGGAGCGCCATTCCCAAGCAGTTATGCATGACTTCCTGCATACGCCTGAGTTTTGCGCCGCCTGCCACAAAGCCAATCTACCGGCCACTCTGAATGATTACAAGTTCATCCGCGCTTTCACGGCCTACGATGAATGGCAGCAGTCGAAGTTCTCCCAACGCAATCCGCTCACCTTCTATACGGCGGACTTTACTACCTGCCAAGGCTGCCACATGAAGCGCAACCCCAACACCTTGCCGGACTACGGCGCCAAGAACGGCACCTTTGCTTCGCACCGCTGGCTCGCTGGCAATACGGCCGTTCCCTTCTACTATGGCTTTGACGACCAACTCACGAAAACCATCGAGTTCCTGCGTTCAGGAAACTACCTGAATGTTGATATTTTTGCACTCAAGAAAAACGGCGACGACGAATTGATTGCACCGCTGGGCGAAGCCAATTACAACCTCGCGCCTAAAGACAACGTACAAGTCTTCGTCGTGGTCCAGAACAAGAACATTGGCCACTCACTGATTCCCGAAGTGCGCGATCTTTATGAGTCCTGGCTTGAGTTCTCGGTGACCGATGCGGCTGGCAAGGAGATTTATCACAGCGGATCGCTCGCGCCGGACGGCATACTGGACCCCCGCGCACACAGCTTTACGAATCGCCCCGTCACGGACACGGGCGAGTTTGTTGACAACCACAAGGTGTGGACGATCCATTCGGTTGCCTACGACAATACGATTCAAGCTGGCCGCTCGGTTCTTGTACGCTATCAATTTCAAGTCCCGGCCGATGCCATGGGGGCATTCACGGTTACTGCAAAGGTGAATTACCGACATCTGCGCCAAAGTTATCTCAACAATGTGCTGGGAAAAGACCATCCGGCTTATCCGGTTGTCGAGATTGCATCACGGAGCCGCGTCTTGAAGTTGGGCGACAACAAGCCGGAAGTGGGCAATTCCGAAGATAACCCTGAGTGGATGCGCTGGAACAATCTCGGAATCGCGCTTCTCGATCAGTTTCAGTACCAGGAGTCTGTTCAGGCTTTCTCCCATGTCGTTAAGCTGCGCCCAGAATATGCCGACGGTTACATTAACGTTGGTCTCACCGATATGATGTGGGAGAAATTTGAATCGGCCCGGACGTCGATTCACAAGGCACTCTCGCTAGACCCGGACAGCGCGCGAGCGTTGTACTACGATGGCCTTCTGCAACGGAGAGCTGGCAATACTGAGCGAGAGTCAGCCGACTTCAGCAAGGTAGTGAAGATGTTTCCTCAGTCCCGCGACGCCCGCCGCGAGTTGGGTATTGTTTACTACCGGAAGCATGATTATCCCGCGGCGATAGAGCAATTCGAAGCATTACAGAAGATTGATCCAGACGATCTCGCGGCTCATTACAATCTGTCTATTCTCTACCGCCGTACGGGCAGACCGGATGAAGCCGCCGCACAGCAGGGGATGTTTGCCGATAAAAAGACGGATCCAGGCGCGCCGACTTACTCGCTCAACTATCTTCACGCACATCCTGAAATTACGATCGAAAGCATTCCGTGGCATTTGCATACCGACAGCGAGTTGGAAGGAGGTCAACTCCAAAATGGCAAGTAAGTCAAAATGCCACAGAGTCCCTCTCAAGAGACTCACTTCTGTTGCAGCCTTGTTTTGCTTGTTTATTCTGCCTGCTCTCGCCTGGGCAGAGAATAAGTGCTCGTGGATGAACGAAGCGACCGCGTCAGGAATCCTTGGAGGTGAGGCCACGGGAATGGTTACAGCCGGCGGCGCTGAACGTGCGACTACTTGTGAATTCAAGCAACTTGGCACGGGCTTCATGCGCACATTGAGCGTGACCGTGGAAGTTACTCCGGATGCCCATGCGCGGCTACAAACAATTGCGCGCAGCTGCGGAGGCGATGCTGCACTTATGAAGGCGATCGGCAATGAGGCGCTTTTCTGCCCGATACTTGACCACAAGGATGGACGAGGGGAATTTTTAGTGGGACGGGTCCGTGATCAAGTCTTCACAATTGCGATCAAGACCACTCACAAGAATGATCCGATTCTCACCCGCGAAATGCTCGTCGTCAGGATTTACACGTCAGCCGAGCAGGTTGCGGGCAATTTGTTTTGATCTTCAAGCGGGATTGGGAAAAAGGTGCCGGGGCCAGAAAACCGGGCTCATTTGCCTATAAATTCTAAAAATAAATACCTTACACTGTCTGGCGGTGTGGAGTGCCCGGCGAATAATTCCTGGTGACGGCGACACCTGGAAGCGAGCACGAAACGTTTCGATCTTGTCCGGGAGCCTGATAGAGGTTGAAGCCGCTTTGTGTAACCCAAACAAAATAGCCCATTTGGAAAATAGCATGATTTATCACTCTAAAGGCATGAAAGTAGCCTTCAAGGAGAAGAAGGTAACGCGCCGCTGCACACCCAAACAATGGTCGTCAAAGCGCAAGTCAGTTTACCCAGTTTGGAGGGGGGATTGTCCCCAACTTGACGTTTACTCACGCCATTCATCTGCCAGCCGGCCGATTCGCGCAGCCTCTCTCCATTTTGTGCAGTCGTGACGCTGCCTTTCGCTGAACGGCGCTGATCCCAATCGAGTAGGCGGTTCGCTATCTCCCTCAGCCATTTGGGACCACTTATTATGGGTCGTTTGCAAACCTCCAACCCCCACCTGTGCATCAGAACCTATAGGCGGTGGGACAGTAGCGCAACGCCCATTTTTTCAAAGGAGTAGAACCATGAAGTTCCTGGTCGAGCACCTCAAGAACCTTCGCGAGCTCTATGTCAACCAATTGCAGATGGTTCTTTCTGCCGAGGAACAAATCGCCATCGCTTCGCTGGACATGATTGAACAGGCAACGGACACCGAATTACGAAGCGCACTTGTTGCCCACAAGGCGGAGACGGAAAGACAGGTCCAGCGGCTTGAGCAGATCCTGACCGCGGCCACTGGCTCCGCTAACAAGATCCATTGCAAATCGGTTCACGCACTGATTGACGAATCTCAAGACATGTTTAAAGATGCGCGCAATGATGCGGTTCGGGACGTGGTGCTGATCACTTCGGCGCAACGGATTGAGCATTTCGAAATTGCGGCGTATGGTGCGATTCGCCGCTTCGCAGAGATTCTTGAGGACAACGCAGCCGCGGAACTACTGGGGCAAACTATCGCAGAAGAAGGAAATGCGGACAAGGTCCTGAGCGCGATCGCAGAGCGTTTGAATTTGAATGCGAGCGAAGCTGCGTAGGCGAGTTGCAGTTCTCCAGTGAAAGGAATTCAGGTTAATGGCACGTCCATTCTGGTCAGGTCAGCTTCGGATTTCGCTCGTGTCTTTCGGCATCAACCTGATTCCGGCCATTGAAGCGAAGAGCGAAATTCGCTTTCATCAAATTGACCGTCAAACCGGCGAGAGAGTTCGCCACCAAAAAGTGTCTTCCGCCGATGATGAGCCCGTGGAGACAAGCAACATCGTGAAAGGGTACGAATACAGCAAAGGCGAATATCTTCAGTTAGAGCAAGAAGAAGTAGAGAACCTGCGCATTGCTTCGCGTCACACCATCGATCTTGAACAATTTGTGAGTACTGATGCGATTCCTCTGGCGTTTTACGAAAAGCCCTATTTCGTCACGCCCGAGAATTCAGGCCAGGCCGAGGCGTTCGCTGTGGTGCGTGAGGCACTTGAGGAGACAAAGAGGGTGGGCATCGGAAAGGTTGCGATGGGCGGGCGCGAGCGCCTGATCGCCATCACGGCTGCCAGCGATGCGAAGTTGAACGGCCTCATGGCCTATACGCTTCGATTCGCGGCTGAAGTTCGAAGGGCGAACGAATATTTCTCCGGAGTCGAAGAGCATAAAGTCGATCGCGAACAACTGGCGCTGGCGAAAGAGCTGATCCAGAAAAAATCTTCGGCGTTCAAACCAGAGCAATTCACCGACAATTACGAAGCGGCGCTTCGCGAACTGATCGACGCGAAACTCAAACATGCGGCTCTACCCAAGGAAAAGGCGGCCGCACCGCGCGGAGCGGTCGTCAACCTGATGGACGCATTGCGGCGCAGTGTTGGCGAGCAATCGCCGGGCAAGAAGCCTGTTGTGCGTGCGGACGGAAAGCCCGCCAAGGTCGGAAAGCAGGGCTTGCGATTGCTGAAATCTCGTGATTCCGACAAACGCCGCAGATCGGCCTGAGTCCTGACGCATGAAAAAGCAGACGACGAAGAAGCAGCCGGCGCAACTTCCGCATTCCACCAAGAGCGCTCCGAAGAAACTGCTCGCCAAGTATCGATCGAAGCGCGACTTCAAAGTCACGCCCGAGCCCAGCGGCGAAACCAAAACGCGTGGGAGCGCCAAGAAACTACAGAAGCTGGCATTCGTGGTTCAAAAGCACGCGGCCTCGCGGCTGCATTACGATTTTCGGCTGGAGTGGGATGGCGTACTGAAAAGCTGGGCAGTGGCCAAAGGGCCGAGTTACTTCCCAGGCGATAAGAGGCTTGCCGTTCAAGTTGAGGATCATCCGCTAGAATACGGCAGCTTCGAGGGCATCATTCCCAAGGGGGAATACGGCGGCGGAACGGTGATGCTTTGGGACCACGGAACTTGGGAACCAGTCGGCGATGCAGCGGAAGGATTGAGAAAAGGAAATCTGAAGTTCATCCTGCACGGCAAAAAACTCAAGGGGCACTGGGTTCTGGTTCGCATGGGCGGCAAGTTCGCCAATGAGTCAAAGCCAAGTTGGCTTCTGATCAAAGAACACGACACGTTCGAACGAACCGCGGATGACACTCCGATCACAGCAGAGGAGCCAAAAAGCGTTGTCAGTGGACGGGATCTGGATGCTATTGCCAAAGCACAGGATGCCGTTTGGAATTCGAGGGCAGCGCCGGCCGAGAGTAAACAAACAGTCGGCGACCCAAAGACGACTCTCTCTGTTCGGAAGACAAAAGTCACTTCCCTTCCTAATTTGTCCCGGCAATTGGCAAAATTATCTAAAGAATCGCTTCCTACCTTCGTTCCCCCGCAACTGGCGTCTCCCGGAGCGCCCCCGCAAATTGATGGCTGGATGCACGAGATCAAGCTCGATGGATACCGCATCCAGGGCCGAGTTCGGCCAGAGGATCGAGTGCCGGTTCGATTGCTGACTCGTACCGGTCTCGATTGGACACATCGACTGCGGCCGATTGCGGATGCGATGGCTCGATTGCCGGTTCAAGGTGCGCTGTTCGATGGGGAGGTTGTCGTTCTGAAGAGCCACGGGACCACGAGCTTTGCCGATTTGCAGGCGGCGTTTCAAGAGGGCGCGAAATTTCCGCTGACCTATTTTATTTTCGATCTGCTCCATCTCAACGGGCGAAATCTGCGCAACCTTCCGCTGCGTGAGCGAAAAGAACTTCTTACCCATCTGTTGTCGGGGCTTCCTTCGGATGGGCCGATTCGACTCAGCAAACACATGGAGGGCAACGCACAGGCCGTGTTTGACAACGCGTGCAGGCTTGGCGCTGAAGGCATAGTTACAAAACGAGCGGACAGTAAATATGTATCGGGCCGAAGCAATTCCTGGCTAAAGATCAAACGCTATCGGGAACAAGAATTTGTTATCGGTGGTTTCACACTTCCTTCCAATGGAATTCACGGCGTAGGAGCGTTGCTGCTGGGCTACTACAAGAACGGAAAACTCATTTATGCGGGGCGAACGGGCACCGGCTTCACGCAAAAGACGCATCGCCTAATGCGTGAACGCCTCGATGCGATTGAGAGGAAGGCATCGCCTTTTCTCAGTGTGCCGGCCGAGATGCACCGCGGCGTTCATTGGGTCAAGCCCGCCCTCGTGGCCCAGGTTGCCTTTGCAAACTGGACGACGGACAATCTGGTTAGGCAAGCTGCATTCAAAGGCCTGCGCGAAGACAAGCCGCCAATTTCAGTTCAACGAGAGGAGGGTCCACCGATGCCTCAGACGCGCACCAAGGACGGTTCCGAGAAGGAAGCTGCCCGCAGTGAAATGAGTAGAACCAAGCGTAAGCCTTCGACGGCGCCCACGTCCTCAGCATTGCCCGTTCGGCTGACGCATCCAGACAAGGTTCTGGATTTGAGTTCGAGACTTACGAAGGAAGCGCTGGCAAACTACTACGCCGCGATAGCTCCGTATATGTTGCCGCAGATCAGCGGGCGCCCCCTCAGCCTGGTTCGTTGCATGCATGGAAGCGGCAAGCCCTGCTTCTTTCAGAAACATGCCAATGAGAGTTTGCCGGAGGACGTGGAAAGCGTCGACATCGTCGACAAGAAAACTGGAAAACCTGAGCCGTACATCACGCTCTCGACGGCGAAGGCGCTTATCGAACTGGCGCAACTGAGCGTCATGGAGATTCATGCATGGGGATCGAAGAATGCCAATCTCGAAAAACCGGATCGAATCGTCATCGATCTCGATCCTGACCCCGCAATCGACTGGAAGACTCTCGGTGCCGCGGCAATCGAAGTGCGCAAGCGCTTGAAGTCAGCCGGGCTTGAAACTTTCTTGAAGACGACCGGCGGGAAAGGACTGCATGTCGTAGCTCCCATTCGGCCTGAACATGATTGGGCCGACGTCAAACAATTCGCTCACGAGTTGGTTCTTGCGATGGAGAAGGACGATCCATCCTTGTTTCTTACACGCATGACAAAATCCGCTCGCAAGGGCAAGATCTACCTAGACTATTTGCGGAATGAACGAGGAGCGACTTCCATTGCCGCTTTCTCTCCCCGTGCGCGGGATGGTGCAACCGTAGCACTTCCCCTGGATTGGCGGGAGTTGAAGACGAAAGAACGCCCGGTGTTCCGAGTGACCGATTTTGACGACTGGAAGAAGCGACTCAATCGCGACCCGTGGGATGCAATGCCCAAGACCACACAGCGTTTAAAACTTTAGCATCGCGATGATCGCGCAAGGCAAAAAGGAACATTCGCTCTGTCGGCGAGGGCACTCATTCGCGGAGGCGTAATGTTTTTTCTTTTGTTGTGATCCAATAGCAGCTGATTGAAGAGATGCTCTTAATTCGTCATCGTCTTTGATACATCTGGAAAGTCGCCCAGTAGAATGGCAGGCTGAAGCGGGTTTGCGAATGAAGCAGAGCAAGCTTGGCTTTCCGCAATGAAACTGCGGGGGTGTTCCCTTCCGCGAGGTTGCCATACAAGCTATCCATCAGGCGAGGAGTAGAATCATCGCTCACTTCCCACAGAGCGCCGACGACCCTCTGCGCACCGGCTCTCAAAAAAGCCCAGGATAGCCCCACCAACCCCTCGCCTGCGTAGAAGCGCGTTCCGCTCCCGTAGCAGGCGGAGATCGTGACAAGTTTTGCGTTGATTGGATGTCGAATGATCTCGCGTGCGTAGAGCTTGAACGAATTTTCATCTGAAGTTGGCTTCGACAGCACAATTGCGGAATCCAGCGGGTCGGTGCGATTGGCGATTGCATGCGAAACAAAGTGGATGTAGGAGTACTGCGAGGGATTGCTGGAAACGTATGCTTCCGGCGTCGCGTACTTCCCGGCAAACATCGCGACTCTCTGATTTTTGAAGTGGCCTTGAATCTTGCTCATTTCAAGGCCGAATAGGGGAAGCGTTGGAAATTCGTCGTTTGGAGAAACTGGATCACCGAGCAACAGCAACTTCGTCCCGCGATCAACGACCGATTTCGATGAACCGAGCATTGCCAGAGAGGGCGCTGAAAAAACCGTCAGATCATCAATAAGGTAATGAGTCTGCACTTCGTCGCCGATCGGCGCTGTTCGAGCTTCTTGCTCAACACTTTTACCTGGAACAAGCAAAGTCTCAAAATTCAGTTCGTTGAGTTCACCATCCGCTAGAATCACAACAGGTTTCGCAGGCAGTGTTTGTTTAACAGATTCGATCAGCGGGATGGCCGGACCCACGAGCATCTTATAAAGCGCTTGCCCATTCACATCGTCCGCTCTGCGAGGGTCGCGAAGAGCAAGAATGGTTCTGCGGTATTTCGCCACGCGCGCCGCGATCTCCTCCTGGGGCGGAAGAGTCACGGCAGCAACGCGAGCGGGTGTAACGATCCATAAGTACGATTGCTTCGCCCCCAGCCAGTAGAAGAGCAGGGTTGCATTGGTCTTTTGTGCAATCTGCTTCGGATTCACGCGCAGAATCTGCGGAGATTTGGCGCTGACATCGACGTCCAGCTCTTGCTCCAGTGTGCGAGCCCGGCTCTGATCGGCTGTCACCAGGGCCTCTTCTGAGCGGCCCTCCTGCATCAGCAAATGGATATAGCTATCGTAGATGCGTGTAGCGTTCGCACCGAATGGGAGCCTTGAGTCTTCGTTCTTGATCGTTTGCCGAGCGGATTCGTAAGCCGTGAGAGTTGCCTTATACGATTCTTCTGCGGCTTCGGATTTACCTTCCGACTCCAGCAGCGCGGCCAGTCCATAGCCGGCATCCAATCGAATCGTTGTGGGGGCAGCCGAGTTATTTTGCAGCAGATGAAAACACGATTCTGCCGTTGATAGTTCGTGCCGTGCTTCTTTCAGCATGCATGAAGTCATGGAGAGGTCTGCGCTCTGCCGCTCTCCACCAACGATCTCCGACTTGGTCAATTCACTAATATAGTTGTCAGCATCCTGAAGGTTTCCGTTGCGCACCGAGACCTGCGCGAGATCTTCCAACGCATTCACAATATCTTCTTTGCTGTCGATCTTTCGTGCGAGATATAAAGCTTGCCGAAACGACTGGGAAGCCTGTGTGTAATCTCCCGCATCCTGGTAGATATATCCGGCCGTGCTTACCCACTTGAGTTCGTATCGGGAGTTCCCAAGCCGCTCCGCGCTATGTTCCGCGTCAATAAACTGCTTGAGCGCGCGTTCTCGATCTCCAAGCTGATAATAGGCCCAGCCCAGGTTGCCCGCAGCACCTTGTGCGATATTTTCGAATCCGAAAGCCACCGCGCGGTCGTAGGAAGTCTTCGACCAGTCGACCGCTTCATCGTAATGATCTACCTGCAGTGCAATATAGCCAAGGTTCAAAACGGTATTTGCTTCGAGCCATCGATCGTTGTCGGCGCGCGCAAAGGCCAGGGCTTTGAGAAAAAAGGCTCGCGCCTCGTCAAGATTCCCAACCTTGATGGCCAGGAGCGCCCTGGCAGATAAAACTTCGCCGCAGCTCTGTGCAATCCAGGCGATGCACATCGCTTGTGCCTGCGCGATTCTGTCGCCGGCAAGAGTCAATTGGCCCTGCCGTGTATAGGCGACGGCTTCGATTGCGAGCTTCTCGACGGCGCTGTCGCGATTCCCAAATTCATAATCGCTGTTTAGCGTGCTTAGCGAATCGTCGTACATGCCTCGGTACAGCATGGCTTCCGCGTCAAGCAACCGAAACTTTGCCGCAGATGACGGGTCCGAAATCTGAAATTGCCGGAAGGCCAATTCAGATTCACGCTGGCTGGCCGCGAGATAGCCTTGCTCAAACAGCCTCCAAGCGTGGTCATACGCGCGTTTGGCCGCAGCTGGAACAGTGTCGCTGAGGGGACATAACAGCAACAGCAGCGCAAGGAGGCTGGCAAGATGGAGAATTTTAACTACGGCGAATCCAGGGTCGTGCTGAAGGAACACGGGAGACCCCGCGAAGACTCCCGGGCCTGAGCCCGTCGAATCCTCCCCTGGCTCTATGGCATCGTTCCACCGTTCGTTGAACCGTGTCCGACCGATCCGCCGCCAGCGACTGCACAGCCCAATTCGAGATCGATCATTGTCAAGTCGATCGTTGTTTTCCTCGGCGTGGTTGTACCGGGTTTGAAGTCCTCGGAAGTCACCGTCACTTTGCCAAGGATGATCTTGCCAAAGTCCGGAATGTCGATCACGTGACCGAAGGACTGGCCAGGATGGCCACCACTCGCGCGATTGACCAAGGAACATTCGACTTTCTCCGGACTTCCAACGGTCGACAGTAGTTGATTGTACCGTTCGCGAAGCTGTGCCGGAAGTGCACTGTCGTCGAGGATTCTCTTGTGCTGGGCAGAAGTCCGTTGAACAACGCCGGAATCCTGCGCATACGAGCCATCATTATCAGGCTTCGAGCCAAGAATCCCAAGGTCGAGATCGAGGGATATGGGATGACCAGCGATGCGAAGGTTTTCAAAACGTGTTCCGAGAAAATTCACGGTGGGCACGTAGCCTACCAGCGGATGTTCGGTGATCGTCTGGCCGACAATGCGGTCGGCTGTCAGAACGTCGAGGATGTTCAAACCCTCAATGGCTGTTGTCGTCA
>Ga0302320_10017299_pt1 | contig 14647 bp, 12 predicted proteins | sample Bog_T0_3_FD_202130 | JGI IMG/M metagenome (GOLD analysis project Ga0302320, IMG submission 202130) | Peat permafrost microbial communities from Stordalen Mire near Abisko, Sweden - Bog_T0_3 | ecosystem: Environmental > Terrestrial > Soil > Wetlands > Peat | place: Sweden: Abisko, Stordalen Mire...
TCAAGCAGCGGCTCCTTTCCGGGGAGTTCGGGGCCATCCGCGGGGGCACCCTCTCCGCGCTTTGGCCCAGGCCCTCAAGCTATTTCAAGCGCAACGGCTGGAGCGGGAAGCTCATGGAGAACGGCAAGGTCATCCTCGATTCCTGCTTCGGGAACACGATGGGGCATTTTGTCCACAACATGCTCTTCTGGACGGGCACGGCGGGCCTCTACCAGTGGGCCGACATCGCTGCGGTGCGCGCCGAGCTCTACCGGGCTCACGCCATCGAGGGGGCCGACACGTTCTTCGTCGAGGCCGACCTGGCGACCGGGTGCACGCTCCGGTTCGCGCTCTCGCTCGCCTGCGCGGGCGCAAGTGCGAGCTCCGAGACCGTGATCTGCGAGAAGGCGATTCTCAAGTACTCGGTCGGGGGCCAGATAGAGGTCTCCTGGAAGGATGGACGGAGCGAGCGCGTATCGAGCTGCCCGTTCGACGGGCTCGAGGAGAACCACCTGGAGTATGTGCGGTACCTAAACGGCGAGAATCCGCGGCCGGCGACGACGCTCGAGGACTGCCGCCCCCTGGTCGTCCTGAACGACCTGGCGCACATCTCCAGCGGGAGAATTGTACCCATTCCCCACGACATCGTATCCCTCGTGCGGGACGAAAAGGAGCAGAAGGACTACGTGAGCGTCGCGGGGATGTCCAAGGTCGTGGACCATTTCCTCTCCAGGGGCATATGGCCGAGCTATGCCGGCTGGCGCAGGGAAAACGGCGAGGTGGTGACGCCCGCCGACCTGGCGAGGTTCCGCGATGTCGTCCGCTCCATGGCCCCGCAACGCAGCTAATAGATCGCCCCGGACGGCCCACGCCAACTTTACACCCGACGGGAGTTGGTCATGATTGTGGCATGGCCACACCCCCGTTTGTCTATCAGGAGCCCCTACCCCTTTCGGGGGACACGACCGAGTACCGCCTGCTTTCGAAGGAGGGGATATCCGTCTCCCAGTTCGAGGGACGCGAAGTCCTGAAGGTGGAGCCCGGGGTTCTTGCCTTCGTAGCCCAGAATGCCTTTCGCGACAGCGCCTTCATGCTGCGTACCAGTCACTTAAATCAGGTTGCGGCCATCCTTGACGATCCCGAGGCATCCGAGAACGACCGGTACGTGGCGCTCACACTCCTAAAGAACGCCGAGGTCGCGGCCGAGGGGATTCTCCCCATGTGCCAGGACACCGGGACCGCCGCCGTCTATGCGAAAAAGGGCGAGCAGGTCTGGACCGGGGCCAACGACGCGGAATGGCTCAGCCGCGGCATCTACGAGTGCTTCACGAAGGAGAACCTTCGGTACTCCCAGGTGGCCCCGCTCGACATGTGGAACGAGGTGAACACCGGCACCAACCTTCCCGCGCAAATCGACATACACGCCACGACCGGCTCGGCCTACGAGATGCTCTTTGTCGCCAAGGGCGGAGGCTCAGCCAACAAGATGCTTTTTTTCCAGGAGACCAAGGCCCTCCTCAACCCGAAGAGCTTCGAGAAGTTCGTCACCGAGAAGCTCCCGCTACTGGGAACCTCAGGGTGCCCGCCCTACCACCTGGTATTCGTGGTCGGGGGCACGAGCGCCGAGGCCTGCATGAAGACATTGAAGCTCGGCTCCTCGCGCTACCTGGACTCGCTGCCGACGACGGGCAACGAGCTGGGCCGGCCCTTCCGAGACACGGCTTGGGAGGCCAAGGTCATGGAGATCGCGCGAAAGACCGGGATTGGCGCGCAGTTCGGCGGCAAGTACTTCGCTCTCGACGCCCGCGTGATAAGGCTTGCCCGCCACGGCGCCAGCTGCCCCGTGGGGATGGGCGTCTCCTGCTCCGCGGACCGCAACATCAGGGCAAAGATCACCCGTGACGGCATCTTTCTTGAGAAGCTCGACTCAAACCCGGGCCGCTTCATTCCCCCGGCGCTTCGGGCCCTGAAGGATTCGGCCGCCGTCCGGATAGACCTCACCCGTCCCATGGAGGAAATCCGGGCCGAGCTCTCAAAGTACCCGGTGACGACCCGCGTCTCGCTCACGGGGACGCTCGTCGTTGCGCGCGACACGGCCCACGCGAAGCTGAAGGAGCGCGTCGATGCCGGAAAGGGCCTGCCCGACTATTTCAAGCGCTACCCGGTCTACTACGCGGGCCCCGCGAAGACCCCCATCGGATACGCTTCGGGCTCCTTCGGGCCGACAACCGCCGGGAGGATGGACAGCTACGTGGACCAGTTCCAATCCATTGGCGGATCAATGGTCATGCTGGCCAAGGGAAACCGGAGCGCCCAGGTCACGGCCTCGTGCAAGAAGCACGGCGGGTTCTACCTCGGCAGCGTCGGCGGCCCCGCCGCGATACTGGCCAAGGAGAACATCACCAAGGTCGAGGTGCTAGAGTATCCTGAGCTCGGCATGGAGGCCGTCTGGAAAATCGACGTGAAGGACTTCCCGGCGTTCATACTTGTCGATGACAAGGGCAACGACTTCTTCGCAAACGGCTGCGCGGCATGCCTGCCCCGGCCGACCCAAGGGCCGGTCAAAACCTGAAGCCGACGAGCGTCCGGTCGTTGGACCCGTGGTCCATCGACTCGTACATGCGCTCGTCGGACGAGGAGCGCGCCTTCATCCAGTCGCTCGCAAGCGCACGCCGGGCGCCCGAGGAATAGGCGGGAAGGGCCGGGGCAAGGAGCCTCTGGCGGCGCTCCTCCGCGGGATCCATGCGCGCCAGCGGGTCTGACGCGGCCTGCCGGGCGGGGGCCACCGCCGTCTCAAAGTCGCGGTCGGAACCAAACGCGCCTTGCCTGGTGAAATCGGCAGCCGGCTCGCGGTAGTCGGCAAGTGAAACGGCAATTCCGTCTGCAAATGGCGACTTTGAGATCGAATCAAGCGTGATGTCCGCCGGCGCCTTGGTCAAATGCGAGGCGGTCGCAGTGACCACGGCCTCGCTCGCGGCGACCTGCGCTTGGGTGCTCGTCTGGACCTCGCTACGGACTAGGACCTTGTTCTCCGCAACGGGAGCCGGAGCCATCGGGGCCAGGGAAACGGGCGCCGGTGCGTAAATGCGGGCCTCGGGGGACCCAGCCGGCGCCAAGCCCACGGCCTGGGCAGGGGACGCTGAATAGTAATGGACGCCCGCCCAAGTGATCGCCAAGGCGGCCGCCGCGCCGAACGGGAGCTGGTGGCGGTTGAACACCCCGGCGGCCCTCGAGAGCCCATGCCACCATGGGCGCTTATTTACAATTGCCGACAGTTGCTTGGAACGGATCTCGGCCTCGAATGAGGCCCAAAATTCGACAGGTGGACGCTCGGCCTTCTTCAGACGAATGAGGTCCTCTATCGTGATCTTTTTTTCCATATCCCGTTTCATTTCAGCAAATAGGGTTGTAACTCGGCTTGTAGCAACTGTTTTGCATAATGGAGCCGGGACCGCACCGTTCCGACTGAACATTCCATGACCTCAGCGATCTCCTGATGGCTGAGCCCGTCGATTTCGAATAAAGTCACCACGGTGCGATGATTGATAGACAGTTTTTGCATCGCATCGTTCAATTTTTCCTGAAGTTCACGAACGAAGGCGTCCCGCCCCACCCCGGTCTTGTCAGTGAGCGCGTCGATCAGCTCCTTTGACACCGGATCGTCCTCCCGAACCGACTCCAGGCTGAAGAACGACCGCAGGCGGTTCTTTCGCAAGTGGGTCACCGTGGAGTTGACGGCTATCCTGTAAAGCCACGTGAAGAAGGAAGCCTGCCCCTGGAACCGGTTGATCGACTGGAAGGCCTTGATGAAGGCGTCCTGGGCCAGGTCGGCCGCATCCTCCCGGTTGGAGGTCATGTTGTAGATGATGCCGAGAACCCGCTCCCGGTACTTCACGATCAGCTTGTCGAACGCGGCCACATCACCCGCCTGGACCTTCCGGACAATGTCCAGGTCGGCGTCCGCCTCGAGCTTGCGTTCGGGCGACGCCACGAGCGTCTTCTCAAGGGCTTTGCTGGCGTTCATTTAGGCAGGGCCAACCAAGTCCTGCGCACCGGCCATGGCAAATCGAATCTGGCCCAAGTCCAGGCTTATAAGATTTTTCACCAGGAAGGCCCGCGCAGAGCCGTTCATCCAACCGGCCTCAGGGAAGCCACTTGCGAGAGAAGCACGTCCCCCAGGAGCAGGAGGTTACGCGTCGGCGGCCTGCCCGGCCATTCCCCGAGGGCCGCGCTTGCCGCTGCGACCTCCTCCCTCACGGCCTTCTCGACCGCGTCAAACACCCCGAGTTCGTGCATCTGCCGCAGGTGAAGCGCGGGTTGTGCGGGGCGGGCGCCGCTTATCTCCTCGGTCAGGGTTGTCCGCTCGCCGGGCGGAAGGCGGTCGAGGAGCGCAAAGAGAGGCAGCGTCAGCTTTCCGCTCGCAAGGTCCGTGCCGAGCGTCTTTCCGATCTTCTCCTCCCTGCCGAAGAAATCGGCCAGGTCGTCGTAGATCTGGTAGGCGATGCCCAGGTGTCGGCCGAAGCGATCCGCCGCCGCGACATAGCCCTCCTCGTATCCCGCGAGCCTCGATCCAAGAAAGCAGGAGACCCTGAAGAGCTCGGCGGTCTTCAGGTCAATGATGCGCTGGTAGTCCGCCGGCGTCACATCGGTCGACCGGCGCCGGAGCGTCTGCACGATCTCGCCGGCGCAGACCCTGCGGGTCGACTCGGACACGGCGGCGCACACCTCGGTCGTCGGGAAATCGGTTGCCAGGTGCAGCGCATGCGCAAAGAGGGCGTCGCCAAGGAGCACCGCGGCCGTGGGCCCGAACTCGCGGGTCGCCGTCGTGCGGCTTCGCCGCACGTCCGCCTCGTCCATGATGTCGTCGTGGACAAGCGTCGCGAGGTGCACCATCTCCACCACGGCTGCGGCCCGTACGAGGTCCGGCGCCACCGCCTGCGGGTCCCTCCAGCCGCTCAGGAAAACGAGGGCGGGCCTGATCCTCTTGCCCGAGGTGTCGATGCAGTAGTCGACCATCGCGCGGATCTCCGGCTCAAAGGAGGCAAGCTGCTCTCTCAGGAAGGTGTCGAGCGCCGCCATGTGCGGCGAAAGCAGCGAGAACACCCCGGCGAAGGCGTGCTGCCGTGCGCCGGCGGGTATGGGGTTGCTTAGGGCCCTGGGCATGGACCCAAGGACCCTAGCCTGAAATCAGGAAATCGCCACCCAATTGTCGCGCTTGCCACGGTCCGCGCTCAGGGGACCTCGTAGATCTCGATGAGGGCGTCACCCGTTGCGTTCGCCGCGCCGGACACCTCCGCGGTGTAGGTACCCGGAGGCAGGTCGACAAGGATCGCGGAATCGGCGCTGCCAGTGGCAAACGCGAACGCGCCCGTCGCTATCTCCGCCGCGGATACCATGCCCGAGTCGTTTCCTGTCTGCCATGCGAAATTCTCGCGCACCAGGGCACCGGAATTGTTGAAGAGCTGCAAATGCGGGGTCGCAAGGGCCCCGGACACGCCGAGCGGGATGAGGCCGGGACCTGCCCCGCGTATCAACAGCCTCTTCGACGCGGTTCCATTGAAGCTGAATCCACCGATCAGCACGTTGTTTCCCGTGCCGACCAAACCCCGGGTGGAAACGTTCGTCAGCTTCATCGCCGTAAAGGGCGTGTAGGTGTCCATGTCGTAGATCTCGACAAGCCCGATCCCGGGGATGGCGCTGCCAGCCGGCGAAACCATTGCCGTATAGGCGCCAGGGGCAAACGAGCCGACGAGGGCCGAGTCACCGCTTCCAAGGGGAAGCGCAAAGGCCCCGACCTGGGTATCGGCATTCTGCACCGCGACGGTGTTCACCGGCGTCGAGCTCCACCCCGTGTTCGAGGCTACGAGCGTCGATCCTGAGTACACCTGGAGCGCCGTCGCCGCGACCGCAGTGGATAGGCCGAAGGACTCGAGCGCAGGGCCAACGGCGCGGACGAGGAGCTGCTTGGCGGTGGTTCCGCCCACAACAAATCCCGCGATCATCGCGCTTGATCCGGTTCCAACCTGGCCGCGCGTCGAGATGTTCTTTATCACGCCGTCGCTGAATGTCCCGCCGGAGACCCGTGCCGCAGCGATGGTGCCGCCCGAGGGGCCCGACAAGGTGCCCATGAAGAAGCCCGTCGTGGGATTGATCGTGCCGGTCAGCGTGTTGTTGCCGGTGGTCGTGATCGAGAGGGCGCCCGTGGAATCGACGGATCCGTCCGCGACATCCGTGTACGATCCCGAGCTGATGTAGACCATGAGTTCCCCATCGTTGCCAAGGATCCCGGTGACCTGGCTTCCCGACTGGCCCGCGATGTTGCCCGTATAATACCCGGCCGCGACCGTCAGGCTCCCGGCCTGAGTTGCAGCGCCAATTAACAGGTCGTTGCTCGGCACGAGACTGCCGGACACTCCCGTCGAGGAGACTTCGCCGCCGCTAATAAACTTGCTCGACAATGCCCCACCGGGGCTCACCGCAATGTCCGGATAGAACGCGGTCGTGGGTGTCGTTGCGGTCGTTGAGTGCCCGATGTAGGTTCCGAGGGTGCCATCAAGCGTTATAAAGGCGAAACGCCCTCCATCTGTAATGCCCTGGTACTGGCCAAAATAGCTGGTCGTGCCCAAACCGCTTGTCGCGGGAAACACCTCGACAATGACAGGAGAGGTTGTGGTTGTTTCCCCGGCGCCGTCGGTCGCGATTGCCGTGAACGTGTAGATGCCCGCCGACAGCGGCGTGAATGACTCCGTGTAAGGAGGCGTCGTCGCAGTTCCGATCGCAACGCCGTTCTCAAAGAACTGGATCTGAGCGATGGTTCCGGAAAGCGACGACGCATTGGCTGACACGGTGACGCTTGATCCCGTTGTCAGGATCCCACCTGTCGTGGGCGAGGTGATGTTAACCGTGGGCGGAGGTTCGATCCCCACGGTCACGATCGTCGGCGACGGAGGCGTGTACGTGTCGCCGACGTTGTCGGTCACCGTCGCCGAAACCTGGTACGTTCCCAGGTTCTTGAACGTGTAGGTGTAGGAATACGGGTACTGCGTCAGGGTCGCGACCACGGCGCCATCAACCGCAAAGGCCACCGACGAAATATTCCCGTTGGGCGCGTTCCCGGTCGCCGAAAACGTCACCGGGGTGTTCACGACGACATTGGAGTTATTTGTCGGAGTCGTGATCGTGATCGTTGGGGGCGTCCCGATTATGGTCGGGGTCGTCGAGGAACCCCCTGAGTTGACATTCACGTTCACGGCAGACGAGGTTCCTTGGAATCCGTCCATGTCCGTCGCGATCGCCGTCAGCTGGCTTTGCTCGACGACACCATTGACGATATTTTGAGTCGGCTTGTACGAGATCTGGTACAGGTCACCCGAAACCGGTGTCTTGCTGGCACCCACGAAGGTTCCGTCCTGGTAAAATTGCACCGTGGAGATCGGGATCAGTTTTCCGCTCGCGTCGAGATTCGTGTCTACGGCCACGGCCTGCACCGGCGTCAGCGCACCGGCCGAGATTGTCGACCCGGCCCCCGGGGCCGTTATCGCAATCGCCGGTGCCGCCTCGATGATGATGTTGTCGGGTCCGGCCACGGGCGTGGTTGAAGTCGGGGTAATCGACGTAGAAGGTACTACGTTTCCATTTGTGTCGTAGGCCAGGGCCAGCAGGGCGAATGCCCCCGTGGTCTTCGGGGTCCACGTGAAGGTGTAGGGGTAGGAATTATCCGTCGCGTACAGGATGCCGTTAACATAAAGCTCCACCTTCTCTATTCCGGCACCACCCTGCGCACCGGCCGTCACTATCACGGGAATGGTGGCGGCGGGATCGGCGAGATAATTGGGAATCTGGACCAACGACCCGGACCCCGGAGTGACGATCGTCGCGGTCGGGAGACCCGCCGGATTTGCAGCCCCCATGGTGAGCAGGATCTCATCCTGGTTGGGATTCGTCGGGACGGCGGCAGACGGCACGATATTCCCGTTGTTGTCATATCCAACGGCCTTGATGAGGTGGGTGGCCGTTGCGGGGCCCGCGGGCTGGTAAATGACCGAATAGGGATAATTCGTGGCCGATCCGATAAGGGTGCCTGTGGTCCCATTCCAGTCCGTGTAGAAAACCACTTTGGAAATGAACCCGTCTTTCGAGGTCGAAGTGGCCTGGATGACCACGGTTGATCCCACAGTGACGATGCTTCCCGGGGCGGCGATTACAGGAATCGAGGCGGGATTGACGCCTCCCGCCTCGGGGCTGACGATCACGGTTCCCTCTGCAAAATACCTTATCGGCGGCGATGTTGCGGAATTGCCGTTTCCGTCGGTCGTGGTTGCGACAATCGAATAAATGCCCGGCAATGGCGGGGTCCAGTAGATACCCGCCGGCTCACCCGGAGTGGCAGACTGCGAGGTTTCGCCGATCGAGAGCCCATTGACGGTGAAGGCATAAACAAAGCCCGATTCCGGCTGAGTACCGGAAGCCAGGGCGAGCATTCCGATCGTGTCGCCCGCGGGTCCGTACCCTTCGTTCTGATTCGGTGTGGGGAAATCCTGTGCAACATTGAGGTACGCCTGTCCCGTGGCCTCGGTCGGAGGCGTTGCCCCTATACCCGACAATCCGCCTCCGACAAATGTAACCGTCGGGGGACCGACGTAACCGCTGCCACCGATAGCATAGAAAGGGGGGAAGGGATCGGCGGACACCGTGACCGAGCCCACGGCGTTTCCGCCCCCCACCAAATTTGCAGTGGCGTACGCGCCTACGCCGCCGCCACCCGTGAATGAGATTGCGGGGGCGTTGCCTGAATAACCAGCTCCACCGGATAAAAGCTTTACACCGCCAACGGTGTCGTCGGTTACCTGGATGTCGACGATGTTGAGGATCAGCACCGGAGGCGTCGTCTGCGCCATTGCAGAGGATGCCGCAAGGCCCAGGGCTAGCACTGTCAGAGAGAGGTATCCTATTTTCATGGTGTCTCCAGTTACGGGACGATCGGTTTGGAAGGGATCAATGGTCGACTGACTTTGTTGACTCGTCGATGAACGGTTCGGAGCCGTCCCTGTATCCGGGAAGGTCGGACCTCTTCAGGCGGAACTTGCGGATCTCCTCGGAGTTGAATATCTGTTCAACCGGGGCGCCCTCGGCGCTGATCGTCTTGGCCGTGATGAAGATCACCAAGTTGTCGACCGTGTTGTTGCGGGCTTCCGACTTGAAAAGGTAGCCGATGATCGGGATGTCGCCAAGGATCGGGATCTTGTTGGTGCCCGTGTTGAAATTGGTGCTGATCAAGCCGCCGATGCCCATCGTGTAGCCGTCCTTGAGGGACACCTGGGTCACGGCCTTGCGCGTGCCGATGATCGGAATCGAGGCGCCGCTCGCGCCGCCGAAGCTCGTCGTGCCCTGGTTCTGGCTCACCTCGGGTGCGAGCGTCAGCCTGATGAAGCCGCGCGCGTTAACCTGGGGCGTCACCTTCAGGATGATACCGATGTCCTTGTAGATGAAGCCCGATACCTCGAAGGTGCCCGTCTGCTGGTTGAACGTGTAGCTCGGGATCGGGTACTGCTGGCCGACGTTGATCGAGGCCTCGGTGTTGTTGAGGGTCACGATCGTCGGATTGGATACGATCTTCGCGTTGTTGAGCTGCTGGAGGGCCGAGAGGACGAGCTTGAACTGGTCGGCTGAAAAGACCGCGGAAAGGACGTTGGACGAGGTTCCGGTCCCGATCGTCCCGGCGGCGACGTTGGTCGCCTGCGTGACGGCCGTCGTGATGGTGTTGGACAGGGTGCTGCCGCTCGTGTTGGTGCTGGCCGTATTGCCGGTGTTCGTGTTGGTGATTGCCGAGTTCGTTCCGGTGGTGGACGTCGTCGTAGGCGTGCCGTTTGTGGTCGTATTGCTGGTCGAGTTGTTCGACCCGCTCGTCAGGCTCGCCGTGCCGTTCGTGCCGTTCGACAGGCTCGTCCCGCTATTGGTCCCGTTGGTCCCGTTCGTGCCGTTGTTCGTCGTGCCCGAGCTGCCGTTGGCGTTGTTCGTGCTCGAGCCGTAGGAGTTGCTGTACGAGTAGAGGCCGTTGCCGCCGGGGTTCGCCGTGACGTTGTACCCGCTCAGGGAGCTCCAATTGACGCCGATGTTGCGGATGTCGTTGTTCGAGATCTCGACGAACTTCGACTCGATCATCACCTGGTCGGTCGGGTGGTCGAGCTGCTCGATGACCGGCCGGATGCGCTTCATGCGGGAGGGGCGCTCCGTGATGACCAGGCTGTTGGTGCGCGCGTCGATCACGATCTTGCCGCCCGCGGCCGCGTCGATCAGGGACGCCAGCGTCGGCTGGATGTCGGAGGCCTTAGCGTAGTTGATGACGAAGATCTCGGTTGAGACGGGCTCCTGGGTCAGGCTCTCGTTGCTCACGATCTTGATGATGTTGCCGTCCTCGATGAAGGTGTAGCCTACCGGGGACAGGACCACCTGGAAAATCTGGTGCCAGGTGACGTCGTGGAGCTTGACGGAGGTTTTGCCCTGGAGGGTGTCCGGGACGACGATGTTCAGGTCGAAGAGCTCGGCCACGTTGCGCAGGATGTTGCGGATCTCCTCGTCGGGAAAGTCGACCGAGAGGGTGTCGTGGCCCGCGGCGTCCTTGGTCTTGGAAGGGGTGGCGCCCGAAGTGTCCTTGATGGACACGTCCGGCGCGGGTGCGGGCGCCTGGGCGGCGGCGCCTTTCTGCTGGGGGTTGTCGTCCACGACGGTGGTGGTCGTCTTGGTTGTCACCTTCGCCTGGGCGTAAGCGTGCGAGGGCGCGGCCAGCAGGGCCAATGAAGCAAGAAGGAGAATAAGGCGTGTTCTCATGGGGACTTTCCGGATTGTATTGGCCTGGTGATTTCGTCGCTTTTGTAACGCAGTGTGAAGTTTGTGCCGTCTATCTGAGTCAATTCAAGGTCGTAGTCGACGCCCTTATACGTGACGGTGAAGTGGGCGCCCGTTTTAACGAATCTTTTCCCAAACATGAGGAGGGGCCTCCCGCCAAGGTAGACGGTCCCGGAGGGCCGCACCTTTGCCACAATTTCCTCAAGGATCTGGTGGTCGGTCTCGAGCATGGGGGCAGGGCCGTTGCCTTGGTTTGCAAGCCGGGCCGCTGCCGCCGCGGCCGCGGCCTCTTCCTCGTCGGTCAAGTCGAAGGACGGAGGGGCGAAGGGCTCGTTGATTGTCGCCGGCAGGGGCGCCACCTTGGCTGGTTTCGCGAGCGAGGACGCCAGCTCCACTGACGGGCGCCTCTTCTCCGCCGGGAGGATATCGGACTCGACGCGCGCGCTCGCGCGCGCCGCCATCACGCCAAGCAGTACGCCGAGCGCGAAGAGGACCTTGGAAATCGTGTGACGTGGCCGCCTCATGGGATCGCCATCAGTTCGACATTGAGCGCCATGAGCAGCTGGCCGCCGCGGATTTCGGTGGACATCGGCCGAAGGTTGCAGGTCATGACGCGGCAGTAGTGCTCGCCGCTCTCGAGCTTCCGAAGGAGGTCAAGGAGCTGGCCGTAGTCACCCTGCGCCGAGAATGAAAAGGGCACGGAGACATAGTTCGTCTTCGGGGCGTTCCGGACCGGCGGCGGCAGCGGTATTTGACGGGGGCTCGTCAATTTGGTGTTCGTATCGCTCTCAAGGCGGTAGAAGTACTGCAGGTTCTCCGCCAGTTGGCCGACCCGGATCACCCGGTTATCGATCGCCTCGTTCGCGGCGGTGATGGCGGCGTGCTGCTCCTTGAGCTGGGCCGAATCCTCGATGTTGGCGGCGAGAAGCTCGCCCTGCCCGGTCCTGGACGCGAGCACCTTCTCGGCCTCGGGCAGCAGGTCGCTCCTGTAGTAGATGGCCAGCCCGATCAGGATGCTCACGATCACGCACCCGACCGAAATCGCGTTCTTCTTGAGGAAGGCTACGAGTTCGTCGTTGCTCATGACTTCTTTGCCCCCTTGTACTCGCAGAAAATCTCGATCACCAGGCGCCCATTGGTCGAGTTCCGGTTCATCGTGAGCAGGTTCACGTCGCCAAACATGGGACCGAGCACCTTGTCGGTGCGCAGCTGCTTCTCATACGCGGAGGCGTCGCCGCTTGCGCGGTCGGGGGCGCCCTTCACCGTCGCCTTGATCGAAAACCCGGTTTCCTTGAAGTCGAGCATGTCCAGGGCGATCTTCTTCGGCGTCACCTGGCCGAGCCTCAGGATAATGGCGGATATGATCGGCTTTGACGCCACGAAGTCCGCCGCCTCCTTTGTCTTGGCCTCCTGCAGCTTGAAATCCTGGTAGAGCGAAACGGCGTCCGCGCTCTGCTTGGTGTCGCGGTCGATCTGGCGCTGCCAGTCGGCGATCTGCTTGTTCACCTCGTGAAGCTTCCATTCCTGGATGCCCAGGTAAAGGGCGAGCGCGATCGCCACCAGCATGGCCGCCCCGTTCACGAAGAACGCGGTGCGCACGACCTTCGTGTCGGGAAGGCTCTCGACAATCCTGAGGTTCGGGTGCCAAGGGGGCGCCGGAATCACCTCATTTTTTTTCGTCTGTGAGAGAGCCATTTTGGGAGTTGTGCTGGACCATCAGGCTCATGAGCCCGAACCAGCGGAAATCACCCGCAGTCTTGGATAAGGCGTCGGGAACGACCACGTTGCGCGACCTCAGCCACGGAATCGGATCCACCTTCATCGCGGTAATGCCGAGCGAGGAGGCAAGGGCGCCCTCAAGCCACGCGAGCTTCGGGGAGAGCTGGATGCAGAGGACCTGCCCCACGGATTGGCCCGTCTGCACCTCGTAGAACCCGATCGAGGACTGCAGCTCCTTAAGGAGGCGCTTGATCAGCAGGGGGCCCATGCCGGTGAAGTCGAATGTGTTCGAGCGGAAAAGTTTCCGGGCCGATTCTTCGTCCTTAAGCCCCAGCTCCTTCTGGACCACGGGCACCATCGCCTCAAGCCCCTGCGGGATCGGACGGGAGGCCTCGATGCCGCCCGGCGAGACGATGAAGCTGTGGGTCGTGTCGTTGCCGACGTCCAGGACGAGCGTCGGGGTCCTCGACTTCTCAAAGGTCAGGAAGTCGACCAGGGCCCCGAGGGAGGAGAGGCTGCCGAGCTCCAGGCGATCGGGATAAATGCCCAGGTTCAGCAGGGTCTGCTGCGCGGCATTGATGTCGTCATTCGGGGCGCCGCAGAAGACGACCTCCTTTTGTGTGGCGCGGGTCAGGTCGTAGTCGCTGCCGTCGCTCGCGTTCAACATGGCCAGCGTGAACTTATCGTGCTCGATGCGAAGCTGCTGGCTGAAGAGGTCGGCCATGTAGCTCGGCTCCTTAAGCTTCTTGAGCTCCAGGGTGTGCTTCCGGACGATGCGCTTCGCCGGATAGATGCCGACCACCGCATGGAGGTAGCCGCTCGGCTGCTTCCTCGACTGCAAAGCCTTAAGTGCCTCAGCAATGCCTGCTTCGTCATCCACCGCGCATTCCCGGAGATCCTCAACCTCCAATGGAGTGCTCTCCGAGGTCGTCCGGGCCATAAGGACCGAACTCTCGTTTATCTCGACGAAGTACCCCTTCGTCTTTTTCGAGAAAAACATTGGGTGGGTAGGTGACGGTTTCCCTCAAACGTACCCCAAGGGGCCGTATTGAGAGCGGTTTGCGGAGAATGGTTCTAAATGACAGTAGGTAATGACCCCATATACAAGGCCAAAACAGGTATTAATACCGCGCCCTTAGCGATTTACCCTTTATTGAAACAAAAAACCCGCCGCGGGATGCGGCGGGTTTGTCTCATTTCTGCCACGTACGCTTTTTGTGGCGATTCGACTTCAAGCGCTTCCTGCGCTTGTGCTTGTTCATCTTGAGGCGGCGCTTCTTCTTGAGATTTCCCATGGTGAATTAGTCCGTTGAACGTGCGATTCCCATGGTGGCCTGTCGAGTGCAATCTTCCCGGGGCCAGGCCGCCTAGGCCCCTGCCCCCAGCTCCGCCCATTGACCCGCGACCGTGGAGTAAACCCATAGGCGAACCCGCGACCCGGAAAAAAAGCCCCCGGCGCTGGCCCCATAGGCGGAGAGCTGCCTATCGTACTCAGCAGCCAGGCGGGCCAGGAGGGCCGGATCGGCCTCGTCCCCGAGGCGCCGGTTCGTCTTCCAGTCGACAATCCAGACCTCTCCGGCTGCCGGGTCGTGGAGCACGAGGTCGATCACGCCGTCGATCCAGCCGACGGGGGCCAGGGGGGCGAAGATGCCCGCCTCCGCCAGCCGGTTCCAGCGGACCTCCCTCATCTGGCGCCAGGGCTCGCTTGCCAGCAGGCGCCCCCATTCTACGGCCGCACGATCGCCAAAGCCCTTCTCCGCCGCCCCTTGGAGCGCTTCAGCCCCATATTCGGCAACCTCCGAGTCGCCGCCGGTCCAGGGAACGAACTCGAGCGTCTGGTGCCACCATACCCCGTATTCGAGGGGGTCTATGCCGGGCTTAACAGGCGCCGGCTGATCGAGCGACGCCTCGTGCAGCGCCGACCGGGGTCCGTCAGCCATGGCAGAGAGCTGGTGCGGGAGCACCCGGTGCGGCAACGCCGGGGCCGGGGCGGCGGGAACGGCCTCCGGGACCCCGTGGGTCCGCTCCTCGGTTTCCAGGGCGGCGGGGCCTGCTTCGCTCTCGCCCTGGGCCCCCGTGGGTTCCGGAGCACGATCCAGGAGCA
>Ga0302320_10017300_pt1 | contig 14647 bp, 13 predicted proteins | sample Bog_T0_3_FD_202130 | JGI IMG/M metagenome (GOLD analysis project Ga0302320, IMG submission 202130) | Peat permafrost microbial communities from Stordalen Mire near Abisko, Sweden - Bog_T0_3 | ecosystem: Environmental > Terrestrial > Soil > Wetlands > Peat | place: Sweden: Abisko, Stordalen Mire...
AGCGAAGCGACGAAGCAATCCACGCTTTCTTTGCGCGGCACGATGGATTGCTTCGCTTCGCTCGCAATGACGATCAGAACTCAGAGTTTCGCATAATCGATCGGCGCGTGGCGATCGAGCGTGCGCGAGACCGGCGGCAGCGGATATTTCAGCCCGGTGGCGCAATTGAACAGCATGACGCGGTCGTTTTTCGTGACGCGGCCGTCGGCCAGGCTCTGCTGATAGGCGGCGTAGGTGGCAGCCCCCTCCGGACACAGCAACAAGCCCTCTTCCCGCGCGACTTCGTTCAGCGCCGCCGAAATCTTCTCGTCGCGCACCGCGATCGCAAATCCCTTGCTCTCCCGCACCGCGCGCAGAATGAGAAAATCCCCGACCGCCTGCGGCACCCGGATGCCGGAGGCGATGGTGTGGGCGTCTTCCCAGCGCGGGGCGTGCTCGGTGCCGTTCTCGAACGCGCGCACCATCGGCGCGCAGCCCGACGCCTGCACCGCGACCATCCGCGGCCGCTTCGAGCCGATGAAGCCGATGGCCTCGAGTTCGGCGAACGCCTTCCACATGCCGATCAGTCCGGTGCCGCCGCCGGTCGGATAGAAGATCACGTCCGGCACGTCCCAGCCGAGCTGCTCGGCCAGCTCCAGTCCCATCGTCTTCTTGCCCTCGATCCGGTAGGGCTCCTTCAGCGTCGAGGTGTCGAACCAGCCGGCCTTGGCCTTGCCCTCGCCGACGATCTTGCCGCAATCGTCGATCAGCCCGTTGACGCGATAGACGGTGGCGCCTTGCAGCTCGATCTCGCTGACATTGACCTCCGGCGTATCGGCGGGACAGAAGATCGTGGTCTTGATGCCGCAACTGGTGGCATAGGCGGCCAGTGCCGCACCGGCATTGCCGTTGGTCGGCATCGCCATGTGCCTGATGCCGAGCGCCTTGCCCATTGATACCGCCATGACCAGTCCGCGCGCCTTGAACGATCCGGTGGGAAGCCGGCCCTCGTCCTTGACGATGATCTCGCCGCCGCCGATCTTTTTCGCAAGCTTCGGCAGCCGGATCAGCGGGGTAGTGACTTCGCCGAGACTCACAATGTCGCTCACCTTGCGTACCGGCAGCATCTCGCGGTAGCGCCAGAGATCGGCCGGCCGCTGCGCGAGCGCGTCTTTTGTCAGAGCCTTCTTCACGCCGGCGAGGTCGTAGCGCACCAGCAGCGGCTTGTTGGCCTTTGACAGATTGTGGATCTGGTCGGCGGAATAATGATCGCCTTCCATCGCGCATTCGAGATGAGTCACGAACGTGGGACGTTCGATGGTCAGGTTGTCATTGTCTTTCACGGGGTCGCTCTTTCTTCCACAGCAAGGACAGTTGGCTCGTCATTGCGAGGAGCGTAAGCGACGAAGCAATCCATACCTTCGTTGCGGCACAATGGATTGCTTCGCTTCGCTCGCAATGACGGCGGGATCAAATATTCAGGACGCGACCGTAGGCATCCAGCACCGCTTCCTTCATCATCTCCGACAGCGTCGGATGCGGGAATACGGTGTGCATCAACTCTTCCTCGGTGGTCTCCAGATTCATCGCCACCACATAGCCCTGAATCAGCTCGGTAACCTCGGCGCCGATCATGTGCGCGCCGAGCAGCTGGCCGGTCTTCTTGTCGAAGATCACTTTCACCAGTCCCTGATCCTCGCCGAGCGCGATCGCCTTGCCGTTGCCGACGAACGGAAAACGGCCGACGCGGACTTCGCGGCCGCCCTCTTTCGCCCTCGCCTCGGTGAGGCCGACGGAGGCGATCTGCGGATTGCAATAGGTACAGCCGGGAATGAGGTTCTTGTCCATGGCGTGCGAATGCAGGCCCTTTATGGCCTCGATGCAGATCACGCCCTCGTGCTCGGCCTTGTGCGCCAGCATCGGCGGGCCGGCGACGTCGCCGATGGCATAGATGCCGGGAATATTGGTCTTGCCGTAGCCGTCGATCACCACGCAGCCGCGGTCGGTCTTGACGCCGAGCTTTTCCAGCCCGAGATTTTCGATGTTGCCGACCACGCCGACCGCCGAGATCACCCGGTCGAACTCGACCGTCTGCGGCGCCTTGCCGTCGTCGATGGTGGCGACCACGCTGTCGCTCTTCTTCTCGAGTTTAGTCACCTTGGTATTGGTGAGGATCTTGATGCCCTGTTTCTCGAACCGCTTGCGCGCCAGACCCGCGATCTCGGCGTCCTCGACGGGCAGGATCTGCGGCAGCACCTCGACGACGGTGACGTCAGCGCCCATGGTATGGAAGAACGAGGCGAATTCGATGCCGATCGCGCCGGAGCCCACCACCAAAAGCGACTTCGGCATCTTTTCGGGCACCATGGCCTCGAAATAGGTCCAGATCAGCTTCTTGTCGGGCTCGAGCCCGGGCAGCACCCGCGGCCGCGCGCCTGACGCGAGAATGATGTGTTTTGCCTGGTAGGCGCCCTCGCCCAGGGTGCCCTTCGGCGCCTCGACGTCGGATTTCGTCACCGTGATCTTGCCGGGGGCATCGATCGCAGCCTTGCCCCAGATCACCGACACCTTGTTCTTCTTCATCAGAAAGCCGACGCCGTCATTGAGGCGCTTTGACACCCCGCGCGAGCGCTGCACCACGGCTTTCGGGTCATAGGAGACGTTGTCCGCCGACAGCCCGTAATCCTTGGCGTGCTGCATGTAGTGGTAGATTTCCGCCGAGCGTAAGAGCGCCTTGGTCGGGATGCAGCCCCAGTTCAGGCAGATGCCGCCGAGATAGGATTTCTCGATGATCGCGGTCTTGAAACCGAGCTGCGCGGCGCGGATCGCGGTGACGTAGCCGCCGGGACCGGAGCCGATGATGATGACGTCGAAGGAGGTGTCAGCCATGTTTATGCGCTCATTCTCATCGTGCAACCGGATCGACTGCTCGCTTCCGTCATTGCGAGGAGCACTTGCGACGAAGCAATCCATGCTTCCGGTCGTGAAATGGATTGCTTCGCTGCGCTCGCATTGACGGCCGTCACACCATCATCATGACAGGGTTTTCGATCAGCATCTTGAACGCGCCGATGAGTTCGGCGCCGAGCGCGCCGTCGACCGCGCGATGATCGCAGGACAGGGTCACGCTCATGATGTGCGCCGCCACGATGTTGCCGTGGCGCACTACCGCGCGCTCCTCGCTGGTGCCGACCGCGAGGATGGTAGCGTGCGGCGGATTGATGACAGCCGTAAAGTCCTTGATGCCGTACATGCCGAGGTTGGAGATCGCCGTAGTGCCGCCCTGGTATTCCTCGGGCTTGAGTTTTCGCGCGCGCGCGCGTGCTGCAAAATCCTTCATCTCGGCCGAAATCGTCGACAGCGACTTGGTCTCGGCCTTGCGGATGATCGGGGTGATCAGGCCGCCCGGCATCGCCACGGCGACGCCGATGTCGGAATGCTTGTGCTTGAGCATGCCGGCTTCGGTCCAGCTGACGTTGCAGTTCGGAATCCGCTGCAGCGCGATCGCCATCGCCTTGATGACGAAGTCGTTGACCGAGAGCTTGTAGAGCGGCTTCTTCTCCTTGTCCTTGGGTGCTGCGGCGTTGATCTCCTCGCGCGCCTCCAGGAGCTTGCCGATATCGCAATCCATGGTCAGGTAGAAATGCGGAACCGTCTGTACGGACGCCGTGAGCCGCTGGGCGATGGTGCGGCGCATGCCGTCATGCGGGATCACCTCGTAGCTGCCATCCTCGAACAGTGCGCGGATCTGCTGGTCCGACATCGAGGGCGCGATGCCAGGCGCGGCCGAGGGGGCTGCGGCCGGCGCCTTCAGCCCCTTGCCGGATTTTGCCTGTTCGACGTCGCGGGCGATGACGCGGCCATGCGGGCCGGACCCCGTAACGCGGGCGAGTTCGATGCCGGCGTCCTTGGCCAGCCGCCGCGCCAGCGGTGACGAGAAAATTCGCGCATGACCATTGGCCTGCGCGGCCGGGGCTGCCGCCTGCGGTGCGGGAGCCGCAGCAGCCGGGGCTTTTGCGGCGGGTGCAGCAGCTTGCGGCGGCGCGGCGGCGGCCGGTTTTGCGGCAGGCGCCTCAGCAGCCTTCTCAGCAGCAGCCTTGGGCGGCGCGCTGGCCGCTGCCCCGGCCGATTTCACATCCTCGCCCTCGCCGGCCAGCACCGCGATCACGTCATTGACCGCGACATCCTGCGTGCCTTCGGGCACCAGGATTTTTACAATGGTGCCTTCGTCGACCGCCTCGACCTCCATGGTCGCCTTGTCGGTCTCGATCTCGGCGATGACGTCGCCGGACTTGACCTTGTCGCCCTCTTTCTTGAGCCACTTGGCAAGGTTGCCCTTTTCCATCGTCGGCGACAGCGCGGGCATCAGGATGTTGATTGGCATTGTCAGTGACCTTGTTGCGACCGCGGCGTGGTTTGGCCGGTGTCGGTCGGCCGCGCGATTTCGGCTTCGAACATGTCGATGATGCGCGTCAGCGCCTCGTCCTCGGTGTAGTCGCTCTCGCGCGCATAGGCGCGCGCGGCATGGCGGGCAATGTCGACCAAGAGCAGGCCCCACATGTCCGGCTCCTCGAAGGCGCGCGTGAACGCAATCGAAAGTCCGCCATCGAGCACGAAGGCGCGCAGCACCTCGACGGCATCATCGCGGCCCATGACGTCCGGAGGCAAGGGCTGCTCCTTGGGACCGGCCATGGGGTCACCGATAGCAGACGGCTTTGGCGGCTTCGACCACCTCGGCCGCCGACGGCAATGCGAGTTTTTCGAGGTTCGCCGCATAGGGCATCGGCACGTCCTTGCCCGACACCCGCATGACCGGCGCATCGAGATAGTCGAAGGCGTGCTCCATGATACGCGCCGCGACCTCGGCGCCGACGCCGTTCTGCTGCCAGCCTTCCTCGACGGTGACGGCGCGGCCGGTCTTCTTCACCGAGGCGACGATGGTTTCGGTATCCATCGGGCGCAGCGTGCGCAGGTCGATCACTTCGGCCTCGATGCCTTCCTTGGCCAGTTCCTCGGCCGCCTTCAGCGCGTAGGACATGCCGTTCGACCAGGAGATCAAGGTGACGTGACTGCCGGTCCGCGCCACCCGCGCCTTGCCGATCGGGATCACGTAATCGTCGAGTTTCGGCACCTCGCCGGAATGGCCGTACAGCATTTCGTTTTCGAGGAAGATCACCGGATTAGGATCGCGGATCGCGGCCTTCAGGAGGCCCTTGTAGTCCGCCGCCGAATAAGGCGCGATCACCTTCAGTCCGGGAACCTGCGAATACCAGGCCGAATAATCCTGGCTGTGCTGGGCGCCAACGCGGGCGGCGGCGCCGTTCGGCCCGCGGAACACGATCGAGCAGCCCATCTGGCCGCCGGACATGTACAACGTCTTGGCCGCGGAGTTGATGATCTGGTCGATCGCCTGCATGGCGAAATTGAAGGTCATGAACTCGACGATCGGCTTCAAGCCGGTCATCGCCGCACCGACGCCGATGCCGGCAAAACCGTGCTCGGTGATCGGCGTATCGATGACGCGTTTGGCGCCGAACTCCTGCAGCAGGCCCTGCGTGACCTTGTAGGCGCCCTGATATTCGGCGACCTCCTCGCCCATCACGAACACGTCCGGGTCGCGCCGCATTTCCTCGGCCATAGCGTCGCGCAACGCTTCGCGGATGGTCATCGTCACCATCTCGGTGCCGGCGGGGATTTCGGGATCGGGTGCGGCGACGGGTTGCGGTACCGCGGGCGCCGACTTTTCTTCGCCGCCCGCCGGTTTGGACGCGGGCGCCTCCGCCCTGGCTTCGGCGGCAGGTGCGGGTTTCGCGGGAGCCTCGGCCTTGCCGAGATCGGAAGCGCTCTCGCCATCGGACAGGATGGTCGCGATCGGGGTGTTGACCAAGACGTCGGCGGTCCCTTCCGGGATCAGGATCCTGCCGAGGGTACCCTCATCGGTGGCCTCGACCTCCATGGTCGCCTTGTCGGTTTCGATCTCGGCGATCACGTCGCCCGACTTGATCGCCTCGCCTTCCTTCTTCAGCCATTTCGAAAGGTTGCCCTTTTCCATGGTCGGCGACAGCGCGGGCATCAGCACTTGAATTGGCATGGTAGCTCCAGAAAATCACTCTTCAGGCTGGAAGGCGCCGATAAGCGCTCAGCGATAGACGTCGGTCCACAATTCGGAAGCGTCGGGCTCGGGATCGTGCTGCGCGAAATCGGCGGCGGCGTTGACGATCTCCCGCACCTCGGCGTCGATGGCCTTCAATTCCGGTTCGCTCATCTTGGCCGCCAGCAGGCGGTTGCGGACCTGCTCGATCGGGTCCTGATCGTGCCGCACCTTGTCGACTTCCTCGCGGGTCCGGTATTTCGCCGGGTCCGACATCGAATGGCCGCGATAACGATAGGTCTGCATCTCCAGAATGTAGGGTCCCTTGCCGGCGCGGCACCAGGCCACGGCCTCGTCGCCCGCGGCCTTCACGGCCCGAACGTCCATGCCGTCGACCTGTTCGCCGGGAATGTTGAAGGAGATGCCGCGCTTGGAGAAATCGGTCTGGGCGGACGAGCGCGTCACCGACGTTCCCATCGCGTAACGGTTGTTCTCGATGATGTAGATCACCGGGAGCTTCCACAGCTCCGCCATGTTGAAACTCTCATAGACCTGGCCCTGGTTCGAGGCGCCATCGCCGAAATAGGCTAGGCTGACCGAATCGTTGCCGCGGTAATGATTGGCGAAGGCGAGGCCAGTGCCGAGCGACACCTGCGCGCCGACGATGCCGTGTCCGCCGAAGAAGTTCTTCTCCTTGCTGAACATGTGCATGGAGCCGCCCTTGCCCCTGGAATAACCGCCCCGGCGCCCGGTGAGCTCGGCCATCACGCCCTTGGCGTCCATGCCGCACGCCAGCATGTGCCCATGATCGCGGTATCCAGTTATGACCTGATCGCCCTGCTTCAGGGCCATCTGCATGCCGACGACGATCGCTTCCTGGCCGATGTAGAGGTGGCAGAAGCCACCGATCGCACCCATGCCGTAGAGCTGGCCGGCCTTTTCCTCGAAACGCCGGATCAGCAGCATGTCCCGCAACGCGGTCAGTTCCTGGTCCCTGGAGAATGCCGGGGGGTGGTCGGAGCCGTTACCCTTTGCCTGACCCTTTTCTTGGCCTGTTTCCTTGGATGCGGTTTTTTTCGGTGCGGCCATGGCTAACCCGGATGAGAGAACGATAGCCCTCTCTATCCCAACTCAATCCGCCGTGAAAGGATTGCGTGACGCTGCGAATAATTCGCTATGCCGCAGTGCAATGCGGCGCGACATTTTCGAAATTGATTTCGCGTGTTTTTGAAATTTGACGATCAGTTCGAAGTATTGATTCGAACCAGGTCGTGCGGATTGGCGTAGTCGAGCTGATAGCGTGCGCGCTCGTCGAGCAGGTCGGGGTCGACCCGGTCGGAGCGCAACAGCGAGACACGCTGCTCGCCCTGGGCACGCTCCAGCTTCAGCCGCGCCAATTCCGAGGTCAGGGCGATGATTTCCTGATCGAGTTCCTGCCGCGCATTCAGGCCGTACTTGCCGGTATAGGCATTGACGCCGAAATAACCGACCATCGCCGCCGCCATCGCATAGAGGGCAAGCCCGGTGAGCAGGGATTTGAGGCGCGAGCGTGAAACCATGGCACCGAGAATGCGACGGCCCGGTTAACGGAAGCCTAAGGCCGGCCGCTGGTTGCGGCCGGCGCGAGGCTACGATTGCCTATTTGTTTTGCTTTTCCACGAAGGCGGCAAACGCGTCGATATATTGCTGCAGCACCTTCTGCAGGGATTCCTTGGCCAGGTGCCCCTTTTCGTCGAAGGCGTCGCCGATGCCGTTCAGGTAGATCTCCGGCTGCCCGAGGATCGGACCGGAAATCCCCGGCAGGATATTCTGCAGGGTCTTGGCAGCGCTGACGCCCCCCAGGGGGCCCGGCGAATTGCTGATGATGCCGGTTGGCTTGCCCAGGAACGAGCTCTTGCCGTAGGGCCGCGATCCGACGTCGATCGCGTTCTTCAGCACGCCGGGAATCGCGCGGTTATATTCGGGCGTGACGAACAGGACGCCGTTCGATTGTTGCAGCGTCTCGCGGAATTTCAGCCAGTCGGCCGGCGGGGCGGCTTCAAGGTCCTGATTGAAAAAGGAAAGATCGTGCAGGGTGACGACGTTGAGCTTGAGCGTGTCGGGTGCGAGTTTTGTCAATGCGTGGGCGATCTTGAGCGAAAAACTCTCTTTGCGAAGGCTGCCGACGATGACGGCAACGTGATGGGGGCTGGCCATGGAAAATCCTTTTGACGCGGGTGCCGGGTCGGCGTGCGCCGCACCCTAGCCAACTCGCCGGAAGATGCAAGTGCATGGATTGCGGGAATTTTGGAAAGTCTTTCTCCTGAAAGAGAACGGCCGCCCGTCGGGCGGCCTTTGCTCCTGAAAAAGAAAGGCCGCCCGTCGGGCGGCCTTTCTCATCGAAGAATGGCGCGAGCGGCGCTCAGATCACCGGATTCCAGGCGATCGGCACCAGCCGGTATTTGGCGCCGTCCTTCTCGACATGGCCGATCGACGGGAAAGTGAAGTGGAAGCCGATCACCATCGCCTTCTCGGCCGCCGCCATGTCGTAGAACTTGTGGCGGGTGGCCTGGGCGACGTCGGGCTCCACGTCGTAGACGACGTGCCAGTCCGGATTGCGCAGGAAGAATTCGGGGATGTTCGTCACGTCGGACTGAATGAGAACCTTCGAACTGCCTGACGCGATCGCGAAAGCGGTATGGCCGGGGGTATGGCCAGGCGCCGCGATCGAGGTGATGCCGGGTGCGACCTCCTTGCCCCAGTCGTACTGCGTCACCTTGGTCTCGATGCCGGCAAAGGTCTTCTTCACGTTGGCGAAATAGTTCTTCATCATCGCGTTGGATTCGGCCTTGGCGGCGTTCTCGTCGCTCATCCAGAACTTCCAGTCGACCGCCGGGACCATGATCTCGGCGTTCGGGAACGCGATCGAGCCGTCGAGGGCGCGAATGCCGTTGGTGTGATCGGGATGCAGATGCGACAGCAGGACGACGTCGATGCTCTTGGGATCGACGCCGGCGGCGGCGAGATTTTGCAGGGTGCGGCCGACCGCGCCCTTGGTCGGCTCCAGGTTTGCGATTCCGTTGCCGCTGTCGATCAGGATCAGCTTGCTGCCGGTGTTGATGAGCTGCGGGTTGAACGGTACCGTCACCATGCCCTGCGGCATGTAGGCGGCTTCCGCGGCGGCGAGCGCCTCGTCCTTCTTGACGTTGGTCACGAACGTATCGGGCAACGGAAACGAGCGCGCCCCGTCATTGATCGAGGTGCATTCGTAAGCGCCGACCTTGTACCGGTAGAAGCCGGGCGCCTGGGCGCCCGCCGGCGGCACCGCGGCACGCGCGGGCGCGGTTCCGAAGGACGAGGTCAGAGCGGTCGCGGCCCCGGCCGCGGCCACGCCGGCTAGAAGTTGACGGCGGTTCAACTCGGTCATGTTTCGTTTCCCCTGGTGGATGCTGTCTCTTTGCGCATGTTGCCCGGGCAAATGTTCCCCCGTTGCGGGCGGCAACGCAAGGCGGATCGGGCCGAGCGTCCTTAGCCCTTGTTCGGATTGATCAGGTACTTCGCGCCGGTGGCGCGCTTGCCGTAGACGGCGATGTGACCGAGTTGCAGCGCCTCCTGCAGCGACACCACCTGGGTGTAGTGGCTGGCAAAGGTGGTCTTGAGTTCGTCAACCACCCGCTGGCGCAGCTTGGCTCCGTCGGCCTGGCCGATCTTCATCAGGAACGGGAACAACAGCCAGCCGCCGATCCCCCAGGCCATGCCAAACGCCCGGTTCAACTCGGTCGGGCGCAGGTCGAGGCCGCCGTAGATGTAGACCTGCTTGTGAACGCTCGATCCATAGCGGCTGTAGACTTTTGCGGTTTTGTTGATCGCAATCTCCATGCAGGTGAGGATTTGCCCGGCGAGCTTGCCGCCGCCGATCGCGTCGAACGCCAGGGTCGCACCGGTCTCCACCAGGGCGTTGGTCAGGTCGTCCATGAAAGTCGGCGCAGTGGAATCGACGACGTGCTTTGCGCCGATCTTGCGCAGGATGTCCGCCTGCTCCTCGCTGCGGACGATATTGACGAGAGCAATGCCGTCCTTGAGGCAGATCTTGTTGAGCATCTGCCCGAGATTCGAGGCAGCCGCAGTGTGCACCAGCGCCTTGTGGCCCTCGCGGCGCATGGTCTCGGTCATGCCGAGCGCGGTCAGCGGATTGACGAAGCAGGACGCGCCCTCGGCCGGCGTGGTTCCGGCGGGCAGCGGCAGGCATTCGGCAACCCTGAGGCAGCGGTATTGGGCGTACATGGCGCCGCCGATCATGGCGACCGTCTTGCCCATCAGAGCCTTCGCCGCTTCCGAAGATCCCGTCTTGATGACGACGCCGGCGCCCTCATTGCCGACCGGCATCGATTCATCGAGCCGTCCCCCCATGGCCCGCATCCCCGCTTCCGGGACTTTTGCGGTGACAACCGGCATCTCCGCGGTGCCGGAGGCCTTGGCGGTGGACATGTCGGCGGCACCGACCAGCAGCCCGAGATCGGACGGATTGATCGGCGCGGCCTCGACCCGGACCACGACTTCATCGGGGCCGGGTTCGGGGATGGCGACCTTCGCCAGCGACAGCTCGAGTTCGCCGCTCTTGCTGATCAGCGAACGAAGCTGCAGCCCGGTCGTGGTGTCGGTGCTCATCTGAAGTCCTCCAGGTTCGTTTCTTGTCAAATAATGACGTGACGCAGTCTTAGCGCAGCGCCTTCAAGGCCGCCCTGCCCGCATAATTCGCCTGCGTGCCCAGCTCCTGCTCGATCCGCAGCAACTGATTGTACTTGGCGGTGCGGTCGGAGCGCGCCAACGACCCGGTTTTGATCTGGCCGCAATTGGTGGCGACCGCGAGGTCGGCGATGGTGGAATCCTCGGTCTCGCCGGAACGGTGCGACATCACGGCGGTGTAGCCTGCCTTGTGCGCCATCTCGACCGCGGCCAGCGCCTCGGTCAACGTGCCGATCTGGTTGACCTTGACCAGAATGGAGTTGCCCAGGCCACGCTTGATGCCGTCATAGAGCCGCGTCACGTTGGTCACGAACAGATCGTCGCCGACCAGCTGGCACCTGTCCCCGATCAGGTCGGTGACGCGCTTCCAGCCTTCGAAGTCGTCCTCGGCCATGCCGTCTTCAACCGAGACGATCGGATAGCGCGAAACCAGCTCGGCAAGGTATTTCGCCTGCTCGTCGATGGAGCGCGTTTTGCCTTCCCCCTCATAGACGTAAGCGCCATTCTTGAAGAATTCGGTCGAGGCGGGATCGAGCGCCAGCGCCACGTCCTCGCCCGGCCTGTAACCGGCCGCCTCGATCGATTTTACGACAAAGCTGAGCGCTTCGTCGGCCGACTTCAAATTCGGGGCGAAGCCGCCTTCGTCGCCGACATTGGTGTTGTGGCCGGCGTCGTGCAGCGCCTTCTTCAGCGTCTGGAACACCTCGACGCCCATGCGCAGGCCTTCCGAAAAGGTGGGAGCGCCGATCGGCATGATCATGAATTCCTGGAAATCGATCGGGTTGTCAGCATGCACGCCGCCGTTGATGATGTTCATCATCGGCACCGGCAGCGTCCGCGCCGAGGTTCCCCCGACGTAGCGATAGAGCGGCAGGTCGTTGGACCAGGCGGCGGCCTTGGCGACCGCGAGCGAGACGCCCAGAATGGCATTGGCGCCGAACCGGCTCTTGTTCGGGGTGCCGTCGAGCCCGATCATGGTCTCGTCGATCAGGATCTGCTGTTCGGCGTCCATGCCGCCGATCGCCTCGAAGATCTCGCCGTTGACGGCATCCACGGCCTTGGTGACGCCCTTGCCGAAGTAGCGCGCCTTGTCGCCGTCGCGCAGCTCAACCGCCTCATGGGCGCCGGTGGACGCCCCCGACGGCACCGCCGCGCGGCCCATCGAGCCGTCTTCCAGCACCACGTCGACCTCGACGGTGGGATTGCCGCGGCTATCGAGAATTTCGCGGCCGATGATGTCGACGATGGCTGTCATGGGTGCCTCTTCAAATATCCGGACAGAAATCCGGGTTGGAACGGTTGGCGCTGCTTCTACAGCAAGGATTCAGAGCCGAAAAGGCCGCCTCATGGGTGACGTTGACGTGACGATTGTCTATTAGCTGGGCAACGGAGACCGCATCATGTCGAAAAAGCCTGGCAAAGCCTCGAAAACCCCGCCCCTGCAGCTCGGCCGCGCGGTGGAATGGTCTCATACGCCCGAGGAGGCCAAACTCGACCGGGTGCCCAATCCGCAGAGGGACACCAACTACGTGGTGCGGTTCACCGCGCCGGAATTCACCTCGCTCTGCCCGGTCACCGGCCAGCCGGATTTCGCCAATCTGATGATCGACTATGTGCCGGGCCAGTGGCTCCTGGAATCGAAATCCCTGAAACTCTATGTCGCGAGTTTCCGCAATCATGGCGCCTTCCACGAGGATTGCACGGTCATGATCGGCAAGCGGATTGCTTCCGAGATCAGGCCGAAATTCCTGCGCATCGGCGGCTACTGGTATCCGCGCGGCGGCATCCCGATCGACGTGTTCTGGCAGACCGGAACGCTGCCGAAGGGGATGTGGATGCCGGATCAGGGCGTGGCGCCCTATCGCGGACGGGGATAAAGCGCCCGACGTCCGCCTCGCGCCGTCAGCGCCTGCACAGGCCGCTCTTGAGCTCCCAGCCATCGCCGGCGCGGGCAACCGCGACGATGTCGAAATACAGCCGCTCCGACGGATCAGCCTTCGAGACGAAGGTCACTTCGCAGAGAAATCCGTCGCTGCCAGCGTCGTGGCATCTGGCCTGCAGAACCTGCAGCTCCTTGTCATGCAGCGTGCTGCCTGCGGACGCTTCTCGCTCGTAAGCCGATTGAATCGTCCCGATATCGGGTGCTGGCTTGCAGGACACCGCCACCAGCGCGCAGATCCATCCGACGGCCTGCCACATTGCCGCTCCCCGTTGCTATGCGAACAATTCCGCGCCGCACCATGAGCCGGGGATTTTCGCACACCCGGCAACCATCTCGCGTCAGCTTCCGAGAATTTTCGCGGAAACTTCAAATACATCTTTAAGGTGTATCTCGATTGCATTACAGTCAAGCAACATTTCCGCTCTCTGCGCAATCGTTTCGCGCGGCTGTCATCGCCATCAACCAATAACCGTATAAGCAAACAACACCACCAAGGGAGGGGCCCGTGTTCAGCAAATATAGCGCGCGTGACGTCTCGATACGCCAGTGGTTCTCCGCTGCGGCCGTGGTCGCGGTCTCGTGGGCGGGGACAGCCACAGCGGGGGCCAGCACGCTGGTCGATCCGCCGGTGTTCAGCAGCCAGAACGGCGTCCTGGACATCATGATGGTGGCGATGCCGCAACCGATTCCGGGGATTTCGTTCACGCCGCCGAATACGAGCGCGATCATCCATCCGACCGGATGGGTCTATCAGATCTGCCCGCGTCCGGCTTCGGGGCTGAGCTGCCCTTCGAACAGCCAAACGGTGTCGCCCTATGGCGGCGTGCGTCTGGCGATGCAGCCGGGCGATACGCTGATGGTCCGTTACGTCAACCGGTTGCCCAAGGTCGACCCTCTGAAGCTGCGGCATGAGCCCGATCCGGGCGAGGCCAATCTCTACCTCAATCCCACCAACCTGCACACGCATGGCCTGATCACGCCGGCGCGCGCCGCCACCGTCACCGATCCGACCTTTGGCGACGATGTCTTCGTGGCGATCTTCAACTCGGCCAATGGCATTCCGGTGCCGCAGACGACGCACCAGCACGGGCCGATCGTGATGGATACGGTCGACTACAAGATCACCATTCCGCCCAACCACCCTTCCGGCCTGTTCTGGTTCCATCCGCATGTGCACGGCATCGCCCTCAACCAGGTGGTGCAAGGCATGTCCGGCATGATCACCATCGGCCAGGTCGGCGACAACGTCCATGGCGACGCCGTCAACACGCCGTGGCCGGAGACCAATGTCCGGCATTTGATGCTGAAGGAAATCCAGGTGCTTACCGGCGGCACCATCAATTTCGACAGCGGCCCGCAGCCGGTGGCGAACGGCGAGGTGTTGAATCAGGAAGATACCGCGTTCTGTGCGCAGTTTCCCGCGACCGGCGAGGTGCGCCAGGGTTCGTGCCCGGGCCAGGACAACAGCGGCAGCGGCGGCAACAACTACACCGGCGGAAACTGGTACACGACCGTCAACGGGCAGCAATTCCCGACCGTGCCGATCACGGCACCCGATGGCGAGGTCTGGCGCGTCGCTACCGGCGCCGGCAGCTTCAGCTGGGACCTGCAGCTTGTCGACGATGCCACGCACAATCCGATGACCGTGCAGTTGATCGCCATCGACGGCGTCGCCGTTCACCTGCCCCAGGACACGACCGCGGGCACGATGGTCCAGCTGGCCGGAGGGCGGTTCAAGGTCGTGCCCTGCCCCGACGTCAACGTGATCGGCGCGACCGTCCCGGTCTGCGTCAACGAAATCGTCATGATGCCGAGTGCGCGCACCGAATTCTGGGTCACCTATCGCGACGCGTCCAGCAAGGTTGCGCAGCCGCCCCAGGCCGGCGCCTCCGCCACCCTGAAGATGGTCG
>Ga0302320_10017301_pt1 | contig 14646 bp, 16 predicted proteins | sample Bog_T0_3_FD_202130 | JGI IMG/M metagenome (GOLD analysis project Ga0302320, IMG submission 202130) | Peat permafrost microbial communities from Stordalen Mire near Abisko, Sweden - Bog_T0_3 | ecosystem: Environmental > Terrestrial > Soil > Wetlands > Peat | place: Sweden: Abisko, Stordalen Mire...
GCGCCCTGGACTTGTCCCTGAAGCCGCTCGCTGATCTCGGTCACCCCGTTTCCGAACGCATTCGGAAGCTCGAAGGAACTTCGTAACCGCCAGCGATAGCGCTCTTTATATTTTTCCGCCCATTCGACCAGCAATCGCCGTGGCTCTGGCACGACGACCGCCGATCCCTGCCGCCGAATCCAAAGCTGCTCTTCCAGGCTGGAAAGGACTTTCGAAATCGAGCCCTGACTGACGCCAAAATCCATCGGCTGGCGAACGATACCGCCGACTCGCTGAGCCTGAGCATTGAGTTCTTTGGAGATATCGGTGAGCGACCACGTTTTCGGTTTTTCGAGCAGGACTCGCAGCACGCGCGAGGAGCGTCCCGAAAACACGTTCATGCTGCGCGACGAGTCCCCGGTCTGGTTTCGTTCCGTATTTCGCCGGCCCAAACGCTGTAGCGTGAATTTTCCGGGGACTTGAATCGAAACGTTTCCCGCCAGATCGAGGAAATCGATGCCGTTGGCGACGCTGTACGCCTGCGCCTGCGAAGACAGACTCGAGGCTAACACTGCGAAGGCAGCGTCTTTTTTCAACGACTTCATGCGCTGTATCCAGGGACCAATCTCCGCCAACAGCTTGGGGGAAGGCGCCTGCTTGATTTCGGCAAATACAAGAATTCGATTCTTGCCCGAGGTCAGTTCAAAGCTGACATCGAAGGGGCGCTCCGGCTCCTGACGTACCTGCGCGATGCGTACGCCGGGGAGATCTTTCACGGGTACTTGCTTTCGCAGGGCGTCTACCATCCTCCGTTCGAATTGGGCCTCTCGGGTCTCCATGCTCCACCTATTTTCGCAAATGGGAAATACATTGTAAACGAAAATATTCGTATACGACATAGTTTCCTGTCCGAGAAAATTACGTATCAGCCTCCATTGAATCAATGAGATCCACCGATCTTGCGGCTTTTCTTGGCCACTTCTTGCAACCGTTGCGCTCTCTCTTGGGGTGGACGCCACCTAGTCCGCGGCTCTCAACGGGAGGCGAAATAGAAAACCCGCGCCAGCGAGGATGCCTGGCGCGGGTTTCGCGTCGATCAGTACTCGCTCGGCAGGTGGATTACCCTGTTGGCGAAATACAGCGTGATTTCATCCAGCGGAAAATCGGTGTACTCAATCTCCTTGGTGAACACGATGTGGCCGTTGCCATCATCGCAGGTGAGCGTAGCGGTTCGGTCGGGACGTATGGCGAGTTTCCAGACTTGAAATTCCTCGGCGGCAACAGCCTCGTTGCAGGGCTGAATGATCGCGATTTCGTCCAGAAGCCAATACGCTCCACCGTGCTCGGCAACGTGCTGCGCGCCGTCGGTGTAAAGAACGTTGCGGTTAATCCCGTGCCGATACCAATTTTCGCTGCCGGTAAACTGCGCGAGATCGCTTTTGCTGAGAGTCTTCGTCGTCATGGTGTGCCTCTTTTCGTTTGAAGTGATCCCCACGGCGGGGGCGAGAGAGGCAACAGGAACAGCCGCACTGAAGGCGCGGCGTCACAGGCAACCGTGGAATAAATGAGGGGCAGCCCGTAGGGGATTATCGTTTATGCCGCGAAAAGTGCCTTGACGCTAGGCTGCGGCTGTTAGGTTGACTCCGAACCCGTCCGTTGGTTGGTCACGGAAAGAGGCACATCGTGACGAAGACGTCGCGGAGCCGACGCAGCGACAGAGAAGGGACTGCATATGGCGAACACAAAGCGAAACAAGTGTATACTTTGCCGATGGACGAAGGCCGCAAACGGGTACTCGGAATCATGGCAGCGATTCTTGCGAGTTTGCATATGCAAACGGCAGACGACCTATTCGGAACGCCGCAAGGAAGCCCACGCACGGACAAACTGATTGATGCGAGTATCCAGTGGGCTGAGCGCATCATGAAGAGAATTGATAACGTCGTCGGCAAGGCCGAATCGTGAGCACAGGCAAGAGGGGCTTGATTGAGCGCTAAACGCCGTTTTCAAGCTGACAACTCAGGCGGAGAGCCACAATTCCATTTGCTTTGGTTGGAGGCGCTCCGGCGCATACCGGCGGAGGAACGACCGGACGAATTCGTTGACCAACCGAGATTCGTCACCGGCTCTCATGATCACCGATGTGTCGAACCACAATGACGTATCCGAGAGCGGCCTTACTACTACACCGTCAGCATGAAGGCTTCGGGCCGTAGGTTTCGTGAGGATCGCAACGCCTACGTGCTCCGAGACGAGCTCGACCGCCTGCTGTGGCGTAATGATGTCGTGAGCGTGCTTGGGGACAATCGATTCACGACGTGCTGCATCCATGATCGCCTCATGCACAAGCGGATGAACCCGTTTCGCAAACAGAATCCAGTCGTCCTTTGCCAGATCCTGGAGAACCAAGCGCTCTTTGTCAGCAGCCGGGTGGGTTTCGAGCAGAGCAGCGTAGAGCGGAGCCCGAGCGAATGGTACAGCCGTGATCTGAATGTCCTGGGGCGGCGCAGTTACGAGTGCGAGGCTGAGTTCGCCTACAAGGACGCCCCGGAGGGACTCCATTGCGAACTGAGTCATTAGTCGGATTCGGAGCGTCGGATATAAAGGGAGGCGGATCGCCAGCATCGCGGCAATCCAGGCGTGATCGGCATAGGGCGAGTGCCCAACCGTCAAAATACTATCGGACCCTTCGTGTGCACCCTGAGCAAAATGCACAGCGCGCTCCGTATGCAAGACCGCCAAGCGAGCCTCTTGGACGAAGACACGCCCGGCATCCGTGAGTTCGACAAGCCGTCGCGTATCGCGAGTGAACAGGTGAAATCGATGCTCTTTTTCGAGGTCGGTAATCTGTTTGCTGAGCGCAGGCTGGGTGATGTGCAGTCTGTCCGCAGCCCGCGTGAAGTTGCGCTCTTCGGCCAAAACAATGACTGCGTGCAGGTGGCGGACATCGAGGTTGGGGAACATGGCTCAAAACCTCAGGCGGTTGACACTTCGCGCTTCGTCCCACGAGGGTGTCCATATTCTGAGCGATTTCCGTACAGGAGTGATTGTTTTTCTGTTTGGTGGCCCGGATTCGGGACAGAATTAGGAAGGGGGCTGAAGCTAAAGGTTCTCGTGAGGTGGGTATCGTCAGCCCAACTGCGCAGCGCGAAAACGGGCAGCGCCGCGAGCATCATCTGTCCTGAGAGCGGGGGACCCTTCGACGACCCCAGCTGTTCCAAGGCGGTGGCACACGGCTGCGCGCTGCCTCCTTGGTGTAAGTTCCGACTTCGGATTGCCGACGATTCGGGAACTGCCTCATTCTTGGGCGGAAGCGCGTTTGCCGATACAGATTGCCACGGTTGCCCCGACAATCGCAAATCCCTTCACCTCCGGCTTGCTGCTGTCTTTGTCCGCAGACCAAGACAAAACCGAGCCTGCTACAATCCCGCGCAAAGCTGGAGGTCCTCCCTTGCCTATTAACTTTTTAGAGCAACGCGTAGCAGAGTGGTACGAATATCGCGGTTTCTTTGTGCGTCGAAATATTCACGTCGGAAAGCGAACCGCAGGCGGTCACGAAGGCGATCTAGATGTAGTCGCCCTCCACCCGGTTGAGAAGCGGCTTGTTCAGATCGAAACGTCGATGGACGCAAGTAGTTGGGCTACGCGGGAGAAGGAATTTAAGCGTAAATTCGACACTGGCAAGAAGTACATCCCCACCCTGTTCACCGGATTTGACTCGCTACCCGAGATTGAGCACATTGCGGTGTTCGGAATGCTCACCGAGAAGACTCGGGACAAGGTTGGCGGCGGGACCGTACTGACGGTTTGCGACCTCCTTCGTCAGATAAGGGAGAAAATTCCCCATGGTTATACAGCGCCGACGGTCCCGGAACAGTTCGTGATCCTGCGAACCTTGCAGTTTGCGGCACAATGCTGGAAAACGTAGCGACCGTTCTGCTCACCGTAGCCAACTGCCCACAACAACTCCGAGGCTAAAGGCAAGTAGCAGTCCTGCTACGATGAGCATGGCAAGGTGGAAGTAGAGACTGTCTACCTCCGCTTGCGTGGGAAGCTGGGACATTCGGTTGTGATACCAGTCCATTCGGAGAATTTATCATGGCTTTGGCTTACTACTATTTCCCCACCGACAAGACGTTGATTCAGGGTTGGCGTTGTACTTTGTGCGAGTGGAAGTGGATGTTAGGCGGCGCGACTCGCATTGAAGACGTAAGCGAAATGGACCGATTCAATGCTCAGAGCGTGTTCAATGCTCATCCTTGTGTTCCGACGCAACCGACGAGCGAAATGCTATGAGGTCGTACTAGAAGCGCAACCTGCCCGAAAATCCAATGGAATGGTCGAAGTATCCGGAGTGCAAGGAGCCGTTCTCCGAGTCGCATCCCGGACCCGCTCCGGACAGAGGACCTACACTCACTCAAAAGGAACGGTGCCTATCGCGCAAAAGAGCCGAGCACATAGAGCCTTGCGAACTCCTCCGCGCTCATCACCCGCATGTGATCCGCGAGTCAACTCCTCCTCCGATTCCGCAATGGCTTGGAGTGACAACACTAAGCGGTGATGGCATCGCGCCATCTTCCGGGTCGCGGGAATCCCTCCACGCGGAAGTATTCCATGACCGCGATGTCCTCCAGCATATCTAGCTCGTTGATGACGGTCTTGTCCACCTTGTGGAATGCCCAATCCTCTTCGCGGTTGTTCATCACGTCCCAGAGGATCAGCCCGATGAATTGACCGGATAGCTTCTTGTCCTCGTTCATCACTTGCCAAACGATTTCGTACTCGTCGAACCATTTGTCGGCGCGTTCGCAAACCACGTACTGCGCACGCACAACGTCCATGCGGTCGATCTTCCTGTTCATCGCTTCGACAATCCTGTCGTATGCACCCGGTGGCAACATGGCTAACCACCGCTCATAAACGTCGGGCTTCGCCCACGATGGCATCAGCCGCACTTCGCCTTCGGAAGTCAGTCTAACCAGGGACATCGGAACCTCCTGCCCAAATGTTTCACTATTCTACGCTCGCGCGGGAGCGCCGATCCGCGACACCCATGCGCCGGGCGACATATCCTCACGCGCAAGATTGCGATCAAGCAGTACCTAGTTTCGTAAGTCACGCGACCAACAGTTCTCGCAGGACTGCCTCGAAGCTGGGACTCACTTCCCAGAAATACAAGGTGCTTGGTCGTGCCGGATTCCCGCTCACACTGTCTTTCACCAGCCCCTCTCCGCGTGCCTGCTGAATAGCTTCGTTGAATTGTTCTTGGGGGCGGCATTTCTTCATCAAGTCGGTTGCTTCCGTCTTACCGTGGTGCAGCAGATAGATCACCAAGCTCTTACTCGTTTCCGAAAGCTTTCCCAGCTTCTCCTTAGCCAAGCGCCTGTGCTCAGAGTCGAATTGTCCTTGCTGGGGCACCGCCAGATTTCGCCACGACGGGAGTTCTGCAGCTAGATCATCTAGGATTTCTGAGTCGTCCTTGAACGACTTCGGATTCAAATGCAGCTTGTCGCGCAGTCCTTCCCGCAAGATACTCTCGTGGACATAGGCGCGGACTCGCATCGGCTTTTCCAGAGCTTGCGAAATAAACGCAGCAATCGCGATCTCTTGTTCTACCCAAACGGAACCCCTCACCCATGACTGGCCGCTAGTGCTGTGCGGATTCGTAACATTTCCACGAGGGTGCATGATCGCTATGAAACCAGCCGCGATGCGAAGCCGCTTAAGGATGTTTTCAGTTACACCCTCAAGTGTGTTTTGATTCTCGGCAAAATAGGCCCGACAACCCGTCTCCTTTTCGACCAATTTCGCGATTGCCTGTCCAAGTTGCCGCTCTGCTGGCGTGCTTTGACCGCAACTCACAAAGATCAGCGGTTCCGCCCGTGGTGAAGGAGTGGGTTGGCGAGCCTCATCTTCGGCGCGCTGCTCAAGCTCTTCAAAATACTTCCTCCCACGTGCTGCGATCTCGATAAAAAATGATCCTGCATGGAAAAAGGTGCGGTCAGGCGAATCACCGCGAGGCCAAATTTGACCACCTGAATATTTTGACAGATGTATTCGACCTTCATCCTCCAAGTCTTTGAGACGTTCTGCAATTGCGCCGTGGTCCGTTTCGCTGGTGATCTGAGAAAGCATCGGCAATGACGTATCGAAACGTGGCCCCGGCACATGCTTGATGGCCTGGTAGATCGCAAGTTCAAGTCGCTCGGAGGGCAGCATTCTCGACATAATAGTCGAAAACATCGGGTGATTTTGTTCTCTGCCGGTTCTCGACAGAGGTAGAATCGGCCAATCATGGCAAATACTCCCGCCGATCTGATCGAGGACGTGACCGAAGATGGATGCCGGATATGCAGAGAAAACAAGCGCGACATGCTGCTTGAGCAGTATTACATGATCCACAACAAGCAGTGCTTTGGCGGGAGCCTACCGTTTGTGCCGGTCTGCTGGGCGAAGAGTATCACCCTCCCTGACGGACACCGCGCCAATGCCATTTACCTGCCCGGAGACTCCTTGGTCAAGCACCGCTATATCGCGATTGATGACCAACTCAGCGGTATGTTTCCGCTGGAACGACTCTGCCTGCTACACGAAATGGTCCACATCAAAGTTGGTCCCGACAATGGCCACGGGGAAGAATTCATCACCGAATTCAGGCGCGTGCTTGACGCGAACAAGTGGGAAGTTATGGGGTGCATTGACAGCTCGCCAGAGGCACCAAAGATCAACGAAGGAGCAGGCTAGCGGACATCGAGGTTGGGGAACATTGCTCAAAACCCCAGTCGGTTGACACCTCGCACGTCCTCACACGAGACTGTGCATATTCTGATCGATTTCCGTACAAGCATGATGGTTTTTCTGTTGGGTGGCCCGGATTCGGGACAGAAAATCAGGAAGGCCCTGGAGCTAAAGGTTCGTGACGGAGGATCGGGGCTTCGGAACCGTCAGTTATTCAAGGATTTGTCGTCGTCGGGAAGATCTTCTGAAACGGCTAGGACGCAGGACTGGCCGTCGAACTGGATCTTGTCTGCGGAATAGGCCGTCGTTTTCACTTCGCCGGACTTGGTCCGAAGCCGGGTGATGACGTTCCGAATCGGCCCCCGTTGCTGTAGTTGCGCGATCATCAAGGCTCGATCCTTTGGGTCTTCCCAAATCCCAAGCTCGCCGACTGTACGGCCGATCACTTCGGCGCGGGAATAGCCGTACCTGCGCTCGAATGCGGCATTCACATCGAGGAACAGCCCTTCATTGACTGTCGTGATGGAAAACGGAATCGGACTGGAACGAAAGACCTTTTGAAACTTGTCCTCGGATACCCTGCGTCCTTCCTCAGACTGTTCCAGTGCTTTCTCCGTTTGGCGGAGATCCGTCAGACGTCTCTGAAGTTCGGACCCAAAGATCTCAGCACGCTCGTAGAGGCGAGAATTCTGGATCGCCGCTGCAGCGGGGATTGCCAATAACTGCGTCCGCCGGAGGTGGTCTTGTGTGAAGGTGTTCGGCTGGGTGTGGCCCACCGAAAGCAGCCCCAAGGTCTGCTGGGACGCAACCAGCGGAACGCAAAGCCATGATCGGATGTTGGTATGGCCCTTGAAGCTGGGCCATTCTTTCTCCTGTTTCGTGTCGGCAAGCAAGACACTGTTCTGGGCCGTTAATATGCGCAAGAGGAACGGAGAGTCTGCGGCGTCGAGAGTCAGTGGATAATCCGGAGTTTTGTTGGGAACTTCGTGACGCAATTTTTCTCGCGCCACAAGAAGCTGTGAGTCGCCCTCCAAGAGCAGCACACGTGCGCACTCGCATGGGACAAGTTCCAACAACGACTGAAGCAGCCTGTCCAGGACAAAGTCCATCCGAAGATCTGCGGTCAGCGCGAGAGTGGCCTTGTTTAGAGCATCGGATTCTGCCCTTGCGGACTCGGCGGCGGCCAGGTGCTCGGCGACCTTGTCCTCCGCTTGTTTCTGTGCCGTGATTTCTCGAACCGTGCCGACAAGACGGTGGATTTTGCCGGCAGCATCCCGTACCGGAAACCCATGCACCGCGACCCAGCGCACTTCGCCGCGGGGGCGCACAATCCGAAATCTTTCATCGAAGTACCCTGCCTGCGTAGCTTCTCCAAGCTTTGCCAGCACATGAACGCGGTCTTCGGGATGGATCAGTTCTTCGTACGAAGACGGATTTTCGAGCAGACTCTGGCAGGAACGTCCGGTGATCGTCTCATAAGCTGCGGTAACGGAAAGGGCCTTTTTGGTCTTCGCGTCAATCATCCAGAAGATTTCCTGAATGTTGTCTGCCATCTGCTGGAGCCGTTCTTCAGTGTCGAGCTGTACTTGTTGGGCACGTTGCAACGATCTGGTGTAGAGGACAATCAGAATAGAGAAAACAGCGGCCCCGAAAAGCAAGAAGGCGGAGAATATGTCGAGCGCTCGAATCCGGGTCCTGAAGACCGCTAGAGCCACAGCGAGCAAGACAGTGCAAAGAACTATGGGAATGACATGCCAGTAAGGGTACGCCGCCCATTTAGGGGGAGATTCAAGGCGGGGTGGGTGAACTTGACGCATTGCATTTCCGGGGAACTGGGTTCGCCAGCGTGACCACTGCAGCCCGGCATGAGATGCGCGCCTTTGCCGAAACCGTCGGAACCGCCGCAGTTTGGGCCGATACTACGCGCCTGCATCCAGTGGGTCAAGAAGGCGGTCTCAGATGGATGTTTCCAGTAGCCGAGCATTCTGGATTCTCGGATGTGTAGCTGCCGAGCGACCAGTCGAGCATGAGAAATAGCCCAAGGCCTGGCATCCGGGTTCTAGCTTTTTGGCATACCCCAGGGTGTTGGGGTTTCGGCAACTTGCTTAGAAAGTGCTCCATTGTTTGGAGGTTCCTTAGGTTTTGTGCCTGAAAATTAACGGAGCCCTACCGCGAGTCAGAGTTGGAAGAGAGCCCTGAGAAGTCGAAGTGCCTGCTGGAGTTGGTCGGTATTTCGATTGGAGAGAACATGGTGTAATTTCGTTAACAAGATATTGGAGTCAGTTTCCTCGGCTTCGAATTCGAGAAAGGCGGACGGCGAAACGCTAAGCGTTCCAGCCAACCGCTGAATGATTTCGAGGGATGGCCACTTCTCACCTCTCTCAATTTCTCCCAGATAGTTGGCATTCATATCGGCTCTCTCGGCTACCACTTCCCGTGACAGGTCTGCAGCTTCCCGAATGGAGCGGATTCTGCTCCCAAAAAGTACCTGACTGTCCATGGTTTGCCACTCACGTTACAGGTGATTTCAACGCTGGAACACAAGCCAATAGCCTATTTGTTGCTTGACTACGACGGCTATTAGCGTTATTGTCGGCAACAACCTACGTTCCTTCTTTGTCTTGCGGGAAAACGAAATGCGGCGACTTAGCCGTCCGTCGAAGTAGGTCGCTCGGAGTGATGCTGAGGCCTTGGGCCACTCGAAAAATTGTTCGAAGGCTGGGGCATTGAACTCCGCGCTCTAGATCACTGATGAACGTACGATCCAGACCGGTCTTTATGTGCAGCCCCATTTGCGACATTTCGAGCGCCTCTCGGGTTGCTCGCATTACTTCGCCAAACGCCTTTTCCACGCCCGCGCGAGGTTGAACTTGTTTTCGACGGTTGGCCATCTGACAGAACATCGTGCGCCGTTGTCGGTAATAGGCCAACGGGCGGTTACCGACATCATTGAGGCAAATCAGTCAAGGCCGGAGGCGGCATGAGTTCTTCCGCCCGCTACTTTCCGGACCTCGTTGAAAAGGGAGTAAAGCCATACCCGACAGTGGGCGCAGATGCTCAGATCTCTTCGGATCAGGTAGAAACACTGAAATCAGAGCAGCCGGGTTCGACGGGCGGTACCGAAAGCCCTATTTCTGCCAATATCAATTCTGCAGTCGAATCGTCCGACGAAGTCCTAATGGCTCGCATCGGCGATGGAGATAAGGAAGGGTTGGCGTGCCTCTTTCGTCGCTACGCGCGCCTTGTGCGGGCGGTCGGATACAAGATTCTCAGAGACGATTCAGAGGCAGACGACTTGCTCCAAGAGGTATTTCTGTTCATTCACCAGAAGAGCACGGTGTTTGATAGTTCCAAGAGCTCGGCCCGTTCGTGGATCGTGCAGATGGCCTACCATCGTGCGATTGACCGACGGCGCTATCTGGACTCGCGCCATTTCTATACCCAGGTCGATCTGGAGGATGTTGGAAATGAACTGAGCAGTCTAGGGACGACAGCCGGACGATACGAAAGCTCGATTGAGGAAGTGCTCGGAAGGATTGGATTGCGCAAGGTGTTTGGAGTCCTCTCTGAGATCCAGCGCCAAACTCTGGGGCTTCATTTGCTCGACGGTTACACTTTTGAGGAGATCGCTGTGAAATTGGATCAGACCCGAGGAAACGTAAAGCACCACTATTTGCCACTACCGCTCATTCCGAGAATCAGGGTGTGGGCAACGTCGCCGGTATGGAGGTTGAGATAGTAGGGCGTGCTGTTGTCGGTTTCGAGCACAGCCAAGTACTCGGTGCCGAGATGCGCGTTCGTCTTCTCGCCCGGAAGGATCGTAAACAGAAAAGACAAATCGGCGTAATTCGTGTTCAGCAGATACAGCTTGCGGAGGTTGAGCGCATAATTGCCCGGCACGGTCGCAAAATACGCGTTCAGCTGGTTATACGTTTCCGCAAACAGATTGCCGTCCGCGTTGGTGAAGAGGCCGGTGAACTCGGCCCCCAGTTGCTCCAGTGCGGTTTTTGAACGGCCGTACAGCACAATCGTGAGGGAGAAATCGCCAAGTGATTGACCGTCACCCAGGGCCCGCAGGCAATCGCCAAGATTTTCAATGTCGGCCTGTTTGGACTCGTCCACCAGCACATCGCGCGGGTTCGTCGTCGTGGCGTCGTTGCCCATCTGGGAGACAAACCCGGTCTTCGACATGTTGAAGTGACGGCGGCGCTTGTTTACTTCTTTCCTTGCCTTGTCTGCCGCCAGCGGTGTCCATTCGGTGACGACGTAGAAGTTGGCCGGAATCTTCAGCAGGGTGTCCAGCACCAAAGGCCGTGTCTCAGTGATGGCCTCTTTCATCGTCAGCACCCGGACGATGTGATCGCCGACGCGGAGATGATCGCGTTCGGCTTCGATGTCGGAGTTGACGACCTGATAGTCGAGAAACTGTGTGGATTGCGGGCTGCCCGCAACACGCCAATCGTCATAGTTCAGCAGGCGGCGGAAAAACTTGAATTGTCCCTGTTGATTCAAGGTCTCGATTTGCATGAAGTCCGCGAGCTGGCGCGCGAATGCCTGCACGCTTTGGTCGAGCCGTCGAACATCGTGCTCGATATGCGTACGCAACAGCGTTTTCATGCTGTCGTTGGTGAACTGCACTTTTAGTTCGCCAACCGCGCCCGCGGGGTCGCGCAAGATGCGGGTGATTGCGGCGCCCACGCCGGACTTCGATCGGGCGCCTTCGAGCAGAATGCAGTAGAAGATTTCCACCTCATAAAGATGGTCGCGCTTCGCTTCAAAGAACTTCCTCCGCTGGTCGATAGCCGCTTGCACAATCGGGTCGTTATACGTTGCGAACGGTATGTCGGGGCGGTTCGACTTGAAGAGATATTGGTAAACATGGAAGCCTGGGCCAAACGCTTTGAGGGCTGCCTCCAACCGCTTCACCGCGTACTCTTGTTCCGAACGGTCAAGACTTTCGTAGTCCACGCCGGGAACACTGAGAACCATGCCTAGATCGCCACTCTTCGTCAGGAAGGCGGTCTGGTTCCAGAAGCCGTACAGGTTGATGTGGTCGTTGAGAGACGCACTCTCTTTCCACGGCTTGATGACTTTATCGAGACGCAGCATCAGACGACCTCCACACGCGGGACTTGCTGCTTGGCCGCGTCGTAGCGAGGCTTGTAGCGTTCGGACTTTGCCAGAATGCGAAGGAATGCCGGATCGCTGTTCGTTACCCAATGCCCGAAGGCGAAACCACCAATGAAGACAGCGATACCGGCGAGGATGGAATTGAAGAGATTGAAGGCCCCTACCGCGCCGACGCAGACGAAGTAGAAGAGTGTGCGTTCAACGCCCAGATAGGTGAGGGGCTTATGCAGGCTTTTGAAGACCCGATTTGTGCGATGTCTCTGTTGTACTTTGTCTGGCATAAGTCCTCATTTGAACGCTGGCTGAAGGTGGCCGGGAACGGTGCTAAACGCCCCAGAGCCAACTCAGGACATTCACGGCGAGAACGGCAATGCCGGTTCCGGCGGCGACACCGGCGAGCGCCTTCTTCGCGCCGGGTTCACCGTGGGCGAAGCCGTAGCCGCCGATGACAATGGCGACCAGGCTTGCAACCTTCGCAATGGTTCCGGTGAAAAGGGCTTGGATGGCGTTAAAGCCGGTGTCGAACGGTGAACCCTGTGCCATCGCGGCCACAGGCACGACAAGAAGTAAGGTAAGAACGGCGGCGGCCGGACGTGCCCACTTCAACCGAAGAACCGGCTGGATGGGGAGGACGAGGTGAACTTGGAACCAACGGTATGACATTTGCGCCTCCGGGAGCAGCTAGAATCTGCTGCGCGTGGCGCAAAACTAGCCCCACTGAATCATCATGTCTAATCACATCTCGTTATAACGCTATTCCTGGGGGTTATCAGTCCTGGAAGTTAGTGTGATTCGGTCGGACAAGTTTGGAGTCAAGGCCTGGATAAGGAACTGCTATCCATGGCGCAAGAAAGGACATATCGTCATCCCTTCAATAAACTTTTGTGTATCCGACACAGCGTCTTCAGGATGTGTGCGACCAGCTACGATGTGCCTGATTAGCGCCGGACGCAGGCGGAATTTACCGCCACCGCTGAGCATTTTCTGGCGCTCCGTCGATTGATTTTGTTTTCGCTAAGCCCCGCCTTCTCAATAGCCGACGCATCTGCGCAGCGGCGTGGTCACCCACACTTTCGTGGGACGACTCGGCATGGAGCCGCTTTTCATAACCGGCAGGAATAACGTTATAACGAGAGATGATTGGACACCGCGGCAGAAACGGGTCAGGTTGGTTGACTATTGCTGGTTCCGCATAGACTTGACCGGTGGAGGACTTGGTTCCGAATGCAACGCAACTGCTAAGGCTTGTGGTCCGCGCCATCCCTTTGGAGGTTCACGGCCGAGCCGAAGCCGAGAGGCGCAAGGGCGAAGGCAAATGACAGATATCCAACTCTTAGACGAGCAGGAGGTGTCGAGGCGGTTGAGCGTGAGTGTTAATACGCTGCGGTACTGGCGCGTCTCGGGCGATGGCCCAAATTACGTAAAACTCGGACGCTTGGTGAGATATGATGCTGTTGCGCTGGAGAAGTTCCTCTTGCGCAACCTGCGTGTCTCAAAAGCGAGAGCGACAATGGAGGAAAAACGTGTCGCTCTTTAAACGAGGAAACACATGGCACTTCGCGTTTCGCTGGAGTGGCAGACGCTACCGTGGGAGTTGCAAGACTTCCCGGCAGACTGAGGCCAAGAAGGTAGAAGCGCTGGTGCTCGCGCGGTTGCTGGAAGGCGGACGTGCGCCGGGATGCAGGAGAGTTCCGACGCTAGCCGACTTCTCGAACCGCTTTTTCGAATGGATGGAGTCGCTGCCGGCGGACCGTCCGCCTAAATCGCCAACCCGCAGGTATTACGGGGTGGGCTGGCAACTCCTGGAGTCCACATCGGTCGCTGGTATGAAACTCGATCACATCACGGCAGATCACGCTTTGACCATCGAGGGATCGTCCCCTGCGAACACCAACAACGCTCTGCGCACGCTTCGGCGGATGCTGAAAAAGGCGCAAGAGTGGCAACTGCTCTCTACCGTCCCGATTATCAAACTCGTCGAGGAACAGGGGCGGGAAGAGTTGATCGAGCCGTGGATGGAGCAGCGACTGCTGGCGGTTGCCGGGGGCTCGCGTCTTACCGGGAAAGGCAGGAAGTCGCGTGTGGGCTGGGAGCCGTTTCGAACGGTGCTGTTGATCATGCTGGATTCCGGCCTTCGTCCAGGCGAGATCTTCCGCATGCGCTGGGAAAACATCCACTGGGACAAAGGGCTGATCTTCAACCCGCGTGGCAAGTCCCGAAAATCCCGGCGTTACGTCCCGCTCACCGAGCGCGTCAAGCTAGCACTGTTGGCTCGTAAGGAAGGCGTGAACGAAGGATGGATCTTTCCCTCGAAGCGAGCCCAGTCCGGCTATATCACCGATCGGGAGGTTTCGAAGCAGTGGCTCGAAGCCAAGCGGTTGGCGGGCATTCCCGAAGTTGTCGTGCTGTACTGTGCGCGTCATCGTTTCTCAACGGATGCGATGGAAGGCACAGGCAACGTGATGGCGGTGATGGATGCGATGGGGCATGGGTCGGTGAATACCACACGCATCTACACGCACTCCAATGTGCAGCAGATCAGGGAAGCGATCGAGCGGCGGAACCAGTTGTCAGCGGCGCCTGTGGAAGCTGTGCAATAGTTGGCCACAAAAGTGGCCACAGTTGCCTGAAGCAACTGTGTCAGGAAACGCTGTAAGTGATTGAAAGAAAGTTGGTAGCGCTACCGGGAATCGAACCCGGGTTTGAAGATTGAGAATCTTCCGTCCTAACCCCTAGACGATAGCGCCACTTGGGGGGCTTGCAGCGAATCCCGATTATAACAAAGGTTGCTCGCGCCCA
>Ga0302320_10017304_pt1 | contig 14646 bp, 15 predicted proteins | sample Bog_T0_3_FD_202130 | JGI IMG/M metagenome (GOLD analysis project Ga0302320, IMG submission 202130) | Peat permafrost microbial communities from Stordalen Mire near Abisko, Sweden - Bog_T0_3 | ecosystem: Environmental > Terrestrial > Soil > Wetlands > Peat | place: Sweden: Abisko, Stordalen Mire...
GCGTTAAATCCGTGTCTACTTCCACTTCGCTGCTGGACTGACTTTGCTCTTCGTCTTCTTCGTGGTCAAACCTTTTTTCGCATGAATCCATCTTAGTTTCGTTTTGAAGCGTTTCCTCCTGATATACAGATAACTCATCATCAAGCACTGGAAGGCGTGACACTGGAGAAGGAACAGAAGGTGTCAAGTTTAAGGCTTCTATCATTTGCGTAGACAGTCCATAATAATATTTCAACTCTAAATAGGGATACCGATGATTCAGCAACGAATCATAAAATGGAACTGGATTTTTCGATCGTTTTTCCATAAGAACCTTCTCCATTACAATACGATGACTTTCAGAAAGCACACCAGAGATCGGTGCTATTCGAACCTTGTTGAAATAGGATTTAAAACAGGAAATCAGACTACAATCTATATTAACCTCACCTAAAGCAACCTGTAGTTCAAGTAACTTGCTAAAAGCTGGGACTCTACACAGCTTGCTAAAATCTGGCTTAGCCAAAAACATCGCTGCAGTATCCGGATCAAAAAGTTCAACACCCTCCTTTCTTTTTAGTATAAGACTGAGATAGGGATCTCCTTCAAGCTGAGTCAGACTTTGCCAACTAAGATACACCTCAGAAATAAATGGAAAAAAACTTACCAAAAATGATTCATATTTTCTAAATCTATGTGTAGCAATTTCAGCTACATATTTATTGTAGAGTGTATTTTTTTTCACAGATCCAGGGAAAGTATTCGGAATACCTATTCTATCTCCCTTTTTATTTGCAAGTATTGCACTGAGACGAGACTCTAGAGTATTAATCCGGTGAATTAATAATTTATCAAAAATTTGAGAAACTTGGAACTTAACATTTTCTAATGAGAGCTTTTCTATGTCCTCCACTGAAATGGCAAGTGTATCCAGTTCTTGAAGATAATTTCTATTGAAGTCACGATACCATTCCGCACTGTTAATAGTTTGATCGATCAACCGTTTTATCGTCTCAGCATCCGGAAGGACTGAATAACTCAATTGCAGCTTCTTAATAAATTTTTTACGACGAGAGGAGCCTTCTTTAAGACTGCTAAAGTAATCTATTATATCCTCCTCACTATCAATCATGCTGGATAAACTCTCTTGCTGAGAATGAATCACATTAATAAGTTCAGCTGTATCTATTGCAAAAGACTGAGACGTTAAAGAAAAGAAGATAAAAATACTTTTTAAATAGACACTTCTAATTACTCTATTCGGAAACTGTTTCAACTTCATACATAACGGCTATATATCATAGCACGGTAAACGGCAAGTAAATAATAGTGGTTTGATATCGAGATCCTTTATAGATTAAAAGAGATATCTTATCGTAGGCTATATTCAGTGTTTGGATATTCTAGCTTGTTTACCTGTTTAGTGCAGGAGTTTCAATATCCCGAAGCAACAGCTTATCGTCTTTTAAATGCAATGAAATTAGTATCTGAGGTCCCCGAAGTAGAAGGTAAAATTCAATCCGGTAAAGCTCTCTGTAAGCACCATTGCTCAAGTTCAGAGTTATTGCCAAGCACAAAAAAGAGAGAATGGTTTAGACATAAAACAGGAGGAGAAAAAACAAATAATGCAAGCAGCAGAAGGGCGCTCAAAAAGGGAGACAGAAAAACTTTTAGCATCTTTGCATCCAAAACAACCATTGCCTCTGATGAAAGAAACTGAAAGAGTACTCACCCCTTATGATACTGAGATTAAATTTGTTGCCAATGATCAGTTGCATGGAGCATTTTAACGATGGAGACCCTTAGCTTTCATCAATTTCTATTAATCTGCCTAGCATTAAAACAGGTCTGAAATAACCCACCTCTAGATAAGATCCCGTGATTCTTTACCTATTTTTTAACGAACGAAACCTTCCCCTGGCATATGAATTGCAATTTTATCTCCCATATATGAAGGTTTTAAAGTTTTTGGTATTTTTTCTCTTTTTCAGTCATTTAGCGTTTGCTGATGATTGTGAACTTCTCTCTGCTATCGATGAGAGCAGCGGAAAATTTTGCTGTAAAGTGGGCGGCAATGTACAAAGAACCTGCCCTGTCACTACCACGGAGAGCTGCCAGTTCCAAAGTTCACCCGGAACCATCCGACACTGCACCCTGAGCCTTTCTACCGAAGAACACCTATTGGATCAGCTGTCCAGTCAGATGAGCAGCATGCATGCCTCTACTCAAAAAGCACTGACAAGCCCCGAGCATGACTGCCAGGAAAATAACCCGCGGACTGAAGTCCGGGGTGATCCCATGCCCAATTCCAACGAGGAAGACAAACTGGATTATTCGGTCAACCTCATGTGGGTGAACCACTCATCCGATCCCTTTTTTAAATACCTCTACCCAACGGCAAGCGAGGCCATTTTAAAAGAAAAGTTTTTAACGCACTTGGTTTCGTGGGCAGAAGCAAACCCACAGGGAATCATGAACCTCTGGTACGACAGTCAAATGGCTCGAAAAGATGCCTTAGAAAATACTCAAGCAGTCCTTAAAAAGGAGTTCCCCGCTATCTCCAAACGGATTCACTTTAAAGATCTAAGAACCTTTCCTGAAGTTATGGAAAATCCAGAAGTCTTTTCAGATAAAACACCGGTGTACTTCCGCGTAGATTTGCTCCGCGTGATTGCTGCCTACCATACATTAAAAAATGCACAAGAATTGGGCATGAAGCATCATTTTGTTTATGCAGACATCGATGTTACACCCCTTTCAAAAGAGGCACTGTTTGATCCTAAAACTAAGCACAAACTGGACGAGTTCGGAATTGTTATGGCCCATGGCGGTTTGAACCAATATCAATTTGAAAATAGTTTTCAAATGTTTGCTAGCAACAAGCCCAATTTATTGAAAGCGATGAAAGCAGCGCTCATTGACATCAATATTGTTCGAGCCAACTATATTTTAAAAGGAGGCTATTGGGCATACAAGAAGCCTGGTGACACACTCCCCCTCCAGCAAACCGTCTACTCGAGCTATGATGCCATGTTTCACACCTATTACCATCTCCAAGGATGGGGAGTCGCAAAACAGTACAATGAAAACAAACCCGTGGATTTCAACCAAAGCTTAGAAAATATTTTTGGTCATCAAACAGCTAACACACTCTCTTTTGAAAGCACCAGTCCGAAAGTCCAGGTAAAAAAAGCCCAGTTCGACTCTTCAGGAAGGATCAGACACGTCAACAAGTTAAAAATTCCTAGAAAAATGATTGATGCACCTCCTTCTCGTTTTGGAGGGAGACCCACTCAATGGAATCCTAATAAAATATCCATCAAAAATTTTAAACAAAAACTCGAGCAATCACTGCAAGATCCCAGCTCGTTCGATAACAGCTTTTTATTCCTGGCTGCAAGAAATAACGATATTGAATCCACGACACTCATTGCAGACCGTCTTTCTCCTCAGCAGTTAGCTCAAGCGGCTTTCACCCCCTCCCCTCAGTTTGATAGAATGGAAAAAACGACCTCTTTTACCGCTGCACTGAAAGAGGGAAACCCTGAAATCATTGGACTCATTCTCGAAAAACTCAGTGGGTATCCAGACCTACTCAAAAAAGCCGTCGAAAACGCTGTAGAACCTTCAAACTATCAAAACAAGAGCGCCCTGCATCTGATGGCAAAAAAGGGGGACTTAAGAAGTACGAAGGCGCTTTTCAAAGCCTTCTCACACGATGAAACTTTATTAAAAAAACTAGTCGATGGACTTGCAGGTGAAGGAGCCTCAGGGCACCCTCCCATCGTTGAAGCGGCCCAAGCAGGCTGCGAAGCAAACCGCAGGGAGCTGATCCAATTCATTTTCGATCAAACCGCAGATCATCCAGAATTGAGAAAGCAGTTAGAAAACAGCTTTCTTAAAACTGATTTTAATCAGCATTCGGGAGTTCAGAGTTTACTGAATGAAACCTCCACTGAAACCCTACAAACCTTGCGCAAGACGTTTCTCAAAGATTCCCAGCTGGTAGCACGAGCATTTCTCATGGAAGACGTTGGTCAAGAAACCCTGCTTCCCTATGCCATCCAAAGACATCGATTTCAGGAGCTAGAGATTTTAGCTGGCGATTTACTCTCGGATCAGAATTTTATGTCTCAGTGGTCAGAGAAGCTCACTCGTCAAAACCGATTTAGGTTCAATATTTTTCACTATGCTGCACGCAATGGTGATGCTAAAGGGATCCGTTATCTTGAAAAGCTCTTTGCGGCTTACCCGGAAACTCTGACCTCTGCCCTTCAAGCACAGGATGACCGGAGAAAAACAGCCTTAGATCTTGCAGCGAACGAAGAGACCAAAATTGCGATTCAGCAAGTTAGAGCATCCCGATGAGTGGCCCTGGTATATTAAAAATCATTTTATTGAAGGGTTGCACTCCATTTTAGAATTGAGCTAAAATAAAAGACTCATGAGTGACAAAGCCCCCGATCCACTGAAAACCACTCTGAATCTAGATGCTGCTCAAGCGCTATTTGAAGGCCAAATTCAAGGCTTAGTGGTCACTCTTTATCAGAATGAACGACCTCCCGCAGGGCTTGCGGGCATTTTGGATTGGTATTTTCAGGGTGCCCTTTCTCATTACCTGAGAACAGGTGCCGTGACAGGCAAGCCCGGGGAATGCACCTATTTTCCTTTTTCCAAACACGGCACGACCCACCACATCATTTTAACGGGAGCAGGTCAGAGCCCCTTTTCAGGCAAACGCACGGGAGTTCATCCAGAGACCCTTCAAGCACTTCATAAGAACTTGATTTCTTTGAAATTATCAAAAATTGGCATTTCTAAATCGGATTTTGGCGAAGTAAATTCTGACTTTTTTACTAAACATTTAAAGGGGGTACCTTTGTGGATCACCCACTGAAAAATACCCCTCCTTCCATTCATGCCATTGCCAGAAACCTACTTTCCACTTCCCCAGGCTTGGAACCTTTTGTTCCCTATTCCCAGCAAAATGCGCTGTATGCCCTCAAACTGTTAGGAACCCTGGCTGAACTCACTCAGAACAACCTTATTCAGATTGAACTTGAAATCAAGCCCCAACCCATAGCAAAATCGCACCCTTCAGAGCAACCGCACCTGCTATCAGCATCCCAAAAACCTCAACCGTTGCCGCCCTGGACCGACCACTCCATCTTAGAGGCATTATTGGAGCTTCGTAAATCGGGCAAAGTAACCAGGAAAAATCCCGGAATATTTAGCTCGATTCTCAGAGCTCCTTCCCCCAGCACTCCTTTATGATGCACCCACCCGCCTTACAAATGATTCAAAAAGAAAGCGAGAGGTGGAAAGATTGCCATGACTTGCCCCAGATGAATCTACTCAGGCTTTGCCTTTTACGAGAAATCATTCACAATCTGCATTCCGAAAAATCGCGATGTCTTTCAGTGGGCATGAAACAACAAGCTCAAGAAATTCGGGATCTTGAATCAAAAATTGATGAACTTAGGGAGGCCCAATCCCTCCAAGGAGACCTAGATAATCTGGTTCAAGATTCTGCTTTTGGGAAAAATAAAAAAAATCGACTCATCCCAGAATCTCTCTATCTTCATTTGGATCGAGACAAACTCCAAAGGTACGATAGAAAGTGGGAAAAAACAATAGCAGCCGAAGCGATCTCACTTCATTGGAAGTTTTGGTGTTTGGATAGCTGGGTCCAAATTTCGTATATTGAAGAATGGAATAAATATTTAACAACTCGCCTTTGGCCTCATGGATTAGTTTTGTTCACAGAAAGCGCACTCTCTCTCAAAAATGATATCTTACACCCTACCAATACGGTCCCTCTATGGAGAGGCCATTGGATTATTATTTTAGACTCTCAACTCAAGCACCCGTCTGAACTGTCTTTAAATTTGAATCAATGGCCTGGAACTCCAGAAAAACCACCCACACCCGCACAGTGGAAACTCATTTATCCTTAAGTAAACTCTTTGAAAATAACCTATGAAGCTTGTTGATTTTTTAGTCTATCTTCTTCAAACTCACGCAAAAACACTCAAACGGCTGTCGGCTCTTTTTGGAGAAGAACTGTTTTTTGAAATCCTCGAACAGTCTGCTGAAAACAGTCAATCACAGCCATTCTTGTTTACTCTCAATGCAGATGGATTTGATCCACCCAAAAACAAAATCCACCGTCACGCCTATATGGAGATCGAGGGAGTTGTCCGGGAACTCAAGCTACCGGAAGTACTGGAATTCCATCTTTGGTCCTATCCTTTTTATCGTTTTATCATTGAAGGATCGGTCGACTTACAATCCCAAATGAGAAAACAGGATTCTTCCTCAGAGTTCTTAGTCAAAACTGCCGTGGAATATGCCCGACACTGGGTACGACAGCTCCCCCTTCCACCAGAGCTCGTGAAAACTGCAGAGCAAGCCGCCATCCCCCCCTGGATCCGATTCCGTTCGGAGGTACTCAAAAAACTAGGGAAACCCCCATTTGAAGTTTTATAACTCTGAACTCACCCGGTCACAACTGCATCCAGTTTTCACCTGAAGCGACATTTACCCGCAAGGGTACTGAAAGAGACATGGCGGTTTCCATGACATGCACTACCATTTTTTTCACATCGGACACTTCGTTTTTTGGGCAATCCAAAACAACTTCATCGTGAACTTGAATCATCATTTTGGATTGATAGCGTCCGTTTTCTAATTTCTCATCCAACGCAATCATGGCTAATTTCATTAAATCCGCAGCCGTTCCTTGAATAGGTGAATTCATCGCCATCCGTTCAGCGTTGGCGCGAACGGCTGCATTTTTAGAATTAATATCAGGCAGCCTTCTCCTTCGTCCCATGAGGGTCGTCACATAACCCACCTCTTTAGCTTGAGCTATTTGATGGTCTAAAAAGACTTTGACCGCAGAGTATTTCTTGAAATAGCGATCGATAATATTCTGTGCTTCTTTGCGAGGAATTTTAAGTTCCTGAGATAAGCCAAACACAGTTTTTCCATACATCAACCCAAAATTGATAGCCTTGGCAATAGACCTTTGCTGATCGGTTACGTCCTGGGTCCTTATACCAAAAATCTCGCTAGCCGTGCGCTGATGCACATCTTCCTCTTGTTGAAACGAGCGAGTCAATTCCGGATCTCCACTCATATGTGCCAAAAGCCTTAATTCAATTTGACTATAATCAGCGGACACCAAAATGTTTCCCGGGCTTGGAATAAAAGCCCTCCTAATTTTCATCCCCCGATCAGTCCGAATAGGAATGTTTTGAAGATTCGGATCTGAACTCGAAAGACGCCCAGTGGCTGCAACTGTTTGATGAAAACTTGCATGGATCTTTCCCGTCTTTGAATCCCTAAGCAGCGGGAGTGGATCCACATAAGTACCCTTGAGTTTAGAAATTTCCCGGTACTCTAACAGCAGCCTAGGCACTTCATGAAGCGGAGACAGAGCCTCTAAAACAGTGGCGTCGGTAGAAAACCCTGTTTTTGTTTTCCCTTGCGTTGGCAACCCCAGTTTATCAAAAAGTAAGAGCGCCAGTTGTTTTGGCGAATTGAGATTGAGTGGTCCATCCGCATAGACTCCCATTTTTTCCTCAATGGACTTCAATTGGCACCCAAAATCCTTTGACAGTGTCTTTAACCATTCCTCATCAATACAAACTCCTTGAAGCTCCATCTTTGCTAAAAGATCCACCATCGGAAGGTCCACTTTTTCAAACACCTTCAACAGGTTCTCTGCTTCCAACAGGGGTTTTAGCTTATCCCAAAGTTGGACAGCCACCCAAGCATCCTCTGCAGAATAGCGGGTCGCTCGATCAATCTCAATTTCATCAAAACTCAGCTGATCCTTTCCTTTTCCACAAACTTCTTCATAAGTCTGTACTGAATATTTCAAATAGCGCGCCGCAAGCGTTTGCAAGTTATGCCTACCGTTAGATTCCAGTACATAACCTGCCACCATAGTATCTGCACCGATCCCCCTAGGATTAAACCCGTACTCTCTGAGAACACTCCAGTCATACTTTAAGTTTTGCCCAACTTTCAGATACTCTGTACTTTCTAAAAAAGGCTTTAGCGAATCAAGTACCTTCTTTGCCGGGAGCTGAGCCTGACTGGTGTTTTTATGACCAATAGGAATATAAACAGCTGACGTAAGTTCAGTCGCAATGGCAATCCCAACAATTTTGGCTTCTCGCGGATTGAGTGAGGTTGTTTCCAAATCAAATCCGAATATCTTACGGGTCTCTATTTGCTCAAGCAAAACTTGGAAATCTTTTTCCTCAGTAATAGAACGAAACCGACACTCCACCCATTCGTTAGACTGGGATTTCTCAGTCAGATCGGTTCTCCATTTCTCAATGAGAGAATGAAAATCCAGCTCTTCAAAAAGTTGAACCCCCAATTGTGTCAAATGAAAATGGTAACGCAAGGATGTGACAGGAATCTCTACCTCTAAATCCAGTCGCACGGTCGCCAGCTGAGCAGACAATCTCGCATCAGATTCATGGAGTTTGAGAGTCTCTCCTTTTTTCCCAGAGATTTTGCCCTTTTGAGCAGCTTTCAAAACCTCCTCTAATGTTCCATATTCTTTTAGTAAATCCACTGCAGACTTAGGGCCTATGCTAGGAACTCCAGGGATGTTATCGGAACTATCTCCCACCAATGCCAAATAATCTCGAATTTGATCAGGGCGAACCCCAAACTTTTTCTCGACTTCGGAGGCACCATAGCGCTTATCGGACATGGTATCCCAGAGAGTCACTCGGTCATTTACTAATTGCATGAGATCTTTGTCGCTAGAAACGATCACCACCTGATTTTGATCCGATGCATGGCACCATTTATGAGTCAAGGTTGCAATCAAGTCATCCGCTTCCACACCTGACTGACGATAGGAATGGATTTCAAAGGCTTCAATCAGCCTCTCAATTCGAGCAAACTGCGGAATCAACTCCTCAGGAGGTGCGGACCGATTGGCTTTATATTCAGAATATATTTCTTTGCGAAAGGAAGGCTCTTTAGAATCATAGACTACCGCTAAGTACTCCGGCTGAGCTTGTTCAGCTAGCCGAGCCAGCATCGTCGCTACCCCATAAACCGCGTTGGTCGGCTCACCTGCAGAATTATGTAACGAGCGAATAGCAAAAAAAGCTCTAAAAATAAACGAACTGATATCAATCAAATAAAGAGTCTGTTGAGACAAAGGAAGTTCAGACACAGGGGAGGTGTGGGACATATCCCCCTACAGATACACTGTTCACCCCGACTTATCCAAATCTTTACGATACAAAAATAGAGATCTTGAACTCTCGGATTCTTAAGTTTTAAAGACCCTACCGACGTCAACCACTTCGGTATCCCCCATCACGTCACCTAAACGATGGCCTCTCTCGACTCTCACCATTAAATAAATTTCCATAATCATGAGAGGAATACCGATAAGAGCCAAAATCAGCCAACCCCAAATCGGAATAATTGCAAAAAAGGTAGCAACCCCTACTGGAGTATTTCGTAAAGCCGAATCTTTCCAATTAGCACGAGTGATAGGCCCAGTACGATGCCCTGAAGTAGTTCCCATATGGACCACTTGAAGCTTCATCAGCTTCTTACCAAGACTTTGTCCTTCAAAAGGACCAAAATTCATCCCATCCGCAAACAAACTGTAGAGGAAACCCAAGAGCGGCCCAATGGGATAAAACAAAACCCAAGCCAAAAAGAACACCCCTAATAGATCGATAGCCTTGGCAATCACCCGATGTACGACACTCACTTTCCCTTGCGTAGCTACCGGAAGAAGTTGAAGCATCGTTATTTATCTCTCATCATGTGACTCTCATTTCAAGTCCTCAAATCCTTTTAAATAAAACCGATCTAAAATATCAACTATACTATGAATCGCGAAGATATGAGTTTCCTGAATTCGGCTCGAGTTGGCTCCGTGAGCAGCGCAGAGACAAAGATCACAAATTTCCTTGAGTTTGCCACCTGAACCTCCCGTAAGCCCAATCGTAAAACATCCCATTGTCTTGGCTGCCTGAAGCGCTAAAAGCACATTTTTACTATTCCCTGAGGTGGAAATCGCCAGCACAATATCTCCACTCTTAGCTAATGCTTGAACCTGCCTCAGAAACACCTGCTCATACCCGTAGTCATTGCCAATAGCAGTTAAAATTGAAGAATCCGTAGTTAACGCAAGTACTGGAAGAGGACGCCGGTCAATGAATAACTTACCCACCATTTCAGCAGCCATGTGCTGGGCATCTGCAGCAGAGCCTCCATTGCCAAAAATAAGAACTTTCCCCCCTTGGCGAATACCGTTAGCCAAGGCTTCTGATGCTCGAATTAAGGTTTCCCCTGCATCCTTTAAAAATGACTCCTTGGTCAAAACAGATTCCCTCAAAGTTTGCATAAGATATTCATAGGGATGGTTCAATTGCTTCAAAGTCAAAGTTCTCCTCAGATCTCTTCTCGACCCTTCTCTAAAAACATGCTAGAAGAACCAGCTAGAAAAACGAGCACGGAAGATGTTTTCAAGATTACAGGCTTTTTTGACAAATTTAAAGGGGATTCACAAGGAGTAAACTCATGGCAGATTCGAAAAATGTACTGACAGCAAGCGACCAAAATTTTGACTCAGAAGTTCTTCCCTCACCCCAACTCACTTTAATCGACTTTTGGGCAGAGTGGTGTGGCCCCTGCCGATTATTAGGTCCAACCATTGAAAAAATCGGAGATGAGTATGCAGGTAAATTAAAAGTCTATAAAATGAATATCGACGAAAACCCAAATACTCCGGTTCGATTCCATATTCGGGGCATTCCTACAGTACTTTTCTTTAAAGGTGGCCAAATGGTTGACCAACTCGTGGGAAATCAATCCAAAGAAAATATCATACAGACAATCCAAAAGCACATGTAGGTTGACCAGCTCAGGTTTTCCAATTATTATTATTTAATAAGCATTGGAATTTAACTTTGAGAGGAAAAGCTCATGGAAACTGGGAGCTTCTGGCAAGGATTTATAGCTGCATTTCACCAAGGACCATGGATGGCCGTCATCGGTGTGACACTGGCCATTTCAGTTTCGTTAAGCCTTGAAAGGATTTTGCGGCTTTTTTTTCAATACAATGTAGATGGCCCATCCTTCATGTTTGAAGTCCAAAAATACATCTTGGCCAACGACCTAGATGGAGCCATTCGGCTTTGCAATGGAGCAGGAAAGGCTGCGCTTCCTAAAATCATTAAATCAGGGTTACAAAGGGCTTCTCGAAATGACGAACAAATTCAAAACGCCATTGATGCAGCCAGTCTTGAAATCATTCCAAGACTCGAGCGCAGACTACCCTACCTAGCATTGATTGCAAACATCTCTACCCTGTTCGGACTTCTTGGAACCATTACCGGGCTGATTCGATCTTTTGGGGCAATCGCCATGGCCGACCCTGCTCAACGCCAAGCCATTCTTGGAAATGGAATTAGTGAAGCCATGAATGCGACTGCGTTTGGTCTGGTTACCGCCATCTTTTCCATGATTGCTCATAGCATCCTAACTAATAAGGCTGCCAAAATTCTTGCTGAAATTGACGAATTTGGCGTGAAACTTTTGGACCTGCTCTCTGCGAGAAAGTATCGCCACTCATCTCAAAAAGAGGAATAGGAGCCTTTTCGGTGTTCAAACGACCGAGTTCAAGAAGCCGCAGTAATCACGAATCCCTCGAACTTCCTCTAGTTCCTATTCTGGATACCATGGTGACACTCATTGGATTTCTCCTTTTCACTACCTCCTTTTTAGGAATTGTTGCCATTGAATCCCCTCTGCCTCAATCAAGTCCAGAGGAGGTCAAAGAGCAAATCAAGGAAAAGCCGCTCCAGCTCACCCTCACTTTCAAGGAAAAAGAAGTCCTCCTATGGAGCCCTTTTAATAAAATCCCCTCCCGCTCCATTCCACACTCTGCGCAAGGAGAACCTAACATCAAAGCAATCCATGACGCCCTCTTGGATGTAAAAAAGCAATTCCCAAAGGAATCTTCTGTTGTTTTCATGCCAAATAAAGACGCCACCTATGACAATTTAGTCGCCATTATGGATTCTGTTAGAACTTTGGAACCCTCCGATCCACCCATTTATCTAAAAAATGAGACAACAGGAGTCGATGAAGCCCTCAAGTACCTATTTCCAAAAGTCATATTTGGTAACTTGCTAGGAGATAGCTAACATGAGCTCAAGCCGAGGAATTCGCGCTAGACGCGGCCGAAAAAGCATTAATAAGTCCTTCGAACTTCAGCTCACAAGCATGATGGATGCACTGGTTATCATCGTAGTTTTTTTACTCAAAAGTTACAACACCAGCAGCAACAGTTTTACCACAGCACCAGGTTTAAAACTTCCTATCTCAGGATCTCCAGACTCCCCAAGCGATTCGTTGCAGGTAATTGTTACACCTGAGTTTCTTACGATTGACAATGAGCGGGTCTTAGACTTTATTCAAACAGCAGGCAATGCTGGAAGTAATGAAGGTGGCTATTCCTTCAAACCCAGTGACATTGACGAAGGGGGGTTTCGAATTATTCCCCTCTATGATGCTTTAATCAAATCAAGGGAAAAAACAGAAATTCTGTTAGCCAAATCCAGTGCCAGGGTTGATGGAAAGCCCATTACTTTTGAAGGCATTCTCGCCGTCCAAGCAGATAAGAAAATTAAATACGACACCTTAAAAAAAATCATGTATACAGCTGGTGCTGCCGGCTATAAAGTATTTAAATTTCTAGCAATGAAACGGGAAACTTGATTCTCAATCTGAGAAAGTTATTGTTTCAGGGAAATTTCCACTCTTAAGTCACCGGCAGCAGTATGAAATGGAATGATAAGCGACTTACCTTGAGCAAAATTAGAGGCCGGCAATTCTCCTTGAACTACTACCACTGGAATGGCCTGCCTATAGGAACAACCGCTATCATTGAGATTTTTCTTCAAGGCTCCATATAACACATTGGTAATTTCGCCCACTCCATCTTTGACACATTTATCAATATCGGTAAATTTTCTCCGGTAAAGGCTCCCTAAAATATGAAATATCGTTTCTCGCTCAAAAGAGATTCTCAATGTTCCTTCATTCTTTTCTTGAAAAATCTCAACAATTCCTGAAATAGGAGCTTCACTCAGTGGGTGCTCCTCCACTCGAAATGGTTGATCTATTGCAGAAACACGAAACATTGTTTGGAGGGTTTTTTTCATGCCCACAACTAAGACCTGAGCTAACTCCTGATCCAGCTTCAAACTCTGCATACATTAATAATAAGTAATGTTTTTAACAAAATAAATACTAATCATTTTTTAATTCAGACTCAATACTGAGTCTTGCTCTTTGAACAGAGCTATCCGAGTCGATTATGAAATCATAACTTTCCAATTGGCAAACCGATCTCTCCCCCTTCTTGCAATAATAGAGAGTACCTCGTAATTGATAATGACCTTGATCTTGCAGTGGGCTTAGAATCATATTCTGTAATTGATCTTTCCTAAACTGATACATTAACTGAAATTTCCCTAGAGAACTTTTCTGATAAAGAGAAAGCCAACTGGGTGCTTTTAAGTTTAATTTCCATCCAGGTGCGGCATGAATTTGAATGGGAATAGGTTTTCCAGAAGTCAATTTGACCTCACTTTGCTTTTCCTCTGAGCTTGCCCAACACCAACTCCCTTCAACCAACATAAGAATAACCATAGCAATCCGCATCAGTAGACCATCGCGTTATTCCTAATCCTACGCAAGAGTTACCTTCCCACTGAGTTAAATTTGAACGGAAAATGCACTTCCACCATTCCACCACCCCTGGGCATTGGAAATTCAATCCGTTTCAATACTTTAATCACACACCTTTCGGCATTTGCGTTATTCAGAGAAGAAGATTCAATACCCGCCTGAGTAACTCGACCACTTGCCCCAATCACAAAGCTAGTGCTCAGCTGCCCAGCAAGATGCGGATTTTCAGCGTTAATTTCCCTTTCATAGCAAAGCCTGAACTCATCCTTATGAGCAAAAATGGCATCCGCTACCGCATCCCGATCAATAGCACCCATGACCACAGCTTCCTCGGGTCCATCGGTACGAATAGCAATTCGCGCGTGTGCTCCCACAATTCCAGAGGCATTACCAGCAGCCCCTTTTCCAGTTCCCACTCGGCCCATCCCTGAACCTTTTTTCCCTAAACCGCCCAGAGTGGTATCCGCATTCCCACCCCCTCCATGACCACTTCCAGACAGGGCTAACCCCCCAGAACCTCCTGTACTAAAATTACCAAACCCTTTCAATTCTTGACTTCCCTCGCCAAACCGAGCAGCACTATTGCCTAATATATTCTGAATTTTTCCTCCTGCTCCTTTTAGCAAGTCGACATTCCCTTCGTCTTGAATCTGACTATTACCTGAAGCACCTTTTCCCCCTGCGTTAGGCGACGGTCTAGAAATCTCTGTCACTTTCATTTGGGTTTTTTTCTTAGTCGGATCTCCTCTTGTTCCCTCAGCACCCTTAGCCCTTGCTCCTTCTCCCTGTTGAGCAGACGCCTGAGGCCCTGGCTTTGGATGCGAGTGAGAGTGGGCCGTCAAACTGACCGACTTAGAAGGTTGAGATTTGGGTTTTTTTGTTTCCGGACTCACATCCATCACTTTAGGCAAA
>Ga0302320_10017307_pt1 | contig 14645 bp, 4 predicted proteins | sample Bog_T0_3_FD_202130 | JGI IMG/M metagenome (GOLD analysis project Ga0302320, IMG submission 202130) | Peat permafrost microbial communities from Stordalen Mire near Abisko, Sweden - Bog_T0_3 | ecosystem: Environmental > Terrestrial > Soil > Wetlands > Peat | place: Sweden: Abisko, Stordalen Mire...
GCTGGTCAATATCAACGCCGAAGAGCCGTTCGTGCTGGAGATCCGCTACCTGGTCCCGGCAGGCGAACCGCTCACACTGCCCGCTTTCGTCGAGGATGCGGCCGTGCAGAAGGTCTATCTCTGCGCTTTCGTGCCCGCCGCGCAAGACGTGGTAGGCACCGGCGGCACGTGGTCCGAGGACTTCCAGTGGCATTCTGACGACGGCCGCTGGGTCCCAATTGCCGATCAAACCCACGAGCAGCGCGTGGCCTGGGTCTGCGAAGGCAACAAGGCCGCCTCGGACAGGGCCCAAACTTTCCACTTCGACGGCACGCCGTTGATCTTCTCCACCCTGCGGCCCGACGCCCAAAGCACGGTCCGGCTCTGGTCGATCGATCACATGGCCCTCGCCGGATGGATTTTCTGCCTGACGGTCCTGGCAGGCGCCGGGCTGGTCTTCACCCGGTTCCTCACGCGGCTCATGGCCGTCGCGGGGCTGATCGTGGCCCTGGTGCTCCTGGGCCTTTTCTGGCCAACGCTCTCGCTTCACGTCCTCGGGCCTCCGTTCTACTGGGCCATAGTGATCACGGTGATCATCTGGGTGGTCGCAGCCATCGCCCGCCACTGGCGCCAGGCCATCCAATTCCTCGGTGCCCTCGGTACGACATGGTCGCTTTGGGTCGCCAGCCGCAAGGTGATTGTGCCCATCGCGACCGCAGTGGCCGCGCCGACCCCGCCGTCGCCGGAAAAGGGAGAGACGAGCCATGAATAGGATTTCTCCTTCAATCAACTCTCCTTTCCCCTCTTGCGCCTTTGCGCCTTTGCGCCTTTGCGTGAGAACCAAAACGAACCAATCCCGTTCCGCTCGTTGTCTCCTCTCTATTTCACGCAAAGGCGCAAAGGCGCAAAGGCGCAAAGCAAGAGAGAATTGGATTCGCAGTGGAATCGGTCTGGTCGTCGTGTTCGCGCTTGTGTTTCTTGTTTCGCATGCCTCGGTTTGCGCGCAATCGCCCAATGAAGAGCCGGTGGTGAAGACGCGGGAAATCTTCGTGCCGTATCCCGATCTCAAGGTGATCCTCGATAGCGGCCCGCATCGCGTGCTCCTCCCGCGCGAGGAATACGCCGAACTGGTCAAGAAGGCCAAGAAGACCCCAGAGACCCACGTCCCGCATCCGGCCGTGATGGTTTCATCCGACTACGACATGACCGCTGAGGACGGCCGCGCGCACATCCGCGGCACGCTTCTCATCGACGTGCTGGACGACGACCTGCACGCGCTGCCGTTGGACCTGGGCGGCGTCGGCCTGCTGGCGGCCACGCTCGACGGCCAGCCCGCGGCAATCGGCCGCGCGGCCGATGGACAGTTGAATCTCCTCGTCTCGGGCAAGGCCCAGCACAAGCTGGCCCTGGACATGGTAGCGCCGCTGGAAATGACCTCGGCGCAACAGGTGTTAAGTTTTCACTTGGTCAACGCGGCCGTCGGCCGCTGGCATCTCACCGTGCCCGGCGACGTCGAGATCAAGGGCGGCGTAGACGTGGTTTCCCGCGAGCTTGACAAGACGGCCCACGTCACACGATTCCAACTGCTCCCCCGCGGCGGCGACACCACGGTCCTCATGTCGCTCAATAGCCACTTGCAGCGCCGCGAGCAGGCGGTCGCCTCGCGCTGCGTCGTTTTCGATGAAGTGACCGATGCTTACGAGCGGTTGCACGCCACGATGACTTTCTGGGTCCTGCACCGCGCGGTCGATCGCTTCCGCTTCGTCGTGCCCGAGGGCTTCGAGGTCACCGAGATCGACTCTCCGCTTTTGGCTCGCTGGGACATCACCAGCGAGAACGGCCGCCGGATCGTCAACGTGCGGCTTCGCGAGCAAACATCCGACACGGTGGCCCTCTCGGTCTCGGCGATCAAGACGCCCAGCCAGTTGGACAAGTGGCACTTGCCGCGGCTGGAGTTGCTCGACGTGGTGAGCCAGGTCACGGTCCTGGGCCTGGTGGTGCAAAGCGACCTGAAGACCGAATCGCTCACGGCCGACAACCTGATCGCCCTGGACGCCACGGCACTTTCCGGCGCGCTGCCGGCCAGTCTTGCCCGCCAGGAGGCCGACGCGGTTCCCCGCACCTTTGTGGCCGCTTACTACGCGCCGCAGGCCGCCTACGACCTGAAGGCCGATTTCACCCGCCCGCCCGCCACGCTGGCTGTGACGACCCACCTGCTGTTGAACGTTCAGGACCAACGCTGCGAGGTCCTGGGCGGCTTCATGCTTTCCCCGACGACCGAGAAGCGGTTCAGTTTCGACTTCAACGTGCCCGCCGGCTGGAACGTGGCCGAGGTCACTGGGCCGGGTAACCAATCGCTGGCCATCGAGCGCTACACGAGCGATACACAAGCCGGCCGGGTCCACGTCAAGCTTCCGCAAGGCATCGCTCCTGGGCAGTCCATGCCCGTGAATTTCCGCGCCGTCTACACGCCGGCCGGCTGGATGAGCGATTGGAAGAGTCAGTCTTTGGATTTTCCTATGTTCAGCGTGGCCGGCGCCGCCAGCGACGAAGGGGCCCTGGCCGTGGCCGCGGGCGATGACCTGGACGTCCGCCCCGACAAGCTCCAACGCCTGGTGCCCATTGTCGATGAAGAGAAGGCCCGCTTCGGCCTGGCCAACTCGGCCACCGCCCTGGCCTATCGCTACGAAGGCCCCGGCGCGAAGGCCGCCTTGACGGTCGATCGCACGCAGGCCCGCACGACGGCCCGCACCTTCTCGTTCTTCACCATGAATTCCGAGGGTCTCACGGCCCATTATGAGTTGATCTACACGATCGACGACGCCAAGACCCGGCGGCTGGCTCTGCTCTTGCCGGCCTCGACGCCTGAAAAACTCTCCATCCGCGGCCTGGGCGACGTGAGCGTCAAGGAATTCGTCAGCGAACCGGCCGGCGAGATGCGGCGTTGGAACATCCTCCTGGGCGAGGCCCGCCGGGGCGAGGTGCGGCTGGCCGTCGATTTCGTGATGCCGCCCGAGGCCCTCGTCGAGCCGCCGCCGCCCGACGAAAAGACATTCCCCTTTCCCGAGAAGCAGCAGATCGAGCCGCCCAAGCCCGATGAGACCGGCAAGACCACCGAAGCCAAGGATTTCGCCCTGCCGCTGGTCAAGGCCGATGCCGTGGCCTACCAATCGGGACTGGTCGCGGTGGAAGGCGGCGCGGAACTCGACGTGCAGGTCAAAACCGACGCCCGCCGCGCCGACGTAGGGCAACTGGCCCCAGCCGAGTACCAGCCCGGCCGCCGCCTGCTGGGTGTCTACAGCTTCATTGAGACGCCCAATCTTCCCAAGATCACCATCGATGTCTTTCGCAACCCGAGCTACGCCCTGACCCCGGCGATCATCGAGCGGGCGACGCTCAAGACGCTCCTTTCGGCCAACGGCACTAGCCAGACGCAGGCCAATTTCCAGCTTCGCACCAAGGCCCTCTATCTGGAGGTCGAGTTGCCCAAGGACGCCGTGCTCTGGTCGGCCGTGCTCGACGGCGTGCCGCTGAAGCCGCAGAAGACCGGCGGCGTCCGCGTGCTCGGCCTGCCGCCCGGCGCCGCGGGCACGGCGCGGAACCTGAAACTGCTCTACGAGGCCCCGGTCGACGACGTGTTTCGCGGAGGCCGCTTGCAGCTTATCGCGCCCCGCCTGCGCTACCGCGCCGGCGATGCCAAACATTCCACCGAAATCCCCCTGGTCAACGTCCAGTGGAAAGTCACCGTGCCCTCGGGCTACGAGGTCGTGGCCACCGATGGCACGCTGGAATCCGAACGGATCGAGCGGCCCACGCCCGCGCCCCTGGTTGTCGCGGGGACGTTGTTTGTGTTGGGTGGCGGTTACTGCCCGATTATCGGAGGCATGGACGCAGCGGCCCCCAAGACTATGGCGCCCGCAAAACCGTCTGAAAAGCAATTGGGGATGGCCTGGAGCAGCACAAGTTCTACCGTAGGCGCGCCATCGGAGGGCGCCATGCCGCTTTACTCCGACATGGTGAACCTGGACGAAGCGAAATCGAAGGCGGAGCGCCGCGAGAGGGAAGCGGATACCGTTGGGGCCTCGAGTGTCCACACGGAACACGATCGCGTAAAAGCCGCCGACGAAAAGAAGGAAGCGCCAGGCGGAATGCGATGGAGAAGCGCCGCCAAAGCGCCGCCTGCGAAGGCAGAGGTTCCGTCTGCGGATTTGGCCCCGCCGCTCGCAGCGACTACCCCCGCAGTGCCTCCGGTACCGCCTGCCGCGCCCGCGCCACCGGCCCCAAAGGCGGACATCGCTCCTCCGACAGATACCGCGTCGTTGCCAGCGGTGTCCGCGCCCGCGCCGGAAGCAAAGCCCGAGCCGGCTAAGCCCGCGGAACCGTCGCCGGCTGAAACCGGCCGATCCGGCGGTGTCGCATATGCGGGCTCCAAACCCGCCTACGGTGGCAAGCTCCTCGGCGTCCGCAGCCTCAACATCGACATCCAACAAGCTGAAGGCTCGACCTACGCGATGCAAATGAGTTACGATGGCGGCGAGACCGGCGCGTCGTTCGGGATAAACCCCGTCCCTGTCGAGGAACAAATCATCACCTTCACCAGCCTCGGCGCCGATCCGCAAGTGGGCATCACACTGGCCGACCGCAACCACATTGACGTGCTCAGTTGGGCCGTCGGCCTGCTGGTCTTCCTGGGCGGCGTGGCCTGGACCCGCCGGCCCGTGCGGCAAAAGTTCGCGCTCGTTCTGGGCCTGGGGCTCGCCTCAGCGCTGCTCCCGCTGGCATGGGACACCGTGAGCATGGCCATGCTTTGCAACGCGGTCTTCTACGCCGCCAGCCTGCTGGTTCCGTATTACCTTCTGGCTGGTCTGGTTTGCTGGATCGCTAAGAAGATCAGTAGCGTGAGCAGTCGGTGGTGGGGAAACATTACCACCACTGCGCTGGTTATCGCGGCGCTGACGTTCGCGAGCGCGATCGGGGCGAAACCGCAAGCGATGGCGCAGGAACCTGCGGCACTTCCACCCGTTACCGTTCCCGAGGATGCGCTGATCGTTCCTTACGACGTCAAGTCGAAGACCGGAATTGAGAGCGCCGATCATGTGCTGGTCCCCTATGACCGCTACGTCGAGCTTTGGAACCGTGCCTATCCCGACAAGAAGCTCGAAGGCCACCCCTCCCCCCTGCCCTACGCGCTTTCCGGGGCCACGTATACCGCGGTGCTCAAAGGCGAGGAGACGCTCAACCTCACCGGCCAGATGCAGATCAACGTCCTTACCGACGAGTATGTTTCGATCCCCCTGGCTCTTCGCGGCGGCGTGCTAGCCCATGCCATGCTCGACGGCAAGCCGGCGCAGTTGAAGGTGGTCATTGCGCAGCCCGATCAGCCCGTGGCAACCAAGGCCGCAAAAGCCGACGTGCCGATCGATGCAACGCTCCTGGTGCTGCAAGTCTCCGGTAAAGGCCCGCACAAGTTGGAAATGGAAGTGCGGCTGAAACTGGCCCGCGTGGGCGGATGGCGGGGAACGGCCGGGGCGCTGCCCATGGCGCCGGCCACGACCGTCACCTTCCGCGTGCCGCAGCCGCAGACCGAGGTCCGCCTGGGCCAGGCCGCCGATCGCCGCAACCGCGAGACCACGCGACCCGACGAAACGATCGAAACGGCCCTGGGGCCCGGCGGCGCGCTGCAATTGCAGTGGCGCCCCAAGGTGGCCGAGGCCCAAGTCGATCGCGGCCTGACCGTAGAGTCGTCCGGACTCCTGGACGTGGAAGAAGACGGCCTGCGCATGGCCTTGAACCTGAAGCTCGAATTCCGCCGCGGCCAGCGCGACGGTTTCACCCTCGCGCTACCCGCCGAATTCCTGGTGGAAAAGGTGGCCGGCGGCAACGTCCGCGGCTGGGAGGTCCGCCGCGACGGTAACCAGCAGACCGTCGAAATCAGCCTGCTCAAGACGGCCAAGGACAACGAGCAGATCAGCCTCTTCCTCGCCCGTAGCGGGCGCGTCGGGCAGGCCCCGTTGGACACGTTTGCGGTGCCTTGCGTGATGGTCCGCGACGTGGCGCTCAGCAGCGGCCAGGTGACCATCCGCCGCAGCACGCTGTTGGACGTGCGAACCGTCGAGCGCTCCGGCGTGAGCCGCATCGATCTCGGCACGCTGCCCGACCTGACCGGCGGCCCCGCCACCGAGGAGAGCGTGCTGACGATCCGCCCCTACGAGGCCTATCATTTCCCCACGATGCCTTTCGTGCTCCGCCTGGCCGCCGTGCCGGTGGCCGCCGAGGTGACCACCGAGGCGCAGACGCGGGTCAAGGTCGATGCCGACCAGCCCGGCCTGGAGAGCCGCATCGTCTTCCACGTCGGCCAGCGGAAAATCTACCGCATGGAGATAGCCGTGCCCGATGATCTCCGCCTGCCCGAGGTCATTCTGCCCGCGGCCGGACAATGGACGATCGAGAAACAGGACAAGCTGCGGGTCCTGCGCGTGAACTTGTCGCAAGGCGTCGAAGGCGACGCGGCCCTGATCGTTCGCGGCAAGCTGCCGGCGCTGGATGCCAAACGGGAGATGGCCCTGCCGCGGCTGGACGTGCTGGGCGTCAAGCGGCAAGAGGGCGATGTCGCCGTGCAGGCCGATCCGGCCTTCAATGTCGAGGCCCGTGATCTGCACGACTGCCAGGAGACGGAATTGGAACGGGTCAACGCCTGGCTCGACGAACCCTTGCGGCCCGCCACGCGCGTGGCCCTGCACTACGCGGGCGGAGCGCCGGCCGCCACGCTCCGCCTCGTGCCGCGCAAGCCGGAAATCGTCTGCGACACGATCACCAACGTTCGCGTGACCGACCGCGCGATCGAGGAAACGATCATGTTGAACTATGAGATCCGCAATGCGGGCGTCCGCGAGTTGACGTTCCTGCTGCCGGGGTCGATGCGCGACGCGCGGATCAGCACGCCCATGCTGCGGCGGAAGACGGTCGAGCCGGTCGACGCCAAAGCGGCCGACAGCCCGCTGCGCGTCCGCCTGGAACTGCAAGGCGACGCCATGAACGACCTCCGCGTGCTGGTGCAGAACGACCGGCTCCTGACGCCCGAAACGCACACGGCCCCCCTGCCCTCTTTCGAGGCCGCGACCCAGAGTACCGGGTACCCCGGCCGCGCGGCCGACTTCCTGCGGCACCAGTACGTCGTGCTGGAAACTACCAATCGCGACGAACTGGTCGTCGATCCGCCCGTCGGCCTGGAGGTCCTCAGCCGCCAGCAGCAGCAATGGCAAACGCTCAGCGGGCTGCTGGGCAGCAACCGGCTCTACCAGGCGTATTTGGTGCAATCCGGCACTGCCGCGCCGCGGCTGAGTTTCCATCTCCAGTCGCACGAAGACCTTCAGACGGCCGGGGCCCGCATCGACCTGGCCGAGACGACGATGGTGCTGGACGCCAACGGCGCGTACCGCGCGAAAGTGGAGTTCACGCTCGACAACTCCTCCGAACAGTTCCTCGACGTGGAACTGCCCGCGGGCGCCGAGCTTTGGACCGTCCACGTGGCGGGCGAGCCGGTCAAGCCCGCGCAGCCGCCCGGCGCCAAGGACGCCCGGCACGTCCTGCTGCCCGTGGTGAAGACGGCCAAGGGCGACTTGAGCTACCAGGTGGTGCTGAAGTACGGGGGCAAGCTCCCGCCACTTTCGGCCCTGGCGGCGGTCGAGTTCCCGCTGGTCCGCAACGTGAAGTCGTTTCCCCGCGGCACGGCCATTGGCATCGAACGCAGCCAGTTGGAAGTCTACGTGCCGCGGTCGCACCGTTGGTACGATTTCAACGGGACGCTGCACGAGGCCAAGGACGAGGCCGAACTGAAAGCCGCGCGCGTGGCCGCGTTGAATTGGCAAGGACAGCGGCTCATCGAAGCGGCCAACGACAAAGACCCCTTCGCCCGCCTCCGCGCGGCCGAGAGCCTGAAAAATTGGACTGAGACGTCGGGAAAGGTCCAAGTCGACTCGGGCCGTATCGAGAACCATTCCCTGCAGAGCGAGATCAGCTTGAATGGCGGCATGTTAAAACAGGCCCACGAAGTGCTGGAGAAATCCGCCAATGAGAATCAGCAGACGGATCAAGCGGGCGCCGACGACAACCGCGAGCGGCTCAACGACCTCTACCAGAAGCAGGTCGTCAAGAATGCCGCGGGCACGCTGAATCTCACCGGCAACAATTCCTACAGCGGCGGAACGACGATCAATGCGGGGACGGTGGCCACACAAAACGGCGGGGAGTTCAATTCCAACTGGATCGACCGCAACAACCTCAACGGCGGCCAACTATACGTCAACCCGGGCCAGGTGAATGCCATGAATGGCAATGGCAGCGTAACCACTTTCAGTGGCGCGATTTCCGGTGGCAGCGGGCTGACCAAGACGGGCCAGGGCACCCTTACGATCACTGGCGCCAACACGTACAGCGGGTCAACGACCATTAGCGGTGGCACTTTGCAAATCGGCAACCAGAATGCAATTGGCGGCCGCATCAACCTTAACACGGCGCCGTCCGGTAATTTCTTCGAGAGCAACTCGGTCGGAATTCCTGGAGTTCCCCAGGGCGGAGGCGGCCAAGGCGGCGGACAACAGCAAGCGGCCCAGGTTTACGTTGGCCCGACCCTCAACGATTCGTTCGCGCAGTCCAATGCGCCGGTGGTCCAGCCCGCTGTGCAGAATCCTCAGTCTAATCCCCGTGGTGGGAACTACAGCCAGCAGCAGCGCGAACTGGCCCAATACCAGCAGAAGTTGCAGGTGGGCAACAATGGAGCACAGAGCTTTGGATTCGGCCCCACAACAGCACAGATTGCCAACGGCAGTGTGCAGTCTCAACAGGCGGTTAATGTGGCTGCAAACGCCGTGCCCCAGCGAGGCGACTACGCGCAAAACGCCGGCGGCGGATCAGGCGCGGGTGACGGATCAGGCTCCGGCAAGGGCGAACAGGCTGGCGAGAAGGCCGCGGAAGAAAGCCAGAAGGCGGGCGACACGACGGTGTTTGAGTCAACTGCTCGCAGCGCCGGGCAGGCCGCGCGTGGACCCTTGCCCACCGCCCCGGCCGGGCTGGCCAGCCTCGATTTCGAGTTGCCCACGGACAAAGAACTGTATCAACTCTACCGCTTCACCACACCCCGCGGTGAGGCCGAACTCACGGCCCGCACCGTCAGCACGGGCGCCTTAACGAAGTTGCTGGCGCTGGCCGCCATCGCGGTCGTCTGCCTGCTGATCTGGGGCGCCGTGTGCCTGGTCCGCAAGGGCGCGGTCGGTTGGTTCGGGCATCCCGTGGGGGCCGCCTTGCTCCTGTTGGCCGGATTGGTCATGATCTGCGCCGGCCTGCTGCCGGTTGTCGCAATATTTGCCGTGCTTTGTGGTATCGTGCTCTTGATTGTCTCCCTGGTCCGCCGGCAGAATCGTATTGCGGTGGCCGAATAGATTGCGCGTGGTTACATCGGATAACCGCATGCTCGAAAGCCCCCGGACTGCGTCCGGGGGTCGCGATTAAGCCATGAATCACCCCCGGACGCAGTCCGGGGGCTTTCGACTAGTTCCTGGGGTACCCTTTTCCAGATCCTCTTGGGATCACGCAACTCCCTTCAGCCACCGCGCCACGTCTTTGGCCCAATACGTCAAAATGATCCCGGCCCCGGCGCGGCAAATCGCGGTGAGCGACTCGAGCACGACGGCCTTCTCGTCGATCCAGCCCCGCGCGGCGGCCGCCTTGACCATGCTGAATTCGCCGGAAACGTTGTAAGCAGCCAAAGGCACGCCGGGAAACCGCTCGGCGGCCAGGTGGATGATGTCGAGATAGGCCAGGGCCGGCTTGACCATGATCAGGTCGGCCCCTTCGGCCAGGTCCAGTTCGATCTCGCGGATCGCCTGCCCGGCCGGGCTGGTGGCGTCCATCTGGTAGCCGCGGCGGTCGCCCGACTTCGGCGCGCTTTCGGCCGCGTCGCGGAACGGGCCGTAGAACGCGCTGGCGTACTTGGCCGCATAGCTCATGATCGGCAGATGGGCGAAACCGGCCGCGTCCAGCCCGTGGCGAATGGCGCCCACCATGCCGTCCATCATGCCGCTGGGGGCCACCAGGTCGGCGCCGGCCTGGGCATGAACCACGGCCTGCCGGGCCAGGATTTCCAGCGCCGCGTCGTTGTCCACTTGCATCCGGCCGCCGATCTCCCGTAGCGGCCCGCAATGTCCATGATCGGTGTACTCGCACAGGCAGACATCGGTCGCTATGAGCACGTCCGGCACGGCCTGTTTGGCCAATTGCACCGCCTGGGCGACGATGCCCTCGGAACTGGTGGAATCGCTGCCCACGGAATCCTTCGTGGCGGGAATGCCAAAGAGGATCACGCCGCCCAGGCCCAGATCGCCCAGCGCGCGAATCTCCTCGACCAGGAGATCCGGCGACAACTGGTAATTGCCGGGCATGGAAGCGATTTCCTTCCGTACGCCGCTTCCCGGCCGAACAAACAGCGGCATGAGCAGATTGGCCGGCGAAAGTCGTGTGGTTTGCACGAGTTGCCGCACGGCCGGATTATAGCGGAGACGGCGGAGTCGCGAGGTGGGAAACATAAGAGCGGGGGCGGAAAAAGGAATCGGAGGTTACGAACACGTCAAACCATCATCATAACGCCGCCGGACTGGACATTCCAGTGACCGACGACGGTGCATGCTACTATGGCTTTTCCAGCGCGGTGCGGGCCCGCTCGACAATTTCTTTGGCCCAGGGCTTGTTGTCGTAAAGCACGATCACCGCGCGGCGGATGGCGGCGGCCCGCTGGCGGTCGGTCTTGGCCAGTTCATCCGCGTACCGAAGGCGCATTTCGACCGCCGACAATTGCTCTTTATGCCGGTTCTCGCTCTGCTCACTCAATTCCTTCAGCCGCCGTTTTGCTAATTCGATGCAGCGCCCGTCTGGCCCGGAATTCTCCTGGCGCGCCTCGAACAAGTCGATCATCGCCTGGAACTTCGCGATGCCGGAGTCTGGATCGATCCGGGCGGCATGTACCGCGTCGATATAGCACGATTCAACGGGCGACAAGGCCGTTTGCCGCTTGAGTCCCTTGGCTTGCAGTTCCAATCGCCTCTCCAGGCGCGATGTTTCGATCCGTTCCAAGTCATCGTTCAGTGCTGCGGCATGCGGATCGGCGGGAAAACGCGCCAGGAATTGGCGGATGTCGTCCTCGGCTTGTTGCAAGGAGTCGTCCGATCCATCGGCCGTCTGCCGCTCGATACGCTGATAGAGCTTGTCGGCCGTCGGCGGTTGCAACATGTACCATGCCAAAATCGCCAGCGCGAGCAGCCCGATCGTTAATGCCCAAAACTGCGCCGAGAACCACGTTGACTCCGGCCGTTCCGGAGATGCATGGTCAAGTTCACCGGGACGGACTGGAATGAAGCGGCTGGCCGCATCTTGCGGTGACACCGCGGAAACGTCCGGCTTGTCGGCCGGCACATCCGGGCCGGAATCGCCATCTTCATTTTCCTCGCCGGCCAGCCGCTCGGGGACCTCCGCCACCGACGGCGGCTGATATTCCGATCGCTGCGTCGCGGGCACGGTCACGGCCAACGGATCGGCCAGCGGTGGATCGACGCCCGGCGGCAAGCCCACCGGGGCCGGATCGACGGTCACGCGAATCGTTCCCACGGCCGGCGGCACGCTGAAAGATTCAAGCATGGAATCCAATCGGCGTTCCAGGACCAGGGCGGTCGCAAAACGCCGTTCCGGATCCTTCTCCAACAGTCGATGGATGATCTGCTCCAACTCGGCGGGAACGTCGGCCGCCACGCTCCGCAACGGCAACGGCTTCTCGGACCGCTGCTTTTCCAGCATTTCCAGAAACGACCGCGCTTCGTACAGGGGCCGCCGCGCCAGCAGCACATAGAGCACTCCGCCCAGGCTGTAAAGATCGCTCCGCGGATCGACCGCGCGGCCTTCCGCCTGCTCCGGGGCCATGAATTCGGCCGTCCCCATCACGCTACCGGCGCCGGTCAGGCGCGCGTTGCCGAACAATCGCGCGATGCCGAAGTCCGACAGCTTGATCTGGCCCTCGTCGGTCAACAGAAGATTGCCCGGCTTGATGTCGCGATGGATAATTCCGCGGTCGTGCGCATGCCGCAGGGCACGCGCGACTTCGATGCCCATTTGGGCAACCTCGCGCCACTGAAATGCCCGGCCGCGGCCGATCTGTTCTTCCAGGCTGCTGCCCGAAACATATTCCATGCCGTAGAAGATCTGGTCGTCCTGTTCGCCGTAGCCGAAGATTCGTACGATGTTCGGGTGATTGAGCTTGCGCAGCGTGTCGATCTCGGCCTTGAAACGTTCGCGAAAATCGGCCTGCGCGGCCATGTCGCCTGGCAGGAGTTTGACAGCCGCCGTCTGGTTCGCGGTGTCGTCCACGCCCAGGAAGACCATGCCCATGCCGCCCCGGCCGATTTTGCGGACGATTCGGTACGGACCAAGACGTTCGGGAAGCATGGCGAAAAGTGGAGCAGGGAATGCGAAATAGGATCGAGGCCGGCGAAAGTGGGCCTGTTCCTTCTATGGTATACGAATGTTAGAATCCCTGCCAGCGGCACACGCCCCAGCGACCCTGACCCTCAACCACCGTTTTGTCTTGGCTACCTTCTCCGGACTGCTGAACATCTCCAAACCAACCGGAATGACGTCCCGTGGCGCTGTCGATCTGGTGCAGCGACTGGCGCGGCCCGCGAAAGTGGGTCATGCGGGCACACTCGACCCTCTGGCCACCGGCGTGCTGGTAATGTGCGTCGGCACGGCAACGCGACTGATCGAGTACGTGCAACGAATGCCCAAACGGTACGTTGGCACATTCCTCCTCGGACGCCACAGCCCGACAGAGGATACCGACGGCGCCGTCACTCTCCTTTCCGAATCGCCTGTGCCGACTCAGGAGCAGATCGAGACGGCCGCAAGGCAGTTTGTGGGCAGCCTGATGCAGCGGCCACCGGCCTATTCTGCCTTGAAGGTCGGGGGCCAAAGGGCGTATGACCTGGCCCGCCGGGGCGAGTCGGTGGACCTGAAGCCGCGGCCCATTGAGGTCTATTCGTTGGCGGTCACGCGCTATGCGTATCCGGAGTTGGTCCTGGAAATCGAGTGCAGCGGCGGAACTTACGTTCGCTCGCTGGGCCGCGACCTGGCCGAATCGCTGGGCACGGCCGCGGTCATGTCGGCCCTCGTTCGCTCTGCCATTGGCCCTTGGGAGGTTGCCGACGCGATCGATCCCCGCAACCTGACGGCCGCGGACTGGAGCGGTCATTTGGAGCCGCTCCGCGAGGCAGTCTCCGGGATGCCGGCCTGTACGCTATCCGAAACCGATCTGGCGCGCGTGCGGCGTGGACTCTCGATCTCGGTAGCCGGAGCCGCCGACGGCGACGAAATCGCCGCTATTGACGGCAGCGGCCGTCTCGTGGCGATTCTCGTTCCCCGTGGCCCTAGCCAATGGGGGCCGACGAAGAATCTCGAATGATGGAAGCGGCGAGGACGGCCGATGAATGTCACTATGTCCGAAATCGCCCAACAATTCCGAACCCTACTACTGGCGACAATTCGCCATCCGGCCAGATTTGCACATGTCTGATCCACCCTGATACCTCGCCTTCGCTCAAGTAGGGCCAACTATTTCCCCGAAATATCTTATCCGCCCCCGTTCCTGTTTTGGCATGCTGCCGATTACAATGTAGGGTTTTCCATACCTGACTGATGCGCACAGGCGGCTTTCCTGTCGGAGTCTTCTTTTCCAATGGCGGGTTTTCCATACCGCTGGCAACTAAAGGTTCAACTGATCGGATTGGGATGCAAGCAGCGGAAGTCGTAATCACCGGCCTGGGGGTAGTCAGCCCGATCGGAATTGGCAGAGAAGCGTTCTGGGACGCGATTCTGGCCGGCCATTGCGGGCTTCGTCCGGCCTCGGCCGACCTCGTTTCCGGCACACCTCCGCAGCTTTTCGGCGAGGTCTGCGATTTCGACCCCAGGGCCTTCGTGACCAATCGCAAAAGCATCAAGTTGATGTCCCGCGACGCCCAGTTGGGAATTGCGGCCAGTGTGTTGGCCCGTCGCGATGCCGGCATTGCCGAGGGGCAACTCGACCCCGATCGCATGGGCGTGGTCCTGGGCGCCGACCAAATCTGCGCTCCGATCAGCGAGAGCCAGGAGACGTATCGCGCCTGCTGCGTTGACGGCCATTTCGATTATGGCCGATGGGTCAGCCACGGCATGCCCGCCAGTTTTCCCCTGGGGCTGCTCCGCGTGTTGCCCAACATGATTGCCTCGCACGTCTCCATCGCCCACGACGCCCGCGGACCGAACAACACGATTCACGAGGGCGAGATTTCCAGTCTCCTGGCGGTGATCGAATCGGCCAGCGTCATCGAGCGCGGCATGGCGGACGTGATGCTCGCTGGCGGCGCCACTTCGCAGAGGCATCCGCTGGAGTTTGCTCGCCGGATCGCGATGGGCAGTTTGACGGCGCGGTACGAGGATCCGGCCACGGCCGTGCTGCCCTTCGATGCCCGCCGCGATGGCCATGCCTGGAGCGAGGCCGCGGCCGTGGTGCTGCTGGAAAGCCGCCGCCATGCCGAGCGCCGCGGGGTGAAGATCTACGCCCGGCTCAAAGGATGGGGCGCGACATTCGAACC
>Ga0302320_10017310_pt1 | contig 14643 bp, 9 predicted proteins | sample Bog_T0_3_FD_202130 | JGI IMG/M metagenome (GOLD analysis project Ga0302320, IMG submission 202130) | Peat permafrost microbial communities from Stordalen Mire near Abisko, Sweden - Bog_T0_3 | ecosystem: Environmental > Terrestrial > Soil > Wetlands > Peat | place: Sweden: Abisko, Stordalen Mire...
CAAGGACCTGCCCGCCGATCCCAACGCCGCCGATGCCAAGAGTGAGGCATCCGACTACCGCCATGCCTCGAACGCCTACGTCTCCAACGTGTTCTACGATGTACCCAAGATGCTGGCCGTGTTCGAGCCCTCTGGGCGCTGGTATGGAACGCTGGAGAGCTTTCGCCGTGCCTTGGCGGCACGCGGCACGATCGGCGATGTGGGCGAAGTGGCCACCCAGCCGCCGCTGCGCGACGCGGCGAACCACGACTTCCGGCCCACGGTGGCAGCCCGTGGCAAGGGTGTCCGCGTCTTCGTGCCCTGGGGTCTCTACGCTACCGTCGCCGAGTGGGACTTCTACCACGCCGGCAACGACCAAACGCTGATCCTCGACGACCATTTCCATCTCGCCTCGTACTTCGTGGGCCGGGACACCTATTATAAGAATCCGACGTATCCGCTGCGGACCGTGAACATGGGAGAAGCGAGCTTTGTCCAGGGCCCGCTGGAGGATTGGGTCCGGGGCGCGCTGAAGTTCAACGGCGTGAACCAGTATGCCGTGCTTACCCAGGCGTCGCTCGCCGGAACGCCGTCGCAGGGCAAGGCTCCCAAGATCGAGAATAAGCTTCACGCGAAAATCACGTTCGAGACGCCGGCCAGCTTCGCCCCTGATCGGCCCGCCGAGGTCAAGGTGAGGCTGCATGGCATCCAGCCGGGGATGAAGGTCCATTGTGACCTCCACTGGCAGCGCGACAACGGGTTCTTCGGCGGCATGAACGTCTGGGGCGGCCCGGACCAGACCGTTTCCGGCGAAGGTCCTTACGTCTTCAAGTTCACGCCCAAGCCAAAGCCTGACTTGGCGTACTACGTCGTCACGGTTTATATCTCGCCGACCGGCGAGTGGAAGGACCATGTGGACATGGCCACTTGGGGCGTGCCGGCCGCAGTCATCGCTCCCGCCGAAGGCTATCGCAGCCCCTCGATCGACAAGACGAACTTCCTCGTCGAGACCTATTTCCGCACCGAGCGGGGGCACACCGGCGGCGTCTTGCTTCAGAAGAAGGACCGCGCGGGATATGCCTTGGCAGTCGATTCTCGCGGCTGTGTGACCTTCCAGGTCGCCGGCCAGGAGCAGTCGGGCCAGGTACAGGGCCGCACGAAACTGAATGACGGCAAGTGGCACCACGTCATCGCTGAGGCCGATCGCAAGGCCAAGAGGCTGAGGCTGTACGTCGATGGGCACCGCGACGGCGAAGCTGCGGGCGTCGGCGCCGTTTCGATCACCAACCGGGCGGATCTGTATGTCGGTGGCCGACCCGATGGCGGATGCCTGGCCGGAACGATCGAGTTCATGCGCGTGGCGTTGGGCACGTTGGACGACGCCAAGACGACGATCGAGGAGTTGTACGCTTGGCAGTTCTCTGGTCCGTTCCTGCAGGACTTCGTCGGCCGCCAGCCCAGTGGTCAGCGTGACGCAGGCGCCATCCAGCATGTCGAGTAAGGCAGTTTTCGGAACGGGAGGTATCATGCGGCAGTCATTTCGTTATCGTCGGCTCGGTAGTTCGATCGCGCTCTTGTGCGTGCTCTCGACCTGGATGATGTCGAACGCCTCGGCCAATGACGTGGTCCAAACCACCTTCCAACCGCAGGACAACGGCCAAGCCCTGGTGAATCCCGGCATGGGCTGGACGCTCCATTTCTACTCGAACGTGATCGAGAACTACGGGTCGAAGCTGGAGCCCTCCGACACGCTCGACGACTGGCCGGGCCTCTCGACGATTTATCTTCGTGTGCCCTGGTCGTTCCTGGAGCCGAAAGAGGGCCAGTTCAACTGGTCGTTGTTCGATACGCCCACGCAACGCTGGGCCACCAAGGGAAAGAAGATCGCCATCCGCGTGAGTTGCTGCGAGAGTTGGTGGCGATACGCCACGCCGAAATGGGTGCAGGATGCCGGCGCCAAAGGCGTCGAGTTCGAGTTCGGCAAGGGTCCGCGAGCGGGCGGCCCCTTGTGGGAGCCGGACTACCTTGATCCCGTCTTCCTGGAGAAGCTAGACCACTTTCTCGCCGCCTTGTCCCGGCATTACGACGGCAATCCGAACGTGGCCTTCATCGACATCGGCTCCTTCGGGATGTGGGGCGAAGGGCATACGGGCTTCAGCAGCCAGCTTACCCAAGCTCAGACGTTCATCGCGGTGAAGAAGCATATCGACCTGTACCGGAAGCATTTTCAGCGCACGTTGTTGTGTGTCAGCGATGACGTGGCCGGAGCGACAAGGCCCGGCCGACATTTCCCCGAGACCGATTATGCGATCTCCAAGGGCGTCACCCTGCGCGACGACAGCATTCTCGTGCAGCCGCCACCCAACTCCTGGTATCACGCGGAGATGGCCCAGGAATTCTGGCCCCGCTGGCCGGTGATCATCGAGCACGAACACTACGGATCGTCGAAGGCTCGCAAGGCATGGAGCGGCGATCTCTTGCTGAAGTCGGTCGAGGACTATCATGCGAGCTACATGTCGATCCACTGGTGGCCGCGGGAGGAACTGAAGGAGAACCGCGAGACGATCGATCGCATCAACCGCCGGCTCGGCTACCGCCTCCAGTTGAGAAGCATTACCTGGCCCGCCATGATTGTCCCAAGCCGGCCGTTCACCGTAGAGACCTCGTGGGCCAATGCGGGCGTCGCGCCCTGCTACTGCGGCGGGTGCTGGGCGCTGACGCTCAAGGACCAGAAGGACGGCATCGCCGCGGTACTGGTGGACGAGGGATTCGACGTTAGGAATCTCAAGGTCGGCGCACCGGGTCAGGCCCCCGTCGAGAAGCTGCACTCGCGATTCACGGTGGCTTATCGCCACGTCGGACCGCTGGGCGCGCACTCTCCGCCCATGAAGGCCGGACGTTACAGCCTGTTCGTATCGGTCGGCGCGGTGGACGGCACGCCGCAGATCGCCCTGCCTATGGCGGGCGACGATGGACAGCGGCGATACCGGGTGGGAACGGTTGAAGTGGGCGATTCATCGAGATGAGCCGTATAAAGGATGCAAGAAGCCCTGGGGCGTCGGGGAACTTGACCGCAATCACTGGCTTTAATCCACCGCCACGAATATGACCGTCGAGAAGGAAAACCCGTTGTGACCAGCCTGCTCTGTTTCTGGTGTCCGAGTTGGTCCATGTCCTGAAAGATGGCGTGGAGGCCCTTGCGGGCCTCCATGCCTTCGAGGGGAAGCTGTTATTCTTTCTTGGGCTAGCTGTAAACTACCCTACCATCGTCGATCTGTATGAGTCGCGCTTGCTGCCTGGACGTAATGCTTCTCGTAGGCCTGTATTTCCTTCGGCCACTTGAAGAAGTCGGCCGCACGAAACAAACTCGCCCTCTGGTCTGGAAGGGCAGCGGAATTCAGATAGAGCGTGTTGAGCCATGTCTGCTGCACGAACTTCTGGGAAGCCCGCAGATCCGCAAGCACGGGGTCTTTGCTCACGATCCTGGTCGTACCCCCGTAACCCAACTGCTGGGCCCAGATCCTCCATGGGAAGTCCCAGGGCGCGATTCTGAGTTCTGTACAGTCCTCCAGGGCCTTTACCTCGCCTAGCACATCAAAGCGGCCCCTGATCTCCCTCTCCTTCGAGACGTCCTTCCAGCATCGCATGACGGTGTTACAGGCCCGATGGTGCCGCCAGGACGGATAGCTTGCGACCGTCACGGCCCGCTGGGTAAGCGGGCTGAGTCCAATGTAGCTGTACAAATGCCCGATGCTGTCGGGGGAACAAGGGTTGATGTACCAGCGAGGATCCAACAGATGGGCTATCTACGCTGGGCTCGTGGCTGACGAAACAGGGACTGAAGCGTAAGGAAAAGATCACTAACTACGGCGAGGAGGTGCCGCCGAATGTTGTCGAACGGTTGCGGGAACGAGCGAGCCGGAAGAAACAGCAGAGGCCCGCAAAGAGTGGGAGGCTGACCAGCGATCGGGTTAGTCACGTGATCGCTCAAATTGGCGAGGAAGCCAAGGTCGTCGTCCGGCAACCGGACAAGGCAAAGGGCAGCAGGATCAAGTACGCCAGTGCCCATGACCTGCGGCGTAGCTGCGCCGAGCGGCTGATCAACCTCGGCGTGTCGGCCAAGACCCTGATGGTCATCATGCGTCACCGGGATTTTGCCACCACCCGGAAGTTTTATGGGGCAAAGCGTGCCGCCCAGTCTGCCGCGGCCGAAATCCACCAGAAACTGGTCGTCGGTGAGAAGGCCGATGAGCTGGTCCACGACGTGGAGCAACTTGGCAAGCTAACGGCCGACGAGATGCAGACCTTGAAGCGACTCCTGAATTCGCTCCGTGAGCCGACTGAGGAAAGTCGGGATGGGACGTAGGCCCTTCACCTCACTATTTCACTGTTTGGATGCAAAAAAGTGGATTAGTGGGTCGATTAGTGGGCGAAAATGCAGAAGCCCCGAGACTTTTGCTCTCGGGGCTTCTTTTCTTAACTATCGAAGCAGTAACAACTCACCTAAATACTCCCGACAAGGCTCGAACTTGTAACCTTCGGTTCCGTAGGCGGAAACGCGGTGTCGCCGAAATCTCCTAGAGATCGTGTGCTACCAATAGTTTACGCAAATCCGGGCTTATTGCAAGCCGTTGCAAACGATGACTAACAATTGCGGAAAAAGCGGGTAGTCGGAGGTGCAAAGGGGTAGTCGGGGGTAGTCGCCACCAAGGCCTGAAGATGATAGGTTGTTCTTGGCCGGGACGTGCCGGGTGTGGTCAGCCAACCTGGAAAGCCTTGATGCTTACCGTCCCGGCCGCTCTGTCTTGTGTCCCCGGCTGGTGCTGGTGGAATAGATGCCGGACATCGTGACCGGCTTTTCCAGTCGGACCGCAAAATCCAGATTCTCGGTCATGCGTGGCCGCGTCGTTTACGAACCGCCTTTGGTCAGCCCCCGCAACGTGGCCCAGACGCCTTTCATCTCCTCATCGGTCGGATCGGACGGTTTGGCAATCCCGTTTCCCAACGGGCTACGGCAGCAACTCGCCGCAGATTCAGACTTGTCTAAATCTAGTAGCGCCGCAACTAGATCTGCCGGCCGATCGCCCCTGTTCGCGCAGCGTCAGTCAAGCTGCGACAGTGCGCTGCCGGCGGAGAGCGGCTTCAAGGCGACGGCCAACATGGCGGCGTTGCCAAGCCGATGGTCCGGCACCTTGGCCGTGGCACGATCGATCACCGACCACAACGGCAGAGGGATTTCGCGTTTCGATTCGGCCAAGGGTGGCAGCGGCCGCGTGACGTGGGCCACCATCTTCTTGCCCGGCGTGTCGAACTCCGCGCCGCTGAAGGGCGGCCGGCCGGCCAGCAAGTAGTAGAGCGTGCAGCCCAGGGCGTAGACGTCGGTCCGCGCATCAACCGCGTGGGGCTCCAACGCCTGCTCCGGCGCCATGAAGTCGGCCGTGCCGAGGATCTGCCCCGGACTGGTCACGCTGCCGGCCTCGTCGGCGTCGTGCGCGTGGGGGCGGTGGGCTAGCGAGCTGCGCAGCAGGGCCAGGCCCAGGTCAAGCACCTTGACGCGGCCAGCGTGGTCGAGGATCAGGTTGCTGGGTTTGACGTCGCGATGCACGAGACCGCGGCAGTGGGCAAAGTGCAAGGCCTCGGCCGCCTGGCGGACGACCTCGCAGGCGTCGGGCACGGCCAGGGCCCCGCGGCGCGCGACGATCACCGACAAATCGTTGCCGTCGATGTATTCCATGACCAGGCAGTGCTTGCCGTCGATCACTTCGGCGGCCAGGCAAGCGCGGAGGTGGGGATGCCGGATGGCCCCGCCGGCAGCCATTTCACGCCGATAGCGGGCCATGACGCTAATGTCGGCGGCATACTGCGGCGCCACGACTTTGACCGCCACGATCTGCCGCCGCGCAGAGTCCCATGCCTTATAGACGGTACCCATCCCACCGATGCCCAGCACTTCGTGAAGCTCGAAAGGGCCGAACTGGCCCAGGGGCGGATCGAGCACTGGGGCAGGGTTTGCCGAATCGGGACATGTTTCGCAGCCGTCCGTGGTGCAGTGTTCGGCCGGGCTTTGCCGCGGACAGGCAGCGGCCAGCAGGTCGATGCACTGCTTGGCGCGGTCGAATCGCTGGCCTTCACCAGCGGCATCGAGGGCCTCGCGGTCGCAGGCGGAAGTTGGGTCCGCACCACGGCGCCTCGTTTCATCGTAGGCCGCCAAGGCATCGACGAGGCCTGTTCTGGGCTTACGCGCCCGCAGCGGGTCTTTATTCGAATCCTTGCTCATGGCAAGTTCACCTCTTTTTCGCAGGAGTTGTTTCACTACCTGTAAAATGGCAAACCACCGCGCCAACCCGACAGGCGCGCAGCAAGAAACAAGAAATTACCATGACGCAGCATAACGGACCGGGAAGCGATGGCGTCCACCGGACTTGGCACCAAGTGTCTGTCTGGCCGCTCCGCTCGACATACCCGCTTTGGCCGAATCAGGGAATTGCCCGAAGTCCCCCTGGCGCGTAGAATCTCGCAACGACATTTGAGATTCCAAACTTGCACCTTCGGCGAGCCAGGCCGCCCTGCTGTCAGGCGCCTGCATCGTGTGCGGCGCTTGCCGGCGAAAGGGACTCCGTGGCCGTCGATCTACCAATCACAGCGGGGATCAGCAATCTCCGGCGGGGCGACAAGGACGCGGCCCGCGTATTGTGGGAGGAGTATTTCGAGAAACTTGTCCGCGTTGCCCTGCGCAGGCTTGACGGCGTGCCACGCCGGGCATTCAACGAAGAGGACGTGGCCCTCAGCGCCATGCATAGCTTTTGCCGCGGCATCGCGGAGGGGCGGTTCGCCGAGGTCAAGGACCGCCGCGATCTTTGGAGACTTCTGGTGACGCTCACCGCCCGCAAGGCATGCCGCCAGCGCCGCCGCGAACAAGCCGACAAGCGGGGTGGCGGCAAGGTCCGCGGCGAGTCGGCCTTCGCGGCCCGGCGCGGCGACGCCACCGGCAACCGCGGCATCGACGACGTGTTGGGCAGCGAGCCTACGCCGGAATTTGCCTGCATGGTCGCCGAAAACTGCCTGCGGATGATGGCCCTGCTGGCTGACAAGACGCTGGCCGAAATCGCGCGGCTTCGCCTGGAAGGCTACTCCAGCGCGGAGATCGCCGCACGGCTCGGCTGTGTCGAGCGCACCGTGGAGCGCAAGTTGCGCCGCATCCGCGCCAAATGGTCCGACGAGGAGCTCGACGCATGAGATGTGATCCGGCCATTACTTCCGCTGCCGGTTTGAACTCGTTGGGCAGCCATTTCGATTCGCTCTGCGACCGCTTTGAGGCCGCCTTGAAAGCAGGGCCGGCGCGGATCGAGGACTTCCTGGCCGAGGCGCCGGCGTCCGAACGGGACCGGCTGTTCTCGGAACTGCTGGCACTGGAAATTGACATCCGCCGCCAGCGTGGCGAGGTTCCCTGTGACGACGAGTACCGTGCGCGGTTCGCCGACTTTGCGCCGCTGATCGCGGCGTCGTTCGAGGCCACGCTGCCACCCGCCGGCGAAGCGACGCCTGGCGGTAATGGCCACCGGTCGGGCAAAGCGGCCGCCCCCACAGCCGCCGCTGCGAAGGCCCGCTTCCGCATCCTTCGCCCGTATGCCGAAGGCGGATTGGGCATCGTTTCCATCGCCCGCGACGAACAACTTGGCCGCAACGTGGCCCTCAAGGAAATCAAGCCCTCGCTGGCCGACCGCAGCGAAAGCCGCGACCGTTTCATGCTCGAAGCCGAGGTCACCGGCGGACTGGAGCACCCCGGCATCGTTCCGGTTTACGGGCTGGGGCGATTCGAGGATGGCCGTCCTTACTATGCCATGCGGTTCATCAACGGCGAGAGCCTGCAAGAGGCGGTCCGCCGCTATCATGATTCGGCCACGGCGGCATCCGGCCGCCGCAGCGTGGAACTCCGCAAGCTTCTGCGGCGGTTCCTCGATGTCTGCCAGACGATCGCTTATGCCCATAGCCGCGGCGTCCTGCACCGCGACCTCAAGCCGGCCAACATCATGCTCGGACCCTTCGGCGAAACGCTTGTTGTCGATTGGGGACTGGCCAAGGTCATCCAGCGCGCAGAACCCAGCCCCGATCCGAACCGGGCACCGCTGGCCGTGGCATCGGCCGTCACAGCCACGCGCATGGATTCCACGATCGGCACACCGCAATACATGAGTCCCGAGCAGGCGGCCGGGCAAATCGACCGGCTTGGACCGGCCAGCGACGTCTACGGCCTCGGCGCGACGCTGTATTACCTTCTCACGGGCAAGCCTCCGGTCTCGGGCGAGGAGATGACGACTCTGCTGGAAAAGGTGCGGCAGGGCGATTTTCTTCCGCCCCGGCAGGTGGCGCCGGGCGTCGCGGCGCCGCTGGAAGCTATCTGCCTCAAAGCCATGGCCCGGCGGCCGGAGGAGCGTTACGCCTCGCCGCAGGCCCTGGCCGACGACATCGAGCGCTGGCTGGCCGACGAACCGGTGATGGCTTATCGCGACCCGCTGGCGGTGCGGTTATCGCGGGCCGCGCGGCGGCACAAGACGGTCACGTCCGCGGTCGCGGCCTTGCTGCTGACCGCGGTCGCAGCCCTCTCCGTGGGCAACGTGCTGCTGGGCCGCGAACAGGCCCGCACGGAAAAGGCGAGGCAAGCGGCCCAGGAGAATTTCGTCAAGGCCGACGAGGCCCGCCGCCGCGCCGACGAAGCCAAGCTCCGCGAGCAACAGGCCGCGAAGAATGCCCGCGACAACTACGACCTGGTCTACGCCACCTTCCGCACCTTGGTCTTCGACATCCAACACCGGCTCAGCGGGGTGCCCGGCGGAGCCACGGCGCGCCGCGAACTGCTGACCACCGCCGTCTCGGGCCTCGACAAGTTGGCCGAAAACGCCAGGCAACAGAACGACCTCCGCACGAGCCACAATGTCATGTTCGCGCTCACGGAACTCGGCGACCTCTACCAGGAAAGCGGCGACGACCAGGGATTGCACAACTTCGAAAAGGCCCGCGGCTGCTTCGACAGGGCGCTGAAGCTCGCGCAGTCGCTGGCCCAGGCCGATCCGGGCAATATCACCGCCCAGCGCGAACTAGCGCAGGCGTACGAGCGGTTGGGCTTCCTTTGCCATCAAAGCGGCGACTTGCCCGGCGGCCGCAAATACTATCAGTTGTGCAACGACATCAGTGCGCCGCTGGCTCGCGCGAATCCCGGAAACGTCCTCATACAGCGAGACGCATGGGTTGCCAGCAAGGGGCTCGCGAACGCGGCCTTCAAAATGGACGACGCCAAGGCTGCCCGCGAAGGCTATCAGGCATGCGTCGATGGCGCCCTTTCGCTGTCGCAGGCCAACCCGAGTAGTTTGCTCGCCAAATGCGATTTGGCGCTCTCCTACGCCCTGCTGGGCAATGCGTACCTGAAACTCGACGACCTGGAAGTGGCACGGCATAACTATGAACAAGCCATGACACTGGAACCGTTGCTGACGCCCGCGGGGCAAAGCCGGCTCCCAAAGGGCACCGTGTTGCCCCTGACCTACATCATCCTGGATCTCACCTTTGCCTGTAACGGCCTGGGCGATGTGAGCCTCAAGCAGAACGACCCCGGGGCCGCGCGGAAATCATTCGAGCGGTCGGCCGCATACGTGCGGCTGTGGGCACAACACGATCCTCGCAACCTCCACATGCTTCACGATATGACGTCGCCCACCTGCCGGCGGCTCGGCGAAGTGTGCGACCAGTTGCACGACTATGCCGCCAGCGCCGGCTATTGGAAGCAGCGGCTGCCTGCCGATCAGATACTGGCCCAGGCCGATCCGCAGAATGCCGGCCTGCATCGCGAGGTCCTGCTGGACTATCGCCGCCTGGCGCATGCCCAGCGGCAGGTTTCGGCCCTAGCCGATGCCAAGGAAAACTTCGCGGCGGCCATCGAACAACTCCAGCAGATGGCCAAGAATGGGCAAATGCCCGCCGCCGGCGAGCTGGCCGAGCTCAAGGCCGCGTTGCAGGAGTGCGAGGACGCCGCGCGGAAAACCGATAGCAAGCGCGGGAGCCGGTAACGATCAATCCCGCCAGCGCAAAGGGTCCTGAGCAATTGGCGCCGGAGGGTGCATGTCCGTTTTTGTGCATCAATGAACGGGCGGGGTCATGCGGATTGTCGGACAAATGGCCGCGGGCGCGATTTACGGCTTCGTGGCCTTGGCGGCTTTTTCGCGGAGCAACGCGAGTTGAAGGCGTTGACGATTATGGCCAGGCTGGCGGCAGTGTGCTGGTCCTGTTCCCGGTCGTGGCACGATTCGGAGAGCAGGGGCGCAGCGAGCAGGGCCACCTGCGAGTCGGGGAGGGCGTTGCGGGCCATGTACTCCCACTCGCGGACCGCCCGTTGGTGCCAGCCGCGATCATCGAAACTTTGGCCTGCCTGCCATATCCACTTTGCTAGAAAGCTTTTTGGGACGATTGACAACACCAAGAACCGCAACGAAACTAAACTTCGTCGTGTTACCGTTGTGGGGTCCATATGGCCGCGACAAGGGCAAGGACCTCGTAAGTCGAACCCCATTTGGGAGATGCCGTAATGAATCGCCGTGATATGTTACTGACGTCGGGGGCAACAGTCCTCGGTCTGTCTGCCTTCCCGCTCCGTTGGGCGGCTGCGGCCGACAAGAAGCCGCAGAAGGTGCTGTACTTCACCCGCAGCGCCGGATTCGTGCATTCCGTGGTCAAACGTAAGGACGGCGCGCTGGCCCATTCGGAGAAGGTACTTACCGACATGGGCAAGAAGGCCGGCTTCGAGGTTGTCTGTAGCCAGGAAGAGAGCGTCTTCGACGATGATCTGGATCAGTACGACCTGATCGCTTTCTACACCACGGGCAAGGTGATCTCCGACGAGCGCAAGGAGAAGCTGCTCAAGACGATCCACGCCGGGAAAGGCTTCGTCGGCTTTCACTGCGCCACCGACACGTTCCATAGCAAGGGAGCCCTCGATCCTTACCTCGCCATGGTCGGCGCCGAGTTCACCGGGCACGGAGCGCAGCAGAAGGCGACGATGAAGATCGTTTCACCGGACTTCCCCGGGATCAAGGGGCTGGGCGATTCATTCGCGCTGAAGGAGGAGTGGTACACGTTCCACAAGTTCCTCCCCGATCTGCACGTAATCCTGGTCCAGGAGACACAGGGGATGACCGGCCCGCTCTACCAGCGCCCATCTTATCCGGCCACCTGGGCCCGAATGCACGGCAGGGGCCGCGTCTTCTACACCTCCATGGGCCACCGCGAGGATGTCTGGACGAATCCGATCTTCCAGCAGATCGCCCTGGGTGGGATTGCCTGGGCCCTGCGCAACGTGGATGCCGACGTAACCCCGAACATCGCCGTCGTCACGCCCCGGGCCGACGAAAAGGCGCCCGATGTCAAGAAGCCCGCGGCGAAGAAAGCGGCGAAACTGAAGGCATAAGCCTTCACCTTGGGGCTTTGGGCCGGCCGGCTCCTGGCGGTGGCCGACGTCCTTTCACCGCCAAATCTGGGCCGCGAAGCTTGCCTGCTCTCCGCTCCAACGGGAAATGGTAAACCAGGGTTCTCGGGCTGGCCGCCAGCGATTGCAACGCTGCGGCCAACCGTCGTACGCCCAAGGACAATTGGAAGGGAAGGAAATGCGACAACTGGCAACATTGAAAGTGAGCCTCGCCGACGTTGCAATGGCAGCCATGCTGGCTGTCTCAATGGTGGACGTCCGCGCGGTTTCGGCACAATCTTCAACAGCACTGGCCGCAACCGTGACGTACCCCAAGATTGACCTAAAAAAGGACTGCGGGGCGACAGGCGACGGAACCACCAACGATACCGCGGCCTTCTGGAAAGCCGCCGAATTGATTCAAAAAGCCGGCGGCGGAACGCTCGTCGTTCCCAGGGCAACCTATATCGTGGGCAGGCAAGAGCATGTCGCGGGCAAGCCTCCCTATTACCAGCCACAGCGCATTTTTGCAGTGGATCGGGTCAACTTTCTCTTGATTGAAGGCAACGGCGCCACGCTGCGATTCGCGCCGGGGTTGCGGTTCGGCTCGTTCGATCCCGAAACTGGCGAGGCCTACAACCCGCCCAAGATGCCTTTTTTTGACCGTAGCTACGTTGCGCAGGCCGTCCCCATAATCGAAATCACCGGCTCGCGGCACGTCACGATTCGCGATCTCGAACTCGACGGCAACAGTCCCAACTTCATTTTGGGCGGAGCATGGGGCGACACGGGACGGCAGTTAGGCGGCGACGGCACGCTGCTCTACGGCAACACGGACGTGCAGCTAAGCAAAGTCAATAGCCACCATCATCCGCGCGACGGCATTATGATCGGCTGGCCGGGCTTGAAAGAAAGCGACCCGGCCACGCCACATGCGTTGACCGATTGCACCTTTGAATCCAACGGGCGCCAGGGCCTTTCTTGGGTTGGCGGGCGCGGCCTCAAGGCATATCGCTGCAAGTTCAACCATACGGCGCGTGTCCCAGTGGGCGGCGCGGTGCTGCGTAGTGCGCCGGCGGCAGGGCTGGATATCGAAGCCGAGGAGTCCGTTTGCCGTGACGGGTACTTTGAGGATTGCGAGTTCATGGACAATGGCGGTTGCGGCATGGTGGCCGATTCCGGCGACGGCGGCTATACGAAGTTCGTACGCTGTACGTTTTGGGGCACGACCTCCTGGAGCGCTTGGAGCGCCAAGCCGGGTCTGAGGTATGAGGACTGCAAATTCCATGGCAGCATCGTGCATGCCCATGGCTCGTCCGATCCTGCTTTAGCCACGAGTTGGACTCGCTGCACGTTTGAGGACAAGCCGTGGACGGACGGCAAGCGGTCGTATGGCAATTTCCTGGCGGAAATCAATGGCGACATTCCAAATGTAAGGTTTGACGCCTGCACCTTCATCGCCAACACCTGCAAGAGCATCTGGTGCTCGGGCAATGGCGCGACGTTTTCCGATTGTGCGTTTACCCATAAGAACGCATTGCTCAGCGAGGGAGACTTTCAATGTCTCATCCGAGGTGGCGTGCTAAGGGGTTGTTGTTTCAAGGAACAGTTTCCACCTGAAACCAAAGCAACTTGGTTCATCGCTTCGGAGGGTACGCGCATTCTTGGCGGCAAGCCGACCACGGTGGATGGCCCTCACGTGCATTGGGCGGGCCGTAACGGGCAGTTTGGCCGATTGCGTCCGACACGTAAATGAAAGTTATAGTTTGTACTGATCGAGACAAGACTTCTCCGCATACTTCTGCCGACCGTGAGCAATTGTCCGCTTATGTTCGGCCGGGAATAGTATTGTAGAAGGCTCCGCCAAGGCACTAGCGTGGACCACGTCCTGGCGATGGCCTTCGATGACCCCTCAATGGACGCCGATCTGCGCGAGACCTTGGTACCCGGTTGAAAGCCCTGCCCGCTCGTGCTACAAACATCTGTCGGCCGGGATTTGCCGGGGGTGTCCCCTCGGGACCTTGCTAAATGCCGATCATCCCGGCCGCTTTTCCCGTCAGCCTCACGTCGGCAAAGGCGATCATGGCCGCGCCAGAAGGGTAGCCCCGCATGAGAAGAGTCTCCGATCTCAATATCGCTTCCAATATCCCGTTGCCTGCACCAGCGCTGATGCTCCACGAAATCCCCCGTTCGGTCGCTCAGGAGGAGTTTGTCGCCGAGTCACGGCAGCACATTCGCGACGTCCTTCTGCACAATACCCCTCGGTTCCTGCTGATTGTCGGACCGTGTTCGATCCATGATACCCGGGCTGGTCTGGAATACGCGACCCGGCTACGCGGACTGATCGACCGCGTACAGGAGCGGCTCTTCCTTGTTATGCGATGCTACTTTGAGAAACCCCGTACCTCCTTGGGATGGAAGGGGTTGATTATGGACCCGCACCTGGACGGTTCCGACGATATTCCAGAAGGGTTGCGAATTACCCGCCGAGTCTTGCGAGACGTCATCGACCTGGGAGTGCCTACGGCCACTGAGCTTCTGGACCCGATTACTCCGCAGTACATCGCCGACTTGATCTGCTGGTCAGCCATCGGCGCCCGTACCACCGAATCGCAGACGCACCGCCAAATGGCCTCGGGACTTTCCATGCCGCTGGGATTCAAGAACGCAACGTCGGGAACCGTCGCTCCGGCCATCAACTCCATTAAGGCCGCGAGGCAACCGCAGACATTCCTGGGAATCAGCGGGGACGGAGTGGCCTCGGCGGTGACCACCACCGGCAATCCCAACTGCCATCTCGTCCTGCGCGGCGGTGACAACGGACCGAACTACTCAGCGGAACACGTGGCTGAGGCGGAACGGCAGTTGGTGGCGGCAGGTCTCGACAGATCCATTGTGATCGACTGTAGTCATGGGAACAGTGGAAAAGACCCGAATCGCCAGCCCGAAGTCGTGCGGAGTGTTGTGGCCCAGCGGATTTCCGGCACCGATGCGATCATTGGGGCCATGCTGGAAAGCAACTTAGTAGCTGGCAACCAGCTGTTTCCGGGGGCGTCCGGCAATCTGGCCTATGGCCAATCCATTACTGATGCCTGCATCGACTGGGAAACCACCGAACGGATCGTGCTGGAAGTGGCAGAAAGATGCTGAGATTGTCGGTGGGAATCACACGTAGTCCCAGTCCTTGAGCCACTGGTAGTGCGAAGGCAGAT
>Ga0302320_10017311_pt1 | contig 14643 bp, 21 predicted proteins | sample Bog_T0_3_FD_202130 | JGI IMG/M metagenome (GOLD analysis project Ga0302320, IMG submission 202130) | Peat permafrost microbial communities from Stordalen Mire near Abisko, Sweden - Bog_T0_3 | ecosystem: Environmental > Terrestrial > Soil > Wetlands > Peat | place: Sweden: Abisko, Stordalen Mire...
TAACCAAGGAAATGCGGCCTTGTTCGCGGCAAACCCCGCCGAAGGTGAATCCGGCGGGGTCGTCGCTGTCGTTATTCGGGCTGCTGCTGCTCCTTGGCTTCGGTGCAAACGATGCGGCCGGACAGGGTTACACCCGGCGGGATGACCAGGTCGAAGCCATTGCCTTTCGTGTGCGGCCAGACCGTGCCGACGCGATGCCATTGTGCCTTGCGGTCGCTGCCCTCTTGCGGTTCGACGACGACATAGGCGTGGTGGGTGGGTTTGTTGCTCATGGGATTTCTCCTTCGATTGAGAGGCCGCCACGGCGGGGCCTCGATGGAGGCCGGTCGCGTCCGGGCATGAGTGGCAATTGCAAGCGGAAAATGGGGGAGTGGTGCGGGCGGGCGCGCCGGAGGCGCGACAACACGGTCCCCCATTTTCCGCTTGCAATAGCGAAGCGGTGCCACGCCCGGACGCAGGATCGGCTGTAGTCGAGGTCCCGCCGTGGCGGCCTCGGACGGGCGGGGAGACAACCGGGGCAATCGTCCCTCCCCTGCCCTCGATCGATCGGCTGGAAGTGTGGCGCGGCAAGCTGCTGGCTCCGTGTCGTATGGGTGACCAATCAAGCCGATTGATGTGAGCATGTGAGCATGCTAAGGAGCCGCGTCAACTGGTGGAGTCCTCCAATGGGTGCAATCGTCCCTCAGAAGCCGTCCAGGGTGCTGGCGGCGATCGATCAGTTCATGGCGGAAGAATTCGCCACCTTTGGGCAGGTCCGCCCTGCCGCGCCTCCGCCGACCTCGGCGAAGTTGCTGGCGGTGCCGATGATCTGCTCGCACACCGGCCAGCCGTTCCACGCGACTTTCGGGCGCGACCGCGAGGGCGAGCGTTACCACGTCAAAAGCAACCGGCAGACTTACGCCAAGCTGCTATCGGCAACCGGCTATGAGCTTCTGCATCCGTCGTCGCAAACCCTGACATCCGGCGAACTCGATTGGACCGGATTCCAGTGCGAGCACTGTGCCGCCGGGTGCGTCACCGGCTTTCCCCACGATCATATCTTTTGCGCCCGTCATAAGGGCCTGATTTGCAGCTACCGCGTCGAGCAAATTCACGGAGGCGGCACAAAGCACTACTGCCCGCAGTGCCGCGTGTGGGGGATGTTGCGCTTCGCCAAGCCTGGGGAACCTGACAACCAGGTCACCGGTCTGCATTACGAGGCGCATGCGCCAAACCGTGCGCAGGCTGCTCCGGCACTAGCGCCAGCCTATCCCGCAGTTCAGCACACGCCCGCTTCTGCGCCGCGCCAGGCGCTCACCTATGGCGGCTATGGCACGTCGCTGATGATCCGGCCCGGCGGGCGCTAAGATGAAAATCGATCCTGGTGTCCTCCAGGGCGTCGAGAATTTCTTGAACAGTGTCACCCCACTGGGCGTGTTCGCTTTCATTTGCTGGGTAGGCTTCGCCTGGTGGTTCGGAGATTGGATAGACAAGAAACTCGCAGCTCGCGCCACATGGCGTGCGCTCGCGGCACAACAGCAAGCAACAGACCACGCGATGATGGCAGAATACGGTGACGTTCTGGATCGGGCCGCGCGCGAATCCTGGTTGCGGCGCGCGGCGATCGAGACGGCTCTATGGGAAGCGAACAAGATCGCCGATCAACTCGGCTTCTCGCGTGACTGGATCGAGGGCCAGGGCTGGTTTTTCAGCAACAACCCTCAAGAACAAAAAGCGCGGCTGCTCCAACGTTCCATGATCGTCGAAAAATACACGGCGCAGATTCTCGGAAATCAGCAATCGCCGATCGATCAGCTACGCAAGCAAAACGCCTATGGCGATGCGGGCTTCGCGGGCGCGCTCGCTCTGCAACACGCGCGCGGCATTCAGCCCGCCCTCTCCGTCAACCAAGTCACTTATGAGGATTGATCTATGCGTAATGATCCTATCCGCCTCGGTCGTCTGTTCGATCTCAACCGGCACCGCGTCGGCGACAAAATCCGGGCGCTCGTGCGTCGCTACGGCATCCAGAAAAGAACGGCAAAGCCGCCCGCAGACGTGTTTGAAGGGGTTGAAATAGAGAGGCTGAAAGCAAGCCTTCCGACCTTTACTAGCCCGTATTCGCGCGCGCGCATTCAGTTGATGATTGAGAAGCTAAGGACTGAAAAGATGATTGACGAGATAAGGAATTCAAAGGCGTTTTACGAGCTACGGAATGCGGACTGCGAAATAATAATAACGCCTGGGAAAGCGCCCACTACATCGGAGGATTGAACCATGCGCGATGATCCAATCCGCCTCGGGCGTCTGGTCGATCTCGAACGCTGCCGCGTCGGCGACAAAATCCTCTATGGCGGTGAGCGTAATTTGCTGCTGTTCGGAGCGAACGGCACCGGTAAAGGCATGCGGGTGCTGGTCCCGAACCTGTTGCAGACGACGGCGCTAACGTCGCCGAAGTCCATAGTGGTGATCGATCCAAAAGGTGAGCTAGCTGCAATCACGGCACCCTTCCGCCGTAGCCTGGGGCCGGTCGTGATCATCAATCCGTTCGGTGTGCTGACAGATATTCCGGGCTATGAGGATTTGCGCAGCGACGGCTTCAATCCCCTCGCCTCTCTCGATCCTGCTGCTCCCTCCTTCAACGTCGAGGCGTCGCTCATGGTCGAGGCGTTGATGCCGGTCGGCGGAAAAGACCCCCATTGGGATGAATCCGCGCGCGCTCTCGGCGCGTCATTGATCATGCATCATGCGATCGAAGCGCGACGGCTCGGCCAGGTGCCTAGCATGGCGCGCGTGCGCGAACTGCTCTGCATGCCAAACGAAAAGGCTGATGAAAGCAACGGCCACGAGGGCAAGGGTATTCCCAAGCTCGCCCTGTCGTGGATGGAGTCGCACGTCGCGGGGCTACGCAACAAGGGCGGGCAGTTCGTCAACTGGTCGCGCGAAAAGGAAAGCATCGCTTCGACGGCAATGCGTCACACAGAAACATTCGACGATCCTGAAATCGCCGATGATCTCGCACGCGGCACGTTCGACTTCGCGGAACTGAAGCGGCGGCCCTGCACCGTCTATCTGATCCTGCCGCCGCACATGATGCAGCGCCATGCCAGGTGGTTGCGATTGCTGCTGACAACCGCGCTGACGGCCGTGATGCGCCCTCGCCAGCCGGGTGAGCCGCGGGTGCTGTTCATGATCGATGAGTTTGCCGCACTCGGGCATCTACAGATTATCGAAACCGTTTGGGCGCTCGTGCGCGGCTATGGCGTGCAGATCATGCCGGTGTTTCAGGACTTGAACCAACTCAAGGCCATCTATGGGGAGAGGTGTGAAACCTTCATCGGCATGGCCGGGGCTGTGGCCTCCTTTGGGCCGAATGACATGACGACGGCTGAATGGCTGTCGCGCCGTGCGGGTGATCGAACGGAGCTTGTCGCGTCCTACAGCTACAGCCCTACCCCGCCGCAGCAAGGGCCGGGCGCTGCCGCATCAGATCCCGCTTCGGCCGGGTTCTCGTTCTCTCAGGTGAAGGTGCCGCTGATCACGCCGCACAATCTGCTCAACCTGCCGGAAGGCTTCGGCCTGGTTGCGCTCGCTGGCATGGGCAACCTACTGCCTTCGTTCGTGCCCGCTTATTGGAAGATTGCTGAGTGCCAGCGGCGCGCGCGGGAGAATCCCTATTACCGGCGGCCGGGCAGATCGAGTGCGCCAGCAATGCCGCACGGCCCCCGCCCTCTGCCGATCGATTGGTATGGAGCCTATAATCCGAATAACGGTTACGGCCTCGGTTCTGGGGCTTCGCCGATCAATGCGGCGGTGTCGATCAGCCGGGCGATCTCTTAGGACCGCGCGGCTTCGCTGCCTGTGGCTCCGGCGCGGCGGGCACGGTCGGCACGCCATATTTGCGGAACAAGTCGTTAAGGGCCTCCGCGTGGATGTCCTCAAGGCTGCGGCTAGGGTCTTGCATTTTGACCGCGAGTAAGCTGCGCTTGAATTCTGGATCGAGCCAAAAGGTAATCTGCGCTTTGTCTCTTCGGCTTGGAGGCAGGCGCGTTGCGGTATCGGCGCGTTCTGCGGTTGTCGTCGGGGGTGACGCTTCTAGCGCTGTTGGTGTTGTCATTAAAACTCCACGTTCTGTTTCTATTTTTTCTTGTAACCATTTTGGCACTTCTAATAATTTTCCCTGTGAGAACAGGTGCATTACTCCGTTTTCTATTTTAAATGGCGTGCCAGGATTTTCCAAAAGCCTTCGTATGACCTTTTCATAAGGCCCTTCTTGGTTGACATCTCCTTGGGGTGAGACGGCCGGACGCTTCATCGCCCTGCCCTAGCTTTTCGCTGATAGTTCAGTGAGGTGTCGATCGATCAGACGCGCAAGCAGGTCCTGAACGCTGACTCCTTCCTGTAGTGCAGACATTTTGAAAGCTCGATGTTTGCTTGCCGGGATACGGGTATTCAACTGGCGCAATTCCTCGGGTGGCGGCGCTTTGCGCACAGCGCGGGGTAGCTCGGACGCGGGAACCGGGATCGCGTGCATGATCGCCCCTTGTGCAGCCGCGACAACAGCGGGCGGCTCATCGAGGCTGAAATCTAAGGGTTTACGTGCGGGTGCTTTCATTGGCCATCTCTGCTATCTAGCTCGCTTCCTGAATTGCTATCATGCTATCTTTTGCGGTTGATAGCAATAAGACATCGACGGCCAACCACAGGAACAAGGCTCGGATTTCCTCAGCGGCCTTCCCTTTTCTCTCAATCTCCCAAGCAGTTAGTCCTTCATGGAAGCGGCTGGAAAACGCCTTTCGGCGGTAGAATACGATCGGGGCAACCTGAACCCCGGCGGCGGCAATCGCGGCCCTGGCTTCTTCGACTTCTACGCCTTGGACGGGTGCGGCATTCAACAGCACGAAGGCCGGTTTATGGCTGTCGAGCGCAAGCTTCACCGTCGGCACGATCGAGAGAAGGTCAGGCGGGGACGGCTGACAGGGGATCAAGATCGCGTCGGCTCGCTCTGCTGCGGCGCGCGCCGATGTTAGATCGTTGCCGGGCGTGTCCATGATGACAAGGGATGTGTCCTGCTGCCGTGCCTTCTGCAGAAGCATGTCCAGGCGAGCGACCTGTGCGGGCACAACGGCCGGGAAGCCATCCGGGCGTTTGTCGCCCCATACGGCCGAATTTGCACGCGGATCGAGGTCGAAAATTGCCGTCGTCAGCCCGTGGGCCTCTGCAACTACAGCTAGGCTGGTTGAGACAATGGTTTTCCCTGCCCCACCCTTTTCGCTGATGATTGCCAGAACTTTTGTCGAATTTGCCATCGGGTGCCGCTCTTGGTTGTTAGCTTGCTAGCTTTTATCTCTGCTAGCAAAATAGCTCAGTTAAAGCAAGATTGCTCACAAGATATCTTGCTAGCATTATATCTTAATAGCATGCCCTTTGTTCGACGCCCGCCGCAGGCGTCTTAGGCGTCGATTATTGGCGGGACGCCCTTCGTCCCGACAGGTTCAGAACGCCGTGGAGCGCAGGGCGGGTCAAAAGCGCCGCCTCTTGGCGGCGGCACCGGAAGATTTTTCGCTCTTCGCGAAAAATACCGGAGCTACCTTTTGACGCGACCGAGCACCGTGGCACTTCATGGTTATTCGGAACGGGGAACCTGCGTCAGGGTTCGCAGGCGATAGGCTTCAAGGATTCTGCGGCGAAGGTGGGCAAAGAAGCTCGGCGGCAACATGCCGTATGCGAAGCTGGTCGGCTGTATGCCGGGGATCGGCCGCAAGTCCGGACCGGGCCATAAAAAATCATTGGTCTCGGTCACCACGATCCACGAAGGCGCGTCATCAAGGCCCAAGTGAGCCTTCAGGGCAGGGGGTATCTCAATAGCGTCGGCCGGATCGGTTGGCGGGGTGTGGGTGATCGGCACGACCGTCACCACCTCGCGCCCTTCGATCACCTGCTTAGCCGCTACAATCGCGCTTGGCCGATTTTTCCGGCCCTCTTCGGCTCCCTGTTTGCGTTCCCTTGCCCAAAGATAGGAATACGAAATCACAAGCCCCGGAACGGGCGTCGGCAGACTCACGGGGTCCAGTCTTTAAGGAGAAGGTCTAGCTTCTCGTGACCGGCGGGCACTTCGGCATGGGCAATCGCGTCGAGCGTATCCGTGTCAAGCTCTTCGACGGGGCGGGCAATCCGGCCCTTGGTGACGATTTCGAACAAGGTAGCCGACATCAGCACTGTATGGGGCCTGTTGTGTTTGGTGATAACAACCGGCGCTTGCAGGGCGGCGTCCTGGTAGCGGCCGACATTCTGCTGAAACTCTGTGGACGTGATTTGCATCGGATATCTCCTTTCTATCTATTATATCTAAAATAGACATTTTAGCAAGTTTTTTCGCCCTTTCCGTCTAACCCCTTGCCAGCATTTACCCCGGACGCTCGCCCGCACTCCCCTTTCCAAGCAATCTTGCGATCTCTCTTCCAGACCGGCCTATCCGTTGCCGCACAGGTCCCCGGTTGCCCAAAACCTCGGACAATTTCCTTGTGACAAATATCCCCCTAGGGGTGTGGGGAGCGGGAGCGTCCCCACCTTCAATGTGCTTTGCGCGCCCTTGGCGCGCTCCGATTAGGCGGCTTTGCCGCCTTCCTTGGCCTCAATGGCCTTTCCAAGCCTCAAAAGGGTCTTCAGCAACCCCTCTGACATGCCTGAAAGGTCGTCAGAGTTATCCACAGGAGCCTTCTTAAGTATTGAAGAATCTTGATTCAGTGTTCCAGAGGGGTTTTCCGATTTAGAAGCCCCCCCCTGATCGGGTCGCCCCTGGGCGCAGGGTAGGGGGTCACGGAACAAATAGGCATTGCTGGTCCTGATCGTGCGCCAACGCGTGACCAGGTTGCCGAACAGGTCGCGCTCTTTCACCTGTTCGCGCACAAGCCGGTTGACCCACGTCAGCACGTCGGCGGCTTCTAGAGCCTTGATGGCTTCATAGACGGTATCCCGGCTGCATCTGGCCTTCTCGGCTATGGTTTCATAGCTGGGGAAGCACAGGCCCGACTTGCTGTTGTGGAAGCCCCATAACAGGGCTTGCAGAACCTCGATGAAGGCACGGGTAAGCGGGCCTCGGTGCTGGCCTGGTTGCCGGTGCTTGGCACTCCAAGCCTCGGCATAGACCATGATCCGCACCTTGGCGTTGCGGTCGAGCGAATAGCCACGAGGCATGCCGAAGATTTTCTCGCGCTTGGGGCGGAGGTGATTCGGCAGGGTTGCGGCAAAAGACATGGGTTCTCCGTTCGGGTTGCCAGCGCAACCCGCCCGAGAGGGGCCAAAAATCGGCACAAAACCGCCCATTAGCGAAAACAGGGTTTTCGCTTGACTGGCGGCCTAATTTGGGGGAATCTCGGGATTGTAAGGTCACCGAGTTTCCCCGGCCTCGGCCGGAGTATCAGCCCCGCTTTCGAGCGGGGTTTTTGCTGTCTGGGGTCTTTCTCCTCAGAAGGTTGCGACTCGCCGGACTGCGAATCAGTCTGGCAACTAAAGAGCCTGCCCGAAAACGGGTCGCCCGTCGAGAACATCGCGTCAGGCTCTTGAAATCTTGGCGGATTGCTCCATCACCGCCCGGATTCGGCCATAGGGCAGGAGCGAGAGACTTCGCGTCTCTCGCTCTCTCTGCGGGATATTTGAACAAGAAAATTTTCATGTTATGTTCTTCTCACGGTACAGGCTGGGAAGCCGATGACCGTCAAGGAAATGGGCCAGTGGCGAAAGCTGCTGGCCTTTCTGATTTGTGTTATAATACCCGGATGGTCGAGCCGCACATGGAAACCGCAATGATCCCTTCACCCCAAACCCTGGTCGGGACGTGGCGGCGCTTTGGCCCGGTTGGTCCCGTCTATGAGATCATCGGCCTCGGCAAGGAATTGCCCGAGCATGATCGCATGATGCGTGTTCGCGTGATCGAGACCGGCGAGGAAGTGGATTACCGCTTCACCGATATTCTCGACGATCCACGGGAGCGCTGATGTTCGCTATCGCCTTCGATCTCGTGGTTGCCGACACCGCACAACACCATCCCAAGGGCGTATCTCAAGCCTATGCCGACATCGGCAGCACGCTCGCAAATTTCGGGTTCAATCGCGTGCAAGGCAGTCTCTACACCAATGCTTCCGAGGATTTGGCAAACCTGTTTTCTGCCATCACCGCGCTCAAGGCTCTGCCTTGGCTCCCTGCATCGGTGCGAGACATCCGCGCATTCCGTGTCGAGCAATGGTCGGATTTCACCAAGCTGGTGAAGGGCTAGATCGCGACGGCTGATAGCCGGGAAATCGTCGTCTGGCTGACGTTGTAGCTGCGGGCAACGCTGCGCTGTGTTTCGCCCGCCTCGATCCGCGCACGCGCCTCGCGCATCTGGTGCGGGGTGAGCTTAGGCTTGCGGCCGAACACAACGCCCTTTGCCTTCGCATCGGCCCGACCGCGCGCCGTGCGTTCGATGATGCGGCGGCGTTCGAGCTTCGCGGCAACCCCTAGCATCGCAAGCACCAGTTCGGCGAAGTCGGATGTTGTATCAACGACCGGCTCCGCGATCGAGCGCAAGCCCGCTCCGGCGCGCTGCATGTCGCGGGCGATCACCAGAAGATCCGTCGTGTCGCGCGACAAGCGGTCAACGGCGGGGATGATAACCACGTCGTCCGCTTCCAGCTTTGCCATGAGCTTCTTAAGCTGCGGGCGCTCGGCCGTCGCGCCGCTGATCTTCTCTCGGAAGATGGTCGCGCACCCTGCGGCCTTAAGCTGGGCCACCTGGTTGGTGAGGTCTTGGGCGTCGGTCGAGACGCGGGCATAGCCGTAAATCATGCCCGCATTATGCCTCAGATATTCGCATCAAAAAAGCCCAATTTTATCAGCGCACTGAGTTTGATGCGAATATGTTGATTATCGGATCATGCGGCCCCCTACCGCTTGGCCACTTCGGCGAGTGCATTCCGGAAAATCTCCATGCCAGCAAGCCAGATTGCACCACGTTGCCGACGTAGCGCAGCTGCGGCAAAGTATGACTTAGAGCGAACGCAACGGGGCATTAGGGGCGCTATGAAACGCATGCGAGCATGCCTGCTGGCTTTACTGCTTGCAGGGTGCGCCGCACCGCACGTCGCGACAGTGCCCCCATCACCGGCCGTTGCCATAGCAGCCGCGCCTAGGATGATCCCGAGCAATCCTCAACAGAATGGCGGTCTCCAACTGGCTGATCCCGAGGTATCCCGGGAACTCCACCTCTTGCTTGAGCGAACCCTTGCGGAGGACTCAAGAAGCTGGCTTTTCAACCGGTATGACGTCGGGAGTGTGACGACCCGGATCGCGGTGAAAAAAGATGACGCCAGACATGCCCTGTTCGTCATAGGCGGATACACCGTCAACCAGGGCAAACGAATGATGGCGATTGTTGCCCTTCAAAACGGCCGGATCGTCTGCATCGCGACATCGGACTTTCCGGGCGTTTGCAGACCGGTCGGTCAGCCGCCGTCGCATCAGATCGCGCGTGCCCTGGCACAGGGCAATGGCCAGCCTCACCCAGGGGGCGGACGGGCAAGCGAACTACCCGGCGGTTGCTATGATGCCGAATCCCGTCACGCTGGCGAGGTCGCTCTCGATAGCAGTTGCGGTTTCGGGGATCTGATGAGTTCAATCAACGCCGAAGATAATAGGGAGAGAGAAAACCGGGATGCGGTGCAGGAAGGTCGCGATTTACCGCATCCGAATTCAGAGGTCGCGCCAGAGGATTGATGGCACCCGTCCTTCATAGCTTCGGCTTGTTACCTGCTGCCCGTTCCTTATCTTTTGCATCAGCAGATGTCGCTCCTTGTTTCAATATACTAGATGCAGACTGCCATACTTCATACTCACGCCGAAAATCATTGATTTTTATTGTGAGAGTTTGCACTTTGTCTTGATCCGCCTGGAATGAGTCCCATTCGGCGTGAATCCAAACACCACAACTCATGCCCATAGTCTGTGTCACGGATTGAATCATAGTAAACGCACTATATAGGGCTTCAGCGCGAGAACACTCACCATTTCTGGGAGTATTTTTTGGATCCTCCGCATTAAAGGAAGATTTAAATACCCAGAACAGTTCTTTGTGCAGGTCGTAACCTAATTTGATTTTGGTTGGTGTGCCATATTTCTCGGTTAGACTCTGACGGGTGACATCGATAGATGGTGCTTTTTCCAGTGAAAAGCGATGCACTCGCGTTATCGAGAACGTCTTGTATGGCGCTTTAATATCGAGAACAAACCCGATCGCATCTTGGTCGAAGTCCATGGAGTTTAGTGGGGAAGTCGCAAATCTCGGATCATTTGAAACCTTGACGCCAAATACCATTTGCTCAGAGGTAAACCTCCCCATGGAAAGTGTCCCCTGATCAGGGGTGAATATAGGATTCGGCATCGCCTGTGCGGCGACAGCCTTAATCTCGTCAGGGGTCATGCCGAGGCGGAAGCCCAATGTGTCGAGCTGATACGGATCAGCGGGCGCTTGCGCATGGCCCGGTGCGCCCGCTCCTAGCCACACGACACCCGCAAGGGCCAATGCCTGCATGACCCGGATTCCGCGTTCCATCTCGATGTCCCTTTTGCCAATGGAACGGGAAGGTAGCCGCAGCTACGCCGCTGGAAAAGAGCGCCAGAATTGATCATCGGGCCTTCGACGCCTTGACCGACAGAAGCCGCTTGAACAGGGTTTACGCGCGCCTCTCATTGAGCGACGGCGCGTGACGTTATCCCTTATCGGAGCGGGCATCGATGTCGGGCAGGCTGAGCAAGATGACCTTGATCGGGTGGGTGCGCCTCGTAGTAGCCGCGCTCCTGCTCGTGATGACCGGAGTGGGGCCGTCGTTCGCTCAGCCGAATCCATTTTTGCAGCCCACACCATCCTTACAGCAACAAGCCGTCCCGTCCCAAAGCCTGAACAGCGACGAAAACACCAGATACATGCGCACGCCGCCGAGTGCAGGCGTGGTAATCCGCACTGGCTTCATCGGTAAGAACGGGCAGAGCATCGAGCTTTGCAAGCTATTTCCGGACCTGCATGTCCTATTGGTCCCTGACACGGTCTATTTCGCGGCGATGATTGACGCCGATGTGCATGGCCGGACCTTCGTCGATCCTGACCGCCAGAAAGGCGGGATGACCTTCTACAGCCCGGTCAGTTTCGTCGCGACAGGAACCTGTGACACGGACGGCCTTGTGCGCCTCAACGGTTTCCCCGCCCTCCCCTGGATCGTCACCGCCAAGCTGCCGCAGAAGCTTCCGGGCAGTGACGGCAGTCGCATCGTCGTCCACACCATCCTTCTGGCCAATACCACGAACACGGTTGCCTTTTCACAAAAAGATATCGTCGGGCCACCTGACACGGTTTCGGCAGGTTTCAGCGTTCCGATGCCCGCGATCCGCGATGCCTTTGCGAGGCTGCCAGCAGCGTCTGATGAAGCCGTAGCTGCCCAGCAGTCCCTTGCCGCTATTGATCGAGGCGATCTTTACGGAGCGGCTGTCGCAACGCTTCATTATTTGGACGCCTGCGTGAAGGCCAAGGCATGCTCGGACTCCCTGAGGCTTAACATGCAGCAGGAATTTGCGAGCAACCGCCCCTGGTTTGAGTTCTTCGGGGCATTGGCGACAGGCGGCCTAGCGGAAGAGCTTCTAGCTGGTCGGGCTGTAGCAGCCGCTACGACCGAAGAGGAAATCGGCCTCAGCCGCATCGGACAGGCGTTTCGCAAAAATGCTGTGGCGATCACAGGGGATAGTGCATCTGGTGCAGATTTAGGGAAAGTAGTTGGCACTTTTGATGCCATGAATATGGGACCTCTTCCTGCCAATTACGCCAAGACATTTGCAGGAGGCAGGTATAATATGGTAATACTTAAACAAGATACCGTCTTATACCGCGCAGGCACTTCCGCGAAGCCCATAGGAGACTTCTTTGTGGCCAAACCTCCTCAAGGCATCATCCAAAGTCGCATCGATAGCGCCATCCTGCCTGAATGGCCTGACGGGGTGGAATCACCTATTGACTCAGTCATATCTGCCCGAATTCCTGCCGGAACCAAAATCTATGTGGGGCCAGCTAGTTCCCAAGGTAGCTTGTATGTTGGTGGGACCCAACAAATCGTCGTGCCGGGAGCGCGTGCAGGCTCAATTCCCAGAATCGAAATCACATCCATAACGTTATTAAAATGACTAATACTATCGAAATAAAATCCACGTTGTTGCGTATGTCGGAACTTCTTTATGATGGGGATCAGGCATTTTGGGGAAATATTTTGTCTAAAATATTGCTCGATATAGATAACGGTTCGATCGACACTAAAGCTAGAATTCAAAATCTTTTTGGTGGCATGGGTTCCCTGAATGACGTTGCTCTCTACAAGAACGGGCATATCATGCGCGAAGAGGGTTTAGAATTGATGACGCTAAGCGAAAAATTATTTGATCTCACAAAATAGATCATCAAACCCAACGCACATGCAGCTTGCTCAATTTATCGAGGCGCCGCCGCGTTTCAAGCGCCACCAGATGGTAGTATATTTCTTGGTGGAGGCAATCAAGTGTATATTACTACTGTCGGTCCAAGCTAGATTATTCAGTAAATAGATAATGATAATATTGACTTATTGAAGTCATAGTTCACGGAACATTTCGGCGGAAGCCCTGGAAACCCGCGCGGGGATCACCGTCGCGGTAGTGATGTAGATGGATGGCCTGTGACATCGCGCGCGCCGCAGATCGCTATAATTTTTCGCTGCGCCGATCGACTGCTCGTCGGAAATCACGTCTGATCAGATCAAAAGCCTCATTTGGATCACCGTGAAGCGACAAACAGATATCGAATGCTGTGTCGAGCAACGCGACCGCTATGATGACCCGATCACCACCATATTTCGCGCCATCAATCCACGCGGCCAACTCGGCTTGTGTCTCGACAACCTGCCGCCGGATCATCTGTCGGGTCGCTAAAATTTTTCCGGCTAAGTCGCCTTGCGTTTCTTCGTCTACCGTCTCGGACATAGCGCCTCCATTTATTGTTTTTATTTAGCTTCTAAATTGCACCCGGTTTTTGCAGCGGGGCATACATTACGTTATGTCATAAAAATAATATTGGATCAAAAGCGCGGTAAACTGCGGGTTTCGGTGTCGCCAGAAGAGGAAGCACGGTTGAAGGCCGAAGCGGATGCGCTCGGCTTGTCTTTGGAAGAGCATCTTCAACACGCAATCGATCAACATGCCCGCAAGATGTTCCCTGCGGCGTTCAAAGGAAAAGTCTGATCTATCCGGGACGCGGCCTGTCCCTGGCGCGTGCCTGCCGTCGTCGCTGCCTTGCCGCTGCGGCCTCGTCGCGAAGGATACGACGGCGCGCGGCCTCGGCCTCAATCTTCTGCCGGTCGAGCAAGGTGCGGATCGCAGCGGCGCGGCGCTCTGGCGATAAGCTGGGATCGACGGTAGCCATGTCGATATCAGCTTGTATGAACTTCCAAACTTCCTCGAAAGCTGCCAAGGCGCGGGCGTAGGCAAGCGGGTCTCCGTGGTTCCTGATCGGCTGGAAGCGCACGGTGATTGCTGGCATGGCGGCGCGCACATCCCTGACGATGAAGGCACGCGGCGGCTTGCTGGGTTTGCCCGTCTCTGCCGTCGCGATCTGCGCGGCGTGTCTGAACGTGCGGCCTAGGCTTCGGCGGAATCCTTCGCCTCGAACCGGTCGCAATCCGTGATCCGGCCCTGACCCTCGTCGTCGGTCGTCCACTCGCGCAACACCAGGCAAAACGTTCCTTGCCGTCCGCCCACCCACGTGACTGTTTGCCCACCCGCGCAAATCACGCAGTGGGTTTTGACAAAGTCGGATGTAGGCGCGTGCGACGGTGCTGGTCCTGTATCGTTCATTGGATCCCCCTTGCTCAAATACCTGCGGCGCGGTTCCGCATCTGCGGCCGTGCTCTTTGTTCGCCCCGCTCCCTCCTGACTTACCGCCGCGAGGCTGGCGATAAGCCGTTATCGTTCCCGCTCGTGTTCGCGTTCACGCTCTCGTCGGCGTCGGTCCATGCTCTCGACCATCTCCATCACATAGCCGTCGCCCTTGGCCTTGATGTTTTCGAGGTGGTTCGGTGTCAGCGCCTGAATGTCGGACGCGCGAAGATTGCGCCCGGCCTCGATGTCGTCGCGGATATGTTTCATCGCTGCTAGCTCCCGGCGTTGTGCAATGATCTCAGCGGCTGCGCCTGTCGGCATTTTTGGGCCGCCCCCAAGCAAGCGATCGACAAAATTCGCGAGAAGATCGATCGCACCCGTGGCGGCGTCGATCACATGCAAACCCGGTTCGCGCGCGGGGGCGTCCTTTCGTTCGGCAACCTCTTCAGCACGACGTTGCTGCCAATTCGCGTGCGCTTGTTCCTCTCGATCGGCGCGGGTCTCGGTCGCGGCTGGCTGGGGCGGAGCCTGGTGCTGAGGTTGTGCAGCCTTATCCTGCTCCGGCTGCTGGGTTGGTGCGGCGCCGTGCTTGCGGCCTTCCCATGCCTCCCTGACTGCCTCGGGCGTTGGGTTGCGTTCGTGCTGCTGAGCGCGCGCTTCCCTGACGGTCGGCAGGCTATCGCGGTCGATGTCGGCCATCCGCGCGCGCACGTCTTTCGCCTTCGCACCCTCGATCCG
>Ga0302320_10017312_pt1 | contig 14642 bp, 7 predicted proteins | sample Bog_T0_3_FD_202130 | JGI IMG/M metagenome (GOLD analysis project Ga0302320, IMG submission 202130) | Peat permafrost microbial communities from Stordalen Mire near Abisko, Sweden - Bog_T0_3 | ecosystem: Environmental > Terrestrial > Soil > Wetlands > Peat | place: Sweden: Abisko, Stordalen Mire...
GGCGTGGCCGCAACCCGACCCTCGAAGATCAATACGCGCTCGCCCGGAATGGGTATTGCGCGAGGCGCCGGCTGATCGCCCTCGAGCAGCCATTCGGACAGGGACTTATGAAACGTTTCACCCGTGATCGTGAAGAGCCAGCCTGCCTTGTCCGCGAGCGCGACTTGCGTGGAGTGGGTGAGGCCCGTCGCTAGAGCGATCGATCGCAGCAAATGGGGCGTCTCCTGCGCCAGATCCCAGAACTGGATGCCGGCCTCCCGCGTGATGGCGACGAGTGTCGAGTTTCCCGTAAACGCGAGTTTCAAGGCGGGATCGCTGGACGCCGGGATCGCCTGGATTTGCCGTTCGGCACCCGCAGCCAGCGACCAAATGAGAATTCCCTGCGCCGGATCCGCCATCGCCAGCGCGAGTCGCGTCGCGTCGGGCGACATAGCCACGGCAGAGGCCTCGCGCTCGATCGAGAGTGTGCTGACGCCTTCGCGGGACCGCCACACGCGCACGGTCGGCGCAATCTTGTTCCTGACGTCCGCGATCACGAAGGCGAGCGTCTGACCATTGTCCGCCACGGCGACGCCGCGAATCCCACCCTTCGGCTCATCGAGGGTTGTGATGAGCGTGGTTCCCGGCGGGATCAAGCTCGCGGTCCTCGGCCGCAGCCACGGCGCACCCTGCCATGCGGACAGGCGATCGAGCAGCGATTGGATGGCGGGCAATCCCCGGAAATTCGCCAAGCGACCCACGAGCTGGGAGGGCAGCTGTGCCGGGTCGCGGCCGATCACGTGCGAGGATAAGCGCATGGCCTCGTTCACCGTGCGCAATGCCTTGGGATCGGGGAACTGGGCGCGCAGATAGTCGAGCAGCAGATCGTGCAGCCGCAGTCCGCCGTTTGAATCCGCGCGCTGCGCGAGGGCGCGCTCGATCAGCGTCTGGGCGGTCCCGAGAGCGTCGTCTTCGTCCGCATTCCAGAGGATCTCCTGCACGAGCGAGGGGATCGTCGCATCCTCGGACAGGATTGCGAGAGCGAGAAAGCGCTCCCGGGTCACGGGATCGAGTGCATCCACACTGACTTGCAAGGCGCGCAGCAGGCTGGGGTAGGGATAATCCGGGAAGTCCCGGGCGATCTTCTCGAGATCCGCCGCCGCCAGCAGCTTCTGAATGCGCAGCCAAGCCTTCGGATCCTCGCGATGCGCGGCCAGCATCGCCCCGATCGCGGCAACGGCGAGCGGCAATCCACCGCATTCTGCGACCAGCGTGTCCGCGACCGTGGGCAGCGATCCGGCAGGAAGCCCGACGTACGTGGCGAGCATCTCGCGCGCATCCGCGGTCGATAAAAACTCGGCGGTCACGGTCACCGCGCGCAGCGTCGCAGGGATGGAAGCGTCACGCGTCGTGAACAGCAGGCGCGAATTCGGCGAGTCGAGGAGAAAAGGCGCAATGTCACGCACACTCCAGACGTCGTCGAGCACGATCAAAACGGCCTTGTCACGCATCACGGTCTTGAGGGCATTCTTCGCGGCGAGCTCATCGCCATAGGACAGCGGCGAGTCGCCCAATGCCTTGCCGACTTCGCGCAGCCGGCTCGTGAGGTCGTACGCCGGCTCGCGGCCCACGGTGACCCAGACGATGCCGTCGGGGAACGCCTGTTGCACGACGTCATCATGGGCGATCGCCAATGCCAGCACCGTCTTGCCGATCCCTCCCATGCCCTGCAGGGCACTCAAGCCCACACCCGGTCGCGTGCCGTCGCTGATGAGGCTCGCCCGCAGGGCGGCGAGCGCGTCGGGCCGCGCGACGTATTGGCCCGGCAGCGCGGGAGCGGTGACGTAGGTCCGCCGCAAGCGCTCGGGAATCACCCCGTCGGCGCCCGGATGCTGAATGTCGTTGAGCAGGAGACCGACCTCCGCGGCATAGCGCTTGGCGTCGGTCAGGTCGCGGTAAATTCTGCCCTCGAGTTCGAGCGGCAGATCGGTACCGGGGACTGCCAGTACCGGGATCAAGGTCTTCTTCTTGCGGAAAGCCCGGATGCGCTCGCAGCGGCAGATATCCGATTGAACGGAGCCCGGCGAGACCAGCGCCACCAGGACTTCGGTCGCGTCGATCGCCCGTTCAACGTCGATCGTCCAGGTTGCGCCGGCACCCATGCGGTGATCGTCCTTCCACGGCTCACAACTCTGTCGCAGCGTGTCGTACAGGAGTTGCGCGAGCGGTGCGCAGTCGGCCCACGCATAGGAAATGAACACACGAATCCGCCCCGCAGAGCCCGGATCGCTCGCTGCAGCAGCCTGTTGGAGCGGCGTCTCGGCCATCGTTGCCCTCGGGCCTATTCTCGCGGCGAGTGTGAGCCGCAAATGATTATACTCATCGCATCCGACCCGAGACTAGCACAGGGAGTCAGCCCTATGAACCGTCGGCCATTGTTGCATTTGCATCTGCTGGCACACCCGGAATCCGCAACCGCGCGGCAGCTATGCGTCGACCTTCAGCAGCACTTCGTGGCGCCGCCCGTGAGCGGCGGAATCCGAATTCCGGTTTTTTACACGCCCGCCAACGGCGACTCCCTGCCCCCGGCGCTCGACGTCGAGGATGGCTTGAGTCTCGACGCTGCAGAGCACACGCTCGTGGTCATTGTCGGCGATCAGCGCATGGTGCAGACGATACGCGAGGGTACGGGCACGGCCTGGATCGAGTTCGCGCAGCGCCTGCGCGCATTGACGCCGCTCGACCAGAGCCCACACCATGTGCTGGTCATCGCGCTCGATCCGGCCGCATTCCAGTTGAGCCCGGAGAATCTCGCACTTTCGGCCTTTCTCGATGCGCAGATCGATCCACTCATTGCCGCCAAGATCCGCCTGACACTGGTGTCGTTTCACATAGCCGCGCGCGCCCTGCAGCTCCTGCAGGATGGGAAGATCGCGGCCTCGGCACCGAATGCGATGAAGGCTCCCGTGCGGCTGTTCTTCAGCCACGCAAAGGACGACTTGGATCCCAATCGCCAGGACGATCCGGTCAGCCAGACGCGGGCCGCTCTCAGCGAACTGCCCGTCGAAGCCTGGTACGACGCGCAGAAGATTGGTGCCGGCCAGAAGTTCGCGGACGCGATTGACGCCGGCATCGGCGACTCGAGCATCGTCGTGGCATTTCAGACGGATCGGTTCAGCGAACGACCATGGTGCCGTCGCGAAGTGCTCGATGCGAAAGTCATGGGGGCGCACGTGATGTTGGTCAACGCCGTCAAGACCGGTGAGGCGCGAAGCTTTCCGTACAGCGGTAACGTCCCCACCGTGCGCTGGCAATACCTCGACCCCGCCGCCGACGCACGGAACGTGATCAACCGGGCCGTGCTCGAGGCCCTGCGGTTCACCTATAATCGTGCCGTGCTCGAGCGGGCCAAGACTGCCACGGATATCGTCGTCGCCTCGCCGCCGGAAGCCCTGACCCTGACCCAGCCGGCGCTGCGCACCGGGGCGCCTACGAGCGTGCTGTATCCCGATCCGCCGCTCGGGCGGGAAGAATTGGAGGTACTCGCCGAGCTGCGCGCCGATTGCACGTTCGTAACGCCCCTCACTCGGCTCGCGCAGACGCCCCGCCCGCCGCATGTCAGCCGGATCGCCGTGTCGATTTCCGAATCCGAGGACATTGCGCGCTATGGCTTGTCCGCCGCGCATTTCGCCACCCTCACGGACGAGGTTCATCTCTACCTTCTGCTCGCGGGTCTCAAGATCGTCTATGGCGGCGGCCTCACCGGCGGAATGGCCTCGGGTTCCAACTTCACGCTGCGCCTCTTCGATCTGGTGCGCAGCTATTCGAAGCTCGCGGAGAGCATCAACGCGCCGCCGCTCCGCGATGCGATCCTGAACGTCGCTCCGTGGCCGCTGCGACTCGGCTATGGCGACGCGGAATGGTGTCTGTTCAGCGATGCGACCGGATCGATCGCCAAGTACGATGACGGCCCGCGACCGTTGGAGCTCGCGCAGACCGACGAGGCTCTATTCGATCACGCGGGAGGCGTTTGGAAATTGCCGTCGGACACGGCGCTGCGCCGGTACGCCTGGGCGCGCGGACTCACGTTGATGCGGGAGGCCATCACGAGCCTGTCTCAGGCACGACTGGTCGTCGGGGGGAAACTTGCGAAGTTCAGCGGTGTGATTCCCGGCGTCGTCGAAGAGGCCTATCTGTCCTTGAAAAGCGGGGGCCCCCTTTACTTGGTCGGCGGCTTCGGCGGCGCCGCGCGTGCGGTCTGCGACCAACTGCGGGGCGTCGTCCGACCGGAATTCGACGAGTCCTTTTCAGAGAAGACGGTTCCGGACTATTCGGCCTGCAAAGAACTCTATGCGAAATACGCCGTGCCGTTCGTATCCATGCGGGAGATCGGCGCGATGATGACCGCGAAGGGGCCCGGCCAGATCGCGCGGGCGCTACACAATGGGCTCGACGACCAGGAGAATCTCGAGCTGATGCAGTGCAAGGATGCGCAGCGGATATTCGAACTTCTCATGCAGGGCATGGCGCGGCTGTAAGCTGGGTGCGATCAGGGGGATCATTCCCGGTACTTCCTCGGCCATATGCCGCTCTTACCCGGAGCGAGAATGCCCGCCGGATCGAGCGCGTCCTTGACGCGTTCGTTCAGTCGACGCAGCGCGTGGTCATTGAAATCGAACGCGCTCGAGGCCTCCGTCATGAATCTGATGTGAGTACGATATTCACCCAGGCCCAGCGCAGACGCGTCGTGGGCAAGCGCCTGCATGAGGCGCTTGGCGGCGATCACGCTGGAAACGTCGTCCTGATCGAAGAGTACCGTGTTGATGTTGTAAATCTGCCTCTGTCCCACCGTGTACGAGGCGCAATAATCGAGCCCAAATTCAGCGAAGCGTTGCTGCACTTGCTTTGCAAAGCCAAGGGCGAACAGCCCTTCCGGCGGAAGCACAGGCGAGAAGTTGACATGCGCACCCCGGCCGCCCAGCCATCTGGCAGTCTGCAGACCTTGGCTTCCAGGCAAGGTCGCGGCAGAGCGTTCGATCGGCTCATTGCGGTTCCAGCGATCGAACTCAAGTCTCGCGCCCAAGAGGGGTTCCAGAGTTCGGCGGACTATTTGCGCTTGGCACTCGATGATCTCGGGGTAGCCAAAAAACATCAGCGACAAATTCCACTCTCCGACGCCGAGGGTCTCTTTGACGATGCGAACCGTGTCCTCTGGGATGGCGCCGGCGCCGTTGAACCAATCGCTCCGTCGCGATAGTACGGCCGCCTCGTGAAGAAAATTACCGACCGTCACCGGGTGCTCGATGACATTTCTCAGTCGAAGCTTTGCGAGGGCGTCGATCATCCATTCGAGATCCTCGACGTTCTCGAGTCGCAGGCGGGTTTGCATCGTCGCCTCCGGTTCCGGCATGAGCCACATGCCGGCCCGGGTCACGACGCCGAAATTCGACTGTTGGAACACCTGATCCCAGGCCGGACCGAAGCCAGCCTGATGTTGATGCCAGCAACGGGAATTTTGCATTGCGCCCATCCCGGTTCGCACGACATCACCCTCGGGCAAGACGATCTCGAGTCCACACAGCTTCGTGGAATGCTCGCCGTAGGGCATGGCTCCCAATCCACGCTCCAATGCATTGCCGACCACGCTGCCCCAGCCATGACCCGGGATCGAAGGCCACAACGCGATGCGATTCTTCTGCAAGTGATCGAACAAATCGAAGAAACTGACGCCGGGTTCCAATACACAATAACCGGTTCTCTCGTTCACTTCGAGAATGCGATTCATCCGGCCGAGATCCAGCACGATGGAGCCCGCAAGAACCGGCTCGCCTGATCCGTAGCCCAGATTTCTTCCGCGCGAAATTGGCCAAAGCGGCAACCCGTGACGCGCAGCGGCGCGGACTACTGCCTGAACCTCAGCCGACGAATCAGGAGCCACCGCACCCGCGATATTCCGATCGTCGCCTTCGGACAAGGAGTACACGTCGTAATATCTGTCGCATGTGCGGCCGGCCGGATAAACCCAGGCGTCGCCGACAATTTGCCGAAATTCACGATATGCCTGGTCACGCTGGGACTCGGAGATGACCGGAGTCATCGATACCGACTGCCCAACGATGGCACGGCCAACATCAACACATGTCACCGCTCCCGATATCAATCACTCACGAGCGCCACACTTGCACGAGCGCCACACTTGGCGAAAATGCTCGACAAACGGAAATACCGTGAGACATAATCATATCGGCTTTTAGGGGGCGATCAAGGAGGTTCGCAGTTAGGGTTATGCGCCGCAGAGTAAAATCCCCGGGTGCTTCCAACGTCGAGCCGGCCGTGCAAGGTGCGCGCTTGCGCGCGATTGCACTCGCGTTCGCTACCGTCGTCGCGTCCGCACCGGGCAGTGCAGCGGTCACTGAAACCCGTGATGCGCCTGCTGCCAAGCTCGAAGCCCGGGTCAACTCAGTCCGATTTGCCGAAATTCGTCGCGATGGAGAGCTTCCGGTGTCCGGCGGCGCCGATCGTACGTTCCAATACCCGTGGAACAACTGGAACAACTGGAACAACTGGGCCAACAATTGGAATAACTGGCGAAATAATTGGCCGAATTGGGGAAATTGGAACAATTATTAGGTAGAACTGCGTCGCGCTCAAGCCATCATGGGCAAGGAAATCGTCGGCGAAGTGTTGAGAACTCAATCATCCAGCAATGCTCGATCGGGGACTGGAACGGCCGCCATGGACGGAAGCGGATTGCACATGCTGGAACGGCCGCTTCACCTCCTGGTGCTGCAGCCCACGCCGTTCTGCAACATCGAATGCGACTACTGTTACCTGGCTGATCGAAACAGCGGCCGGCGGATGCCATCGACAATCGTGGATGCCGCCGCGAGGAACATAGGCGACTCGGGACTGCTCTCGGACGAACTGGGGGTGGTTTGGCATGCCGGCGAACCGCTCACGGTGCCAATCGATTTTTATCGGGAGAGTTTTCGAATCATCGACCGCATTCTCGCGCATCAAACCCACATCACCCATTCCATTCAGACCAACGCCATGTTGATCAACGACGACTGGTGCAGTCTATTTGCCGAGTGGGACGTCAATGTGGGTGTAAGTCTCGATGGTCCCGCGTTTGTTCATGATCGACACCGCAAGACGCGGCGCGGCCAACCCACGCATCAACGGTGCCTTGCTGGATTGAAGCTGCTCCAAAAGTATCGGTTGCCGTCGCACGTCATTGCGGTCGTTACCCGCGATTCTTTGGGGCATGCCCGGGAGATCATCGAATTCTTCGCACAGGCGGGCGTCACTCACGTCGGTTTCAATATTGACGAGGCGGAAGGCGCCCACAGTACTTGTTCACTCGAGGGATTGGAGCGCGAATATCGTCGTTTCTTCCAGACGGCCATGGAATCGGCGGACGTCGCGGGCGTACAAATTCAAATCCGCGAAGTCCGCAACGCACATGCGCTGATTTCCGGCGGTCTTCCGGAAATATCGATCGATGGACATCGTATACCGCTCAACTCCCAGATCGTTCCAGGAGCGATCCTATCCGTCGATTGCGAGGGAGGTTTCTCGACATTCTCGCCGGAGCTATTGGACCTCAAGCATCCCAGTTACGGATCCTTCGTTCTCGGCAACGTCGTCAGGGATTCCATCGCCGAGTCGATGATCTCCGAACGGACCCTGCGCCTGCAGGCCGACATTTTCGCCGGTGTGGCCGCGTGCAAACGCGCATGCGCGTTTTTTCGGTTCTGCGGCGGCGGCGCGCCGATCAACAAGCTCATCGAGAACCGGCGCTTCGACAGCGCTGAAACGCTCTACTGCAAATGCTCAATTCAGATCCCGTTCACGTTGACGCTTGAATCAATCGAGAAGCGGCAGGGGAATTGACCGCATCGGTCTCATCGTCGATCACCATGACGGAAGAGCCTCAAGGCAGGATGCAATCATGATTCGAGGAATGCGACGATCGGAGCACAGCATGTTCGACGGACTCCACGGTGTCTAAATACGCAGTGTTCATCAGCTATAGCCGGGAAGATGACCGGGTGTCTCAGTATGCGTCGACGTTGCGACAGTACTTCAAAGACACGTTGCCGGCCAAATTCCCGGTCGCACAAGTCGCGGCGCGTGATGCCGCGAAAGTGTTCTTGGATACGACCGAGATCGAGTGCACGGGATCGCTGCAGCAGGAAATCAAGAACGCAATCGACGACTCGTTTGCATTGATGATCGTCGTGGGACCTCGTTATGCCGAGTCTACCTGGTGCCTCCAGGAACTGCAGTTGTTTCAAGCCCGCTTCCGCGGTCAGCCGGATGAAATGAAGAAGCGCCTGTTCATTGTCATTACGGATCCCGAAGCGGAAAAAGCGCTTCTAAAAAACGATTTGTGGCCGAAAGGAATACTCATGGATTCGGTCCGCACGCTGTTTCACGACGGCGAAAGGCGCATCAACACCACAGCGCTTTTCAGGCCCATTCCGGGTGAGCCGGACTACATGGGACCCAATCCCGTATTTACCCAAAAGGCGGAAGAGTTGGTCGATCGTCTGAAAACGCTGCTGTCCCAGCAGCCGCAGTCGAACATCGGGGCGCCTTCGGCACCACGCGCCGGAGTGCTCATCGGCCCTACGACCGATGATGTGGCACCTGATGCGCAAGCGCTGGCACGAGCGCTCGCGGTACGGTCGATCAACGCCGAAACGCTGAGCATCAACGATTTCGTCAGTGCAGGCGCCGCCGAGAAGCTGCGTTCCAGAGCACAGCAATGCGCCTACTTGGTGATGCCTTACTCGGAAAGCACCCCGCTCTTGGATTACCTTCCCGGCGGCCATCTCAAGATCATTCGCGACGCCGCCCCCGACCCGGCACGCCTGCTGTGGTGGCGACCGAAGCCGGGGGTTCCGAATGTCGCCGCCGGCGCCGTCGCTGGCGAAGATCAGCGCCGGTTCTTCGAAGATCTTCGACCGCTCTCGAAGACGGAAGTCGTCGAGGATTTGGCGGACGAAATCGCGATGCGTATGGCGCCGTCCGGCGCCTCGCGAGTTCCGCGTATATTCGTCGAAAGCAGTCGCGAGCACCCGTCCGGATGGCAGAAGGTCAAGTGTGACATGCTGGACGAGTGGAAGAAGATACAGCCGAATCGGAGGTTGATGGTCAGCGCCCTCCCCTTCAACGGAAAGAAGACTCAAGAACTCGAGGCGCTGCGCAACGGCCACGGGGTCGTCCTGCTCTACGCGAGCATCGGCTTTCCCGAATTGTGCGTCCGCGCCGATCTGGTCGAGGACGTCCTCGCCGAGGTCGGCCAAAGCCCCGTGTTATTCGTTGCCTGGATGCCCAAAGATCCGCCCGACGAGCCTCATGAGGATTACGTCTGGGACACGGTTGCCTTCGGCGACTGGCCCTCCACGAACGGACACGTGCAACTCGGCTCGGAACGAGATCGACTTCGAAGACTGTTGACGCAAGTCGCGGCCAAAGCGGGCCCCCAAGACGATCCTCCGTCGAGGTCGATCAATTAGGCAACTCGATGCCGCACTCGACGGTCACGATTCGGAAGCAAATCAACAAAGGGAGTCGAGTCCGTGGGAACAGATCGTGAAATCCGCTAAGTCCGGCCGGCCGATGCTGCCCCTCAACCCGTACCCCGGCTTGATGCCGTTCGACATCGAGCATCAACGCTTTTTCTTCGGGCGGGACGACCAGATTCGTGAGGTCGTCGAGCGGCTGGCGGCCAACCATTTCGTGGCGATCATTGGAGGGTCCGGTTGCGGAAAATCCTCGTTGATCCGAGCGGGCGTCCTGCCCGAATTGCTGGCCGGCGGCATCGGGAATGCCGCGTCGAATTGGGCATCGGTGGTCTTTCGTCCGGAAGAATCCCCGATTTCGAATTTCGCCGCCGAATTCCGCAGCCTGCTTCAGGAGGAGGGTGCCGGTGTGCCGGACGAGGCACAGATCGCGAATACGCTTCGGCAAAGAGGGGGTCTGTCCGACCTCGTGCGCCTCTTCGGCTCCTTCGGTGTCGTCGACTCCACCGCCAACGTCCCGCGGGATAATATCAATTTGTTGATCGTCATCGATCAATTCGAGGAGATATTCCGCCCGCGAAATCGCGGCTCGGATCAGGTGGAGGCTCTCGTCAATCTCCTTCTGGACCTCGCGGAACATCCGCATCCGCGAGTGTTCGTGATCTTGACGATGCGGAGCGAGGATCTTCACAGTTGCGCGTCGTTTCTGGGGCTGCCTGAGGCGCTCAATAGATCGTCTTATCTCGTGCCGCGACTGCGCGATATTCAGCTCAAGGACGTCATCCTGAAGCCGGCCCAGCGGTTCGCAGCCGTGAAGAGAAAGCCGCGGCCGGATTTTCCCGACAGTGTGTGGACGAGGATCATCGAGAGCACGCTGCCGTTGAAAGACGATCCCGATCATCTTCCGCTGCTTCAGCATTTGCTGTTTCAGATCTGGGAAGAGGCGCTTGCGCTCGAAAAGAGGGACCGCGGAGATGTTCCAACCGGTATCTCGGAGGCCGCACTGAATTTCGCGGTCGGCAACCCCAAGGAATCCCCTCATGGCGAGCCGACCGGCAATCCGCCCCCGCTGTCATCGGCTTGCCTCAACAACAAGGCGGAGAGCATTTACCTCGCGCTGGATGCAGACCAGCAACTCATTGCCCAAACCGCGCTCACGATGATGGGAACGTTCGACGCCAACGGAATTCTCAAACGCAATTTTGCCTCCCTCACCGAAATCCGGGCAGCGACCGGCGCGGCCCGCGAGCACGTCGCGGAGGTGTTGGATCGGTTCTCCGCCCCGCACCCCTACATTCGACGGGGAACGGACGACTACTTCGATGTCGCGCATGAGGCGTTCATTCGCAAATGGAACACATTCCTGGGATGGGTGACGCACGACTCGGAGCGCCAACACGCGTTCGTCGAGGTATTCGCAGCCTACGAGTCATGGCGCGCGGCATGCCGAAACCTAAACCGCAACATGTTCGGGGCGTTGCGTGCCCTCCCGACCGGCGCCGACCTGAACAAATGGCATGCACGTTCGGTGGATCGGCTATCTCTGTCGGATTTCCGTCGCTGGGCAAGTCCACTCGCCATTCAGCGGGACGAGCTTGCCTCGGCCGTAGCACCAAATAACGCCGATGGGGGGCAACAAGCGCGGGAGTTCTCCAAGATTCAATCTTTCTTGAGCCTTGGAAAATTCAAGCGGAACGCACTGAACGGCGCGGTTTTCGCCCTGGTCATCGTGGGAGCGGGCGTGCTCTACACACTATTTATCGACCGGCTCGAGCGAAAACTCAGCGACCGCCAAATCATGCTGCCGCTCATCGACAAGGCCATCGCGGAAAGCGCGAACCCGAGGGAGGATATCGATCCCCTTCCGGTCGAGCACCGGGTCGAACACTTGAGACACCTCCAGGAGTCGTCGTATTTCGCCCAAGCGATGTGGATCGAGCCGAGTGCGTGGCTCTCGCGCGAGAAAAAGGATGCATTTCTGGTCGCGCGGAGCCTGAGTCAGAAGGCGGCGTACGAAAATCTCTTCGTCGCGTTGACGGGGCATATCTGGATAACCCACGGTTCGGCGTTCGCCGACCCGGAAATTCCGTCGACGAAGTGCCCGAGCCAAAAAACAAGCCCAAGCGCCGAACTGAAGTTGTACACGTCGACCGATGACTCGCGCAAATTGATCATCGACTCCGACAATGCAGTGTACGGGGTGTATTCCGCGAATGCCGGTCCGTGCGCGGATGCGAGGATCTACCAGCAATTCCCAAAATCATTTGTCATCAGGATGGACAAAGGCCTCCACGCCATGGTTGTTTATGTTCCCGGAGGCGATGGCGCGCAAGCGTCTGCATTGCCGCAATCCGCCGACCGCAAATCGGAGTGGCTTGTCTACCTGCTCGACAGACCGGATCAGCACACGTCAGGGGCGCCATTGATTGGACTGCAAAATGCGCCGATCTTGGAATGGACTTCCAACCCGGAGCTCGATCCCTCGACACCCTTTCAGGTGCGTTATACCCTCGCAGACAACGAGGAGACGATCAGCATTTCGGACGGTAACAAGGTGCGCTCGTTTCGGCGAGTAGTCACAACCTTCAATACGGTACCCACCGAGCAGGCGGTCTGGGAGACGGCTTCGCCGCTGAACGACGCGAGCGCCTCGTATTACAACAAGGATCACAATTGGAAAGTGTTCAGCCGAATTCAATCGGATCAGCCTACCTGCGGGCTGCCACTCGCGCAGGACGGCGGCCCGGTCCAGGATGCCGGCGAGTACTGCTTCAAGATCGAGAGGAATCCCACGCTCGCCCGCAATCAGATGGATCCCCGGGGAAGCCCCGAGTATCAATTGGAGTTCATCGTTCGGGGAAGCGAAGCATTACCGGACACCGTGCGAGACGTCCTGATCATGCCTCCGATGCCGTTCGCCGCCATTCCGAAAATGATCGCATTTGACTACAGAGCGTCCTCGCTCGGGCAGTTTCGGGCGCTCATGGCCGATGGGACGGAGTACCAGGGAATTTGGAATACCGGTCCGCTCGAGAAACTTAGTCGGACATTCATTGGCAATAGCGGGCAGGCTACCTGCGACGAGGCCAATGAAGCCGGGACGCCCAGGGACGACTTACACGTAGACCCGGCCTTCCAACTGTTTTCGGCAATCGCAGACAGCAAATTCCCCGGTTGGAGAAACGCCAAATCCGGTTTGAGCGAAAGGTGTGATTCCGTTGCCCGTTTGGACGCCGCGACCCTGCCTCCCCCTGCGCAACGGTAATTTGGCCTTGTCGGTGACCAGGAAGTCCTCGGCGCGGCATCATCGTGGGGTCTTGAGTCCGCCGAAAAAAGTGTTGCGCGAACCCCAGGGTCAGGAGTATCCGTATCTTTCGCGTCAGCGGGCGTTTGGATTCGCAACGGTTGGAGCAACGTCAGGGGTTCTTTGCGCGAAGCAGCAAATCGGCTCACTTCCTCGTGGCAGAGCGAAGCTTGGCGCTGGGATCGAAACCGGTGATTGGCGCGCCGAGGTATTGGCGGATTACGTCTTCGATAATTCTTGGTAATCAATCGGTAATCGCAATTGCAGAGGCTTCCGGATATCGTTGGGCTTGATAAAGGGAAAAACCATCCAGCCTGCGACCGATACGCGGCGCACTTGAATCACTCGAATCGAGTTCAGCAGCTTTCCGTCGAAACGCACCACTTTCTCAAGGGAATACGTAAGGAGAAATCAAGATGAACGCTAAGGATTCACGCAGAGTTCTTCCACCCGCGCTCGCAATGCTCGCGCTGTGCGCAGGTGCAGCGGCAGTCTCGGCGCCGAAGGCCCCGCCGACGCGAACGCAGCCCATGTCCTACGGCGCCGGTACGCTGTCGCTCGCCAACGGCAACTACCAGTTCGCTCCGCAAGGATGTACGCACAATGGGAATCGGGCCGTGTGCAATTTCTATGTAACCTACTCGGGGGCGGCGGCGGGAAACGTCAATGCCTGGGCAAATTATTGGAATCAGTGGACCATGAATGTCCAACTGATCGATAATCTTCATGTGCCGCACGGGCCGGACACGGCCTATTTCATCGACGGCTCCGGAGCCCACCAACCGGTGCTGTTCCTCCAGCAGGGTACGCAGGTGTGGGTCGCCGTGGAATTTCCGAACGTGGACTCATCCGTGAGCACGGGCGAATTCCACATGAACAACCAAGTCGTCGGCGGCGTGCAGATCTCCCAACCGAACGCGCAGGGGACGGCTGCGGGCAATACCCAACTAGCCAACAATTCCCCACAGGCGCAAGCGGTCTCCCAGGCGCCGGCTGCGGCCGCACCGACGACGAACTGCGTTGCCGGCACTCCTGGCTACAGTGGCGCGACGCTTTGCAACCTCCAGGATAAGATAGCCGTCGCGAACAGCTGGAAGTCGATGCTGTCGAGTTTCGTACCGGCCAAGGCCAATACGGCTCCACAAACGCAAATGCAGGCGCCGCAAACGCAGATGCAGCCACCCCAGATGCAGCCGCCCCAGATGCAGCCGCCACAGCCGCAGATGCAACCGCCGCAGATGCAACCGCCGCAGATGCAGCCGCCGCAGCCGCCGACCCATCAGTAACGATTCAATAACGGCGGCGGTAGGCCCGATTCGGGGTTGCCGCCGCGGGTTCGGGCGCACCGTCGAAATTCGCCGCCACCGCGCCGGGTCACGGTCCGCCATAGCCGGATCCTCCGGTGTCACGCGCGCCTCCATCGACGTTCGCGGACAAGGCGAGCAGAAAGACCGGCGATCGTGTCGAGATCGGTCCGGACGTGACCTGATCGTCCCCCGCCGGTGGGTCGGCGTCGATGTGTTCGCTGTGACCGTAGCTCCGCTTGTCGTCGAACAGAGGTTCATCCGAATGCGGGGTACCAACGCCCGTGACTTCTGCGACGAATATCGCCAGATGGTTGTCGGACGCCGAAAGACCGTTCTCGAGCAGACTGAAGGTCACCGTTTCACCCGGACCCGAGTCGCTGCAACTTGGATCGCACTGCGGCGTGAACGGGCTGAGATAATCATGATCGGGCGAACTCACGAACCCAGATCGCGCTACCGGGCAAAGTCTGCCTCGAAAACTGCACCGCAAAAGACGACGCGAACTGCGACAACCCCAGT
>Ga0302320_10017315_pt1 | contig 14640 bp, 10 predicted proteins | sample Bog_T0_3_FD_202130 | JGI IMG/M metagenome (GOLD analysis project Ga0302320, IMG submission 202130) | Peat permafrost microbial communities from Stordalen Mire near Abisko, Sweden - Bog_T0_3 | ecosystem: Environmental > Terrestrial > Soil > Wetlands > Peat | place: Sweden: Abisko, Stordalen Mire...
GTGGCACAACGGATCGGCACCTCCGGTGGTTGTTGGATCCATGGATGCTGTTCCTGGTAACTGTTATGACAATCAGCGGTGTTCATTCCATCAACACTTTTTGGAAAAGAGGCCGTTTATTACCGGTCTGTTAGCCGTAGGTCGGCCATTTTGCCTGAAAACCACCGATTCACCTGCATTAACAAGCCCCACAACGATGGCTGATGCTGGTGCGACGTCGGCCCGGGGGCGGTTTTGAGGCGCAGGGTGTCTGATTGTGCGGTTTTGGCGGTTCTGCTCTGAAGATCGCCAGCGTCGCACGAAAATCTAGGAGATGGCGGCTACGGTGCGGGGTTAGGCCCGGACTATCGCCCTTCCATATGTTTCGACAGCAAAACCATTGCGCCCACAATCAATGCGACGATGGCCAAGACCACAATTAGAGCTGACACCGGCAAAGTTGAAAATCGTTCGCGTCGTGCCAGTGCGATGATGGCGAAAAGAATGCAAAGCCGCAACCAAGCGACATGAACATCACCATAAAGAAAAAACTGTGTCCAGTATTGTCCTGCAAGAATGAGGGCGGGTTCCACATCCAACCGAAGAGCAACAGGCGGTGACTGCCGAGCCAAAGGCTATCAGCGCACAAATCGGAAGACGTTTGGTTGAGTTGGCTGTTGGATGTTTCAGCATTTTTATCCGTGTCCATCTGTGCCCATCCGTGGTTAAAGATTTTTTTGCGTTTAATTCAGGCTGCTTTGAGTTCTTTGCGTTTTCCCGGCAAAAGTCCGTTGTCAGTAGTCCTGTTGTCCGTGGTCCGAGTTGCCTGCCTTGCCGAAATCAGATGAAGGCAGGTGGTTAACGATTAGCATTTATTAGCGTGGATTAGCGGTTAAAGAAATTTGACCACCAGAAAAAATGCCATCCCACGGTCAAGAAACGGTCAAGTTTTGAGCGCTATATCAACCACTTACGCCGATTCACCCTTTTTTGCCTGGCAAAAAATGGTGCAGTATTTTTTATGCGTTCTTTGTTCTCTTTCGTGGCTAAAAGTCCTTGGTCAGTAGTCCCGTTGTCCGTGGTCTTTTGTCCAATTTCTGCTTTCTGTTTTCCGAATTTCTCCTTTTCAGCATGTATTCATCCGTGGTTAAAATGCAGCGCAATTAGCGTTTATTAGCGGGGATTAGCGGTTAAAAGAATCCGTGACCATCCGTGTTAAGTCCGTGCAAAAAAGAACTTACGTCAGACCGGACGTTTCTGTTAAACTTTCTTTTCGCATGAGCAGCAACATCGAGCAGCTTGAACAGCAACTGGACAGCTTCGACGCCGCGCAACGCAGGGACGCCCTGGCGCAATTGTGGGATCTGGCCAAGGCTGGCAAAATCGAACTGGACGCGCCGGGCGGGGACGCCAACCTCCACGCCCATACGTTTTTTTCCTACAACGCCTACGGATATTCGCCGTCCAAGTTCGCGTGGCTGGCGCGCAAGCGCGGGCTGGCGGCGGCGGGCATTGTGGACTTCGACGTGCTGGACGCGCTGGAAGAATTCTGGGCGGCGGGCAAACTCCTCGGCCTGAAACGCTGCGCGAGCCTGGAATCCCGGACGTTCGTGCCGGAATTTTCAACGCGCGTCATCAATTCGCCCGGCGAGCCGGGCATCGCCTATCACATGGGCGTCGGCTTTCCGCGCGAGGTCAAACATCCCCTGCTCTCCCAGATGCGTCACACGTCCGAGGCGCGCAACCGAGAACTCGTCCGACGCGTGAATGATTTTCTCAAACCGGTCGGTTTGGATTATGACAAGGATGTCCTGCCGCTCACGCCCAACGGCAACGCCACCGAACGTCACATCTGCGAGGCGTATTCCAAGAAGGGCGACACGGCGTTCTGGAAGCAGAAACTCGGCGATTGTCCCGCCGACGCGGGCAAATTCCAGGCGCTCATCCGCTCGAAGACAATGAAGAAAGGCGGCCCCGGTTACGTGCAGCCGGGCAAGGATTCCTTCCCGCTCATGGCCGACATGAACCGATTCGTGCAGGAGGTCGGCGCGATTCCCATACTGACGTGGCTCGACGGAACGAGCGAAGGGGAAAAGGCCATCGAGGAGCTGATCCAGGTCGCCAAGTCCAGCGGCGCGGCGGCGATCAATATCATCCCCGACCGCAATTACACGCCCGGCGTGAAGGACCAGAAGCTCCAGAACCTTTATGACGTGGTCGCGTTGGCGGAGAAGCATCATTTCCCAGTCATCGTCGGCACGGAAATGAACGCGCCGGGCAACAAATTCACGGACTCGTTCGGCGCGCCGGAATTGAAGCCTGTGGCGCCTGTTTTCATGAAGGGCGCGCACATCGTTTATGCCCATTCCGTTTTGCAGCGCGAAAGCGGCCTCGGCTATTTGAGCGATTGGGCGAAAAAGTCATTTGCAAAAGTCGCCGCCAAAAATGATTTCTTTGAAAATCTGGGGCGTCAATTACAACCGGCAATTGAAGACTGTTTGCACGGCCTGCCGCAGGACGTGACACCGGAGAACATTTTTTCAAGAATAATTTGAGGGCACGGACGCAAAGACCAAGAGAGATAAAAATGAGACTGCGAAATGTTTGTCGGCCACGGTGCGAAACGATAGGGAAGCCCGCATCGGAGTCAAATCAAGTTCCGTCTTTCCGTAAAGGCTAACCAGTCAAAAATCTGCCGTCTTCAATCTGGAACAATTCCGCGGACGCGCGTCAGGATTTCGCGGATGAAAAGGTCTATCCATCGCCCTTCGTTGTCCGGAAAGCCACGCATTTGATGCCATCGTATTGGACTTGCACGGGTAGTCCTTTAAACGGCAGCGTCTGGAAAGGAGGCGCCGCTTTTTAACTTCGTCCTGTATATCCCCGACATAAACCGGAAACTGGAAAGGCCCCCGTTTAATTTCAACATTTCGCAGCCCAATCCCGTCCTCCCGTCGTAACGTGTGCCAGATATTTTTATCGAAGTCCTGCGGACGGGTGGCTAGTGTGGATCAATGTTTTTGGCAACATCGAACAAGTCAAAGCAGTTGTTGTGCTTGAGTTACATCCAACACGTGCCACCGTTGGAGCTGGAGCGCGCGACGGAGGATGTGAAAACGCTGCTGGCGGAGTTGACACCGGGCTACCGTCTGCTGGTGGATTTGAGCCGGCTGGAATCCATGGAGCTTGAATCAATGAATATCGTCGGCCGCATGATGGAATTATTTGACCAGAGCGGGGTGGGCATGATTGTGCGGGTGATTCCCGACCCCAGCAAGGACATCGGGTTTAACATCTACACGATCTTTCATTACCCGCATCGCCCAAAGGTAATCACCTGCGAGACCATGCCCCAAGCGGCAAGGGCGCTGGCGCTTTAAGGCAGTCAGATTTCCAAAAGTCCCGCACTCAGATTTATGGATTATTACTGTTTGAGCCTGATGATATTTCGACAGGATTTTTGCGGGTGACATCGGCTATGACAATATGCATCCACCCTTGGTCACGATCCTGGATGTAATTAAGATTCCAGTTTTGCCAGCCCCTGCGCCTGGCTTCGGTCTCAGCAACAGCCGAGGCAGTTGTTTTCGCGTCAATGACGCGCTGCGGCCCATCCAGGGGAGAACCCTGATGCACGGCAATTTTAAAATGTGCGTCATTAACATTCTCAATGCTGTATTTGGGCGACGTTGCAAGATTTTGATTAAAATCCTGATTGTAGGATCTCTCATCATGTGTGGCGCAACCGGCGGTTAAAGCCAGAACGGTCGCGTTTATTAAAAGCAGCCGGAGCGGCCAGCGGAATTGATTTATTTTCATGCTTCCAGATTAACCGATTCCGTCCGTCTGGCCATGGGGTGAACACCTTATGGGAAACATCCTGCGCAGTATTATCCTGACGGCATGAATCTAATATTACTCGTGGTTGTTCTGCTTCTCCTGTTCGGCGGCGGCGGATTTTATTTTGGCGGTCCCGTCTCATCGGCGGCAGCGGACTTGGCCTGATTCTGCTGATATGCCTCGTGGTCTATATCCTGGGCGGATTCCGACCTAAAAGCTCATAGCGGGCACGGGCGGGATAATTGCAGCACGTCGCCCCCCTGCTCTTCGCTTTCATCCTCAACTGCCTTCTTGACATCCCATGTCCGCCGCGGCTTAGTTCCCGTGTCCGGCAGTAAGGCTTTTGAATTCAGAAACACGCGTGCTGGCAAAATGGCCAAAAAAATTAAAATCACATGGTTGGGTAAACCGGAGGCGCATGACTATCCGGCGGCCCTGTCATATTTATCCCTGCTCCATGATGAGAAGACAGCCCGCCGCCTCGTGGACCGTTTGAAAATGGCAGCGATTTCCGAGTTCAAGGCCAAGGATATTTTCCGGACGTCTGGTTTGTCGCTGCTCGGCATCGGCAATTCTCATGTCAATGTGGATTGGAAGAAAATCAAAACCGGGAGCGGTGTGTCTCCGCTCCTGCTGGTCCGGAATGAGGCCAACGGCAGGGTGGTGATCGCTGACGGCTACCACCGGCTGTGCGCGGTTTATTCATTCGATGAAGACGCCGTGATCCCCTGCAAGATTGTTTAGCACACTCGCTGTACGGCAAAGAAAGCATCCTGTCTCAAGGCAGCTCGTTCCTTGCAACTTTGGGCTGGTTGATTTTCAACCAGTTTGGGTGCCGGGCAGTTGCCATAAAGTTTTTTTAGATAGAATGTTCCGAATGGATTCATGTTAATTCCATCTGCAATGGCTTTCCTTGACGGCAAACGGCAGCGGGAGTAAAACTGGGTCGAACCCATGGCATCCGAAAAGACAGAAACGAGAATCATCGCCGGCATTGTGGCATTGGTCGCGGTTTTAATCCTGGGCGGACTCGCGTTTCTCATCTTCAAAGTCCGGGCGCACGCGGTCCAGGCAAAGGCATTGGCCGAATTGAAGGCGGATAATCCGGTGGAATATTACGTCCTGCATACTGCCATGGTCCAAAGCGAGGATGAATTGAAGAACGAGATGGTCGGCACCTGGCAATTGATGGGCGCGAGATCCCGGAGGACCGGTGGGTTTGTTTTCCTCCAGTCGCCCGGCAGCTATCACAAAATGTTCACGCTCACAAACTGGGCCATCGTGACTTACGACGCCGATTCCAATGTCCTGTATACCGCCAGCGGCCATTACACGCTCCAAGGCGACAATTATACGGAATCCATCGAGGCGGCGACAGGCACGATGACCCGGTATCTCGGCGCGCGACCGGGATTCAAAATCCGGTTGGATGGGGATAATTATTACCAGATGAGTCCCGGCAAGAATCCGTCCATCGAGGAGATGTGGCAACGCACAGGGCAATGATGTGAAATACCCGGCCGCGCGGAACGGACTGTTTGAGATCGTACCGGGACCCGTCGCAACCAAAGCGCAAGGTTTTTTGAAACCAAAATGGGAATATGCTTTTGACGATTTTTCACTCCCTCTCCTCCCAAAAGAAGGAGCAGCGACAGCGGCTATGGCGTGTGAGGAGGCCAATGATTCTTCAATCTCAACTCCCCTCACCCCAGCCCTCTCCCCGCTTGGGCGGGGCGAGGGAGTTGGTGTCGCTGGGCCTTTGAAAACTTGTCAAAGACTTAATCCCTAACTGAAAAACATTGGCGCCGTCTTAATTGCTTTCACGTGATGGAAATGGCCTAAACGCCGCAATCGCCTGTTGAACGCAACCGCGCTGTCAACCCGAGCGCTTTTTCGGATTTTCCGGTCCGATCTGCCGGAGCTCGCGCTGTTGTTGCCAGCACTTTTTCTGGCTGGATGCAAATCAACACCCGCTCTTGCTCCTGCTCCGGTTTCAGCGCCGACGCCTGCCGCCGGTCAGATTACGCCACAAAGCTCGGCGAATCTGGACGCCAGCCATGATGTGACTGACGTGTGACGAGGTGCTGGTTCAGGATATCATCCGGCGCAGATATCGGGTCTGACGACTCCAAGTGTCGCAGCGGGGCGGACGCGGCGGGGATGGGGCTGAGGCGGGCGGTGAAGCGGGCGTCACCGGATGGTCCGGCCCGATGGCCGCGGAAGGCGGGGACGCCGGGGTGACGGGCGCCGGAACCACCACGCGTTCCGCCAGCGCTTTTAGCTGGTGGCCATAAGAGCGTTTGAGTTCGGCCCACGCCTGGTCATCGTTGCTGGTTACCGGCGGCGGCTGAGCGGTATCCAGGCCACAGGCCAGTCGCTTGAGGTCGAACGCCAGTCGCAACCATCGCGCCATCCGGCTCAAGCTCAAGGGCGCGTGCGGATGACGCCGTTTATGCCGTTCCCTGGCGGTGCGCCCTGCTTCCATCCAGAACTGATGCTCGGTCAGCCAGCGCTGCACAGCCCGCCGGGTGTGCAGCGCGGGCAGCGGAGGCATCCCATCGTCCGGATCGGGTGGTTCAGAGACACCGCCATATGCGTTGCGCAACGCCGGTTCCCAAACGGCCATCCAGCGGCGCTTTTCGGCACGCTCAAGGGCCTCGCGATTCACCACCGCCGAGTCAAAAAATCGCGGCGCGAGCCGGGCCAGCCGACGATGGGCGCCGATGGCCCGACTGAAGGCGGTGAACGCCTGCGTCAAGTCGTCCGGCCCACGGCGACGCCCCCGCAGACAAAAGCGGTTCAAACTGCGAACCGGCTGTCGCACCACGGACCGCGTCACGTTGCGATGTGCTTTGTGACTGACCATTTAGCCCTCACTTCGGCGGTCCTTGCGGACGGCCACCACTTGCGGACGGCCACCAAAGAGACACATCGCAGCGCGATGTCCCCACCTCCCCAGCCAAGGACTTTACCTTTTCTTTACCTTTTCTTTACCAGATTCGTGTTTGGACAAGTAAGGCTACCCGGGTCAGACCTGCCAGTCCTGCACCTGTTCGTGGAATTCACCGGCCGAGATTTCATTGACGGGGACAGTAAAGCCGGTCGAGCCGGTGGCCTGAGCGATCTGACGGCGCAAACTGCGGGCCAGCGAATAGAGATGCGACGTGGTGAGGTCCCCCATCAATGTGATCGGCCTGCCGCCATTGACGGCAACGCTTTCTAACAACATTTACTATATCTTCTGGCCGACCAATCCGGCGGGTTTTGTTTTGGAAACTTCACCGGACCTGTCGCCGGGAAGCTGGGTTCCCGTTACCCCGCCACCCGTCCCGACTAATAATCAATATTACCAGCCCATCGCAGTGTCGGGTGCAAATGCCTTCTATCGCCTTCGGTTTTCCGGTCCCTGACCCGCGATGTTTTATCATTTCATTATTCAGTAATTCGGCGGTCATCCGGCGCCGGCTGCAAAATTTATTGAAACCAAAAAACATTTGCGCCGTCTTAATTGCTTTCATGCGATGGAAATGGCATAAACGCCTCAATCACTTTATGAACAATTCGACTTCTATCAGGTATTTTGCCGGGATTTTATTCCTTTGTGCCATCGCATTCGCGCCATGCGCCCGGGCGGAGGTGCGGCTCGCCAGCCCGTTCACCAGTCACATGGTGTTGCAGCGCGACATGAAGGCACCGGTCTGGGGCACGGCGGACGCCGGTGAAACGGTGACCGTGGAATTTGCCGGGCAGAAGCTTTCCGCGCAGGCCGATGCCGCCGGCAACTGGCGCGTGGATTTGAATCCGTTGGAAGTCTCGGCAGAGAGCCGCACGCTCACCGTCACCGGTTCAAGCACGGCGCAGCCCATCGCGCTCGACGATGTTGTGGTCGGCGAAGTATGGCTGGCGTCCGGCCAGTCGAACATGGATTTTTCCATGTCGAAAAAGGTGAAGTATTTCGCGGGTGTGACGAATGAGGACCAGGAGATTGCCGCCGCCAATTATCCGCTCATCCGCATGTTCATCGGCGCTGCGTCCAAGGCTTACAAACCTCAAACGAACGTTGCCGGCGAGTGGAAGGTCTGCACACCGGAGACCGCGCCGGCGTTTTGCGCCATCGGCTACTTTTTCGCGCGCGATCTACAACGGCAGATCAACGTGCCCATCGGCATCATCGCAGAGGCGTTTGGCGCGAGCACAGCGGAGGCATGGGTTGACCGCGACACGATGACATCCGACCCGAAGCTGAAGCCAATGCTCGACCGCTTCGACGCGGCGGTGGAAAACTTCCGCACTAATCGTCCGGCCGTGGTCGCGCCACCGCGTTCCGAGGACGTCAATGCCACGAACGAGGTCGTCACCGCGACGAATGCAACCGTCACCGCCAGCACAAATACCGCCAGCGCCGGCTCGACCAACGCCGCTCCCAGGCGCCGCCGCGGCCCGAGCGGGCCGCGCGATCCCGTGCAGGACCAGCACAACGCCACGGTGCTGTTCAACGGCATGATCAATCCGGTCATTCCCTACGCGATTCGCGGCGCCATCTGGTATCAGGGCGAATCCATCATCGGCGGCGCGGAGGGCATTGCGCTTTATCCGCATGTGGAGGAGTCGCTCATCAAGGATTGGCGGGCGCTCTGGGATGAAGGCGATTTTCCGTTTTACATCGTGCAGCTCGCCGGGCAGGAAGCGGCGAGCAACAGCCCTAAAGTGCGTGAAGCCCAGGCGCTCGGCCTCACCCTGCCAAACACCGGCATGGCCGTCACCACCGACATCGGCGAGGCGCACAACGTCCATCCGAAAAACAAGCAGGACGTGGGCGACCGGCTGTCGCGCATCGCGCTTGCGAATGTTTATGGCCAGAAGATTGAATATTCCGGGCCGGCCTATGAATCCATGCAAATCGAGGGTGGTGCGATTCGCGTGAAATTCTCGCATCTCGGCGGCGGACTCATTGCCAAGGGCGGCGACCCGATCAAATGGTTTGTCATCGCAGGCGCGGACGAGAAATTCGTTCCCGCCGATGCGAAGATTGACGGCGAGACGGTGGTGGTGAGCAGCCCCGATGTGACCGCGCCGGTCGCGGTGCGCTACGCCTGGGTTAATTTCCCCGAAGGCTGCAACCTGTTCAATGCCGCCGGCCTGCCCGCCCCGCAGTTTCGCACCGACAACTGGTAGAAAATTTCAGAGCGAGGCATTGACGCCCAATTTCATCGGAAGAGGGAGAATTATTTTGCGGGACGATTTCCCGACGTCAGTTTATTTCGAAGAGCGGTGTCTAACGCAAGCCGGGGCGGCGTTTGTCCAACAATCCTTCGCGCGGGAGGGGGAGGACTGCCCCTTTATGACCCCTTTACGCAGTGAATCAAGCACCATCGGCAGCCACCCGTGCAGAATGCCCTGGTTTAAAAATAATTGGACGGGATGCCTTTCCTGGAGCTAATCGTGCCGTCTATGTCCTCCGTAACTACGATGGGTGCACCTTGATCCCTGATATAGACATACATGATGCTGCCATCTGCATTCTCCATGGCGTAGTCAGGAAGGCGCTCTGGAATTGCGACGGGTGCGATGAAGTCACCTTTTTTACCGAGGTTATCGTCGCCGCCGCCTGCCGTTGCTGGGCTAACCCGCCCAAGTGCCAAATCTTCCGGATCATATACAACATGGCCGGTCGGTGCCCTGTGCTTGACGCTCGCAACTGTCTTGGGAGCGGGCTGCGCTGCAACCGGCCAGGCTTCGGCACGTGGAGTTGGAGCAGCCGGCTCGGGTGCGGGAACTGCGGCAACAACCATCGGAGGATTGGCGACAGTCGGGGCAGCAGCCGCTACCGTAGCCGCTACGGAATTTACATGCGTCACAACGACAGGGGCGTCTGCCGCGACGGGATTCATGTGAGTAACAACGACCGCGGTGACGCCGACGAGGGCGACAACCGAGGCCAGGGTGAGGCTAAGTTTGGATGTAGTCATAATTTTTAGTATGGTGAGGGTGGAGGCGGTGTTGGCGGTCGTAGCACCGCTCAGCGCGGCGGCAGAAATGGAGGCGGCCAGACCCTGCGGCACGGGGGGGCTTGCGCCGGTGTCGAGAACCGTGGCAAGCGAGGCGCCCGAAAGCGTGATGCCGCGATGGGTTAGAAAACGGCGCAATTTTTCGAGGGCGCGGGAAATGCGTTTTTGCGCTGCGTCCTCGCTGGTTCCGATCGTGAGGCCGATGCTGCGCAGGTCGCGGCTTTGGAGGTAGCGCAGCACAATCGCGTCGCGATCTTGCGCGCCGAGATGGTTCAGGGCATCGTCGAGCACGGACGCAAGTTGCTGCCAGTGGGCCTCGGGCGGGGAGCTTTCGTTAGCGTCATTGATTTCCATGGCAGTCCTTTCCCGGTTGCGCCGGCGGATTTCGGTGCGAACGGTTTTGGCGGCGGTAAAGCAGGTGTGCCTGTGTAACCAGCCGCCAAGAACCAAGTCGCCAGGCAAGGAAGCCGCCTTGCGCGCCAGGTCGGTGAACACGACCTGGGTCACGTCTTTCGCGAGATGAACATCGCCCGCCACCATGCGCAGTGCCGTGGAATTGACCAGTTGGATATGACGCTCCACCAATTCCCCGAACGCCTGTTCCGAGCCTATCCTGGCGTATTGCTTTAGCAGTTGTGTATCGTCGTTCATCTCACGCTTAAATCTACACATAGAACCCGCCCGCCCGCAAATCCGACAAGAAATATTCAATTACAGACACACCACAGATTTCTCCCCATTCGTGTATTCCTGTGGATTCTTCAATTGGGTGGAGTGATATGGTGTGCCGTTCGGTCGAACGGGGTAGCTGTTATGCGCGACGATTTCCCGGTGTCATTTCAGTCAGATGCGGCGAGGCCCAGCTTGACGGGTGACCGCGCAATTTCAACGGCATAGACGTTCAATTGTCCCTGGAAGTTTGCGCGGAAGATGACCCATTTGTTGTCGGGAGTGATGTGGCTGTTGGGTTCAATACCGCCATCGCCGGTGACGTAGTTGTTCTTGCTCATGTTGACCAGGCGCTCGCCGGTGATTGAACCGTCGCGCTGCGGGCGGAACAGATTCATCCACATGCCGTCCTTGGCGAATGCCACCTGGCCGGGGTCACCGCCGTCGCCGGCAAACAATTTCCCATCCCAGGAAATGTTGTAATGGACCGACCACCAGTCACGGTCCAGATGGTAGCGGGTTTCGCTGCCGGTCTTTACGTTTACGCCCGCAATCCAGAAGTCCTGGCTGCGCGGCGTCTGCAAATCGAACCAGATGGTCTTGCCATCGTGGCTCCACCATTCATGGCCGGCAATCTCCATGTCCATGGTGCGCGCGTGCATCAGCCGCTGCCCGGAGCCGTCGGTGCGGATGGTCCAGACGCGGTCGTTTTCGTGCCAGGTTCCCTCGTGGCAATAGAGGAGCATGTTGGGGTCGGTGGGCGAAAACTGGAGATGATTCAGCCAGGCGTATTGAAAACCGTTGGTGACGGATAAACCGGTCCGGAGGTCGGTGAAGACGAAGGCCATGCAGCGCGGGTTGACAAGCCTCCGCGCGAGTGAATCCTCCTTGCTCGCCGCCGCCGCCTGCCCGGGCGTGAGATTGGTGAGAGCGATGCCCGGAAACATCCGCTCGTGCTGCGGCAGTATCACACGCGGGGCCGGCTTGGGCGTATTGCCTGTGGGATCCTCCGCATAGATTGTGTTGACCACAAAGGTTTCGTCGCAATTGATCGAGATGCACCGCACCTGCGTGATTTTGCGGATTTTGCCGGTGTCAACGTTCGCCGCGCACAGCCAGCCGTCCTGACGGAAATAGACGTCGCGCGTCCGGCGGGCCGTCTCGATAGCGGTGGCGTTGGAGACGAGTATGTTAATCTTTGGCGGCCCGGCGTTCAGCGCTTTGACATCCACCACGGCGATGCCGGAGGGGGTGTCAAAAACCATCTTGTCGCCCTGCGGAGTGAACATCTCCTGATGAAAATAAAAGCTCGCGCTGCCCGGCTCGGTTGAAATCCAGATGATTCGATGTCCGGTGTCGGGATCAATCCAATCGGCCGGAAGTGAATTGGTGTCAGATTCGGCGTGAATCTCTGTTGCCAACAGACAGGCACTGGACAGGATAATTGAGGCAGACTTTTTGAGGGTAAATGTGGTTTTCATTTATGGAGTGATTGGGAATTCATTGGAGAGACGATTCCGGGACGGTTGAGGTTTCTTAATTCTTCAAGCTTTAGAGCATTTCCATCAATCCTGTAGCGTGCGCTTGCGGCCCCTGCGGGGGAACGGTGTTTTTGGCTTTTGGCTGCATTTCGGCCCAGTCACAGGCCGCTGCGGGCATGCTCCCGGTCCAAAATCCCGCCAAAAGAGCAAAAATCCCAGTTCCGCATCGCTACATCATTTCTGTCAATGCTCTAGTCCTCGTCCGCCGGTGGGTTTTCCCATTCGGGATAAACTTCCGGCTTGAGCTGGCTGCGGTGGATCAATTGCTGCAGGTCGCGGATGATGGTACGGCGCGCCACCTTGAAATCGCGAGCAAGCGCGGAGATGTTCGGGCGCTCCTTTGATCTTTCCAGCAGTTCCAGCAGGCGGTTCTGGCGGGCAAGCCGGTCTGTGGAACGGCTGAACAAATCCAGCGCATCCGCGCGGTGCGAGCGTTCGAGAGCTTCGAACTGCCGCACGACCTCGGCCTCGCCGCACTCCCGCAACGCTGTTTCGACGGTACTGCGGAGTTCATGAACGTCCACCGGCTTGGGCAGACAGTAGTGCGCGCGCCGCGGCCCCTGCAACGCCGCCAACTGCTGACGCACCTCCAACGCGCCGGAGACGATGATGATGGGCACATGCGGCAACAATTCCTTGAACTCAGGCAGGAAATCCAGCCCGAGTTCGCCATCCGAGAGCACATGGTCGAGGATGAGGAGCGTCGGCGCGAGATGCCCGATTTCCGCCAGCGCTTCGCTGCCGTTCTTCACGCGAACCAACTTGTATTTTTCCAACGCCTCCTCATAAATCTCAAATTGGAGGTCTTCGTCTTCAACAATCAGGATGGCGGGGGGGTTCATGGGGATTGGAAGTAAACATCGAACGCTGAACATTGAACTTTGAACATCGAATCAAAGGTGCGTCCTGAAACAGTTCGAGGTTCGACGTTGGGTGTTGGATGTTGGGTGTTTGTTTTCATGCTTTTGCCTCCGGTGTCAATTCGTGGACCGGAAGGATGAGCGCGAATGTGCTGCCCTGGCCCACGGTGGACTCCACAGCCAGGCCGGCACCCATCTTTTTGGCCAGTTCATAGACCATCGAAAGACCCAAGCCCGTACCGCGCCGGGTGGACAGCGCCTTGGTGGTGAAAAACGGCTCGAAGATGCGCGGCAGATTTTCGGGAGTGATGCCGCAGCCTGAATCGCGCACGGAAACTGAAACATGGGCGCGCGCCGACGCCGGAGCCAGAATCAGATTGGCGGGCAGCCTTTCCAGCTTTTGAGTAGAGAGAATGATTTGTTTTCGCGTGGTCATGGCCTCGGCGGCGTTGAAGATGATGTTCAGCAGAATCTGCTGGACGAAATTCTTTGAGGCGTGGACTTCAGGCAGGGCCAGCCCCGGTTCGCATTTTACCTCCACTTCGCGCAGGAAACGGTCACCAAGCAGCTTGATGGTATCGGCCGCGACGGCGTTGAGGTCGCACGCGCCGGGCTGCTCGCCCGCGCCCCGGCTGAAGCCGAGCATGGCGTTCACAATGCCGGTGCCCTGCTCCACCACGGTCTTGATGCGGTCCACGCGTGTGCGGATTTTCTGTGGATTGTCCGGGTTCTCCTCGATGAGCTGGGCGGAACCCTTGATGATTGAAAGGATGTTGTTGAAATCGTGCGCGATGCCGGCGGCAAGCGTTCCCAAAGCGTTCATCTTCTGGCTCTGCAACAGTTCGTGGCCGGCAATTTCGAGTTCGCGTGTCCGCTCGGCGATTTTCTTTTCCACCTCGGCGTAGCTGCGGAGCAGTTGCCGGTGGCGGTTGAATGCCAGCGCGGCGAAGAACAGCGCCAGCGACACGCCGATAAAAGCGATGAACACGAGGCGCAATTCCTTATACCAAGGCAGCGTAACGACAAATCCCAGCAACGCCGGCTTGGGATCAATGTTACCATTGCGATCCATGGCGCGGACCTGGAAATAATGCCCGCCCGTCGCAAGATTGGTGAACGAGGTGCTATCATACGATTGGAAAGCGGACCAGTCGCGTTCGTCGAGCCGCCATGAGAAGAGCAGGCGTTCACGCGGTGTGAATTTCCATTTATCCTGCCCCCCGAACGCCAGCGTGATCGTGTTGCCCTCGCGGATTCGGGTGTCGTTGCCGGCCGGCGTTTGAATGAAGGTCTGCGGCGGATCCTGGTCGGCCCCGGGATGATAAAGGCTCAACCCGCGCAGCGTGCCGGCCCAAATCCACCCTCGCTGGTCTTCGAAAATCCGGAGGACGACAGCATCGGGCAATCCCTCCTCGCGGCTGTTCCTAATCCAGAAGGTCTTGGAAAAGCGCCGCAGGCCGGCGTCATCCGCCACCCACACACTGCCGTCACGGGCGCACCAGAGGTCATGGATATTGTTGAAAGTTGCGCGCACAGGCGACCAGTTTTGGCCGTCAAATTCCCAAATCTGCTTCTGCGTGGCGCACCAAAACCGCTCATTGGGCAGATCTGCGAAGCAAACGACCGAGTCTGAAACATCGTGATCCGAAACCGGGAACAGTCGCCACTTTTTGTTGTGATACCAGGCAATGCCGTTGTCACCGCCCAGCCAAACATCACCATTTCGCGTTGTAAAAATGGTTG
>Ga0302320_10017317_pt1 | contig 14639 bp, 10 predicted proteins | sample Bog_T0_3_FD_202130 | JGI IMG/M metagenome (GOLD analysis project Ga0302320, IMG submission 202130) | Peat permafrost microbial communities from Stordalen Mire near Abisko, Sweden - Bog_T0_3 | ecosystem: Environmental > Terrestrial > Soil > Wetlands > Peat | place: Sweden: Abisko, Stordalen Mire...
CCTACCGCGCTCGGCCTCGATCCCGGCGAACGCGGCAGCCTGGTCCACGCCGTCCTGGAGAGCTTCTGGGCCGAAGTCCAAACCCAGGCCGCGCTCCAGCGCATGACCCGGCCGCAGCGCGAGGCCCAGCTCCACCGCTCCATCGATGCCGCCTTCGCCCGTCACCACGCCCGCGTCGAACCCGGCTGGCCCAGCGCTTACCTCGACATCGAGTGCCAACGCCTGATCAATCTGCTCCATCCCTGGCTCGACTACGAGGCGAACGTGCGCTCGCCCTTCTCCGTCAAATCGCGCGAGCAGGAGCTCAAAGACGTGGAAATTGGACCCCTCCGCCTCAACGTCCGCGTCGATCGCATCGATCTCGCACTCGCTGACGACAAGCCTGGGGGCGAGATCATCCTCGACTACAAGACCGGCGCCGCCAAGCCCGCCGACTGGCTCGGGCCACGTCCCGACGCGCCCCAGCTTCCTCTCTACGCCGTCGTCTCCAACCAGCCGCAGCTCGCCGCGGTCGCGTTCGCCACCATCCGTCCCGGCGACGAACTGGGCCTCAGCGGTTTCCAGGCCCGCGACGGTGTCCTGCCCAAGGCCGCCAAACTGAATGCCGAAAGCCTTGCCGACCAGGTCGAGGATTGGCGCGAGGTCCTCACCCGGCTCGCCGAGGACTTCCACGCCGGCCACGCCAGCGTCTCACCCAAACGCTATCCCGAGACCTGCAGGTACTGCGAGCAGCGCCTGCTCTGCCGCCTCGACCTCTCCACGCTCGACCCAGATGCAGTCGAACTCGAAGAAGATCCGGACTCCGATCCGAACGCCGAGTCCGACCTCTTCGAGACCTCGGGCTATGAGGCAGACCTTGGCTAAGCTGCTTCCCTTCCTGCCGCTCTTCGATCAGGTCGCCGAGCCCGAAGAGTCTCCGCAAGCCCAGCCGCTAACGGCTCCAGCGCAGTCGCCGGAATCCGCCGTCCCTTCCGATGCTGAAGCCCGCGCCCAGGCGCTCGACATCCGCCGCTCCTTCGTCGTCGAAGCCCCCGCCGGCTCGGGCAAGACCGGCCTGCTTATCCAGCGCTTCCTCAAGCTGCTTGCCGGCGAGTCCGTCACCTCGCCCGAGCAGGTCCTCGCCATGACCTTCACCATCAAGGCCACGGCCGAGCTGCGCGACCGCATCCTCGCCCAGGTCCACGCCGCCGCCGCCGGCACGCCCGTCCACTCCGCCTTCGACCGCCAGACCCGCGCTCTCGCCGAGGCCGTCCTCGCGCGCGACCGGCTGCTCGGCTGGAATCTGCGCGACCATCCCCGCCTGCTCAACATCCGCACCATCGGCTCGGTCTGCGCCGACATCGCCGCCCGGCTGCCCGTGCTCTCCGGCTCAGGTGGCCGCCTCGCACCCATCGACAACCCCGAGCCGCTCTATCGCGAAGCCGCGCGCCGCACCCTGCTGCTGCTCGGCAGCGCCGCGCCCAACTCCAATCCCGTCTTCGATCAGGCCCTGCGCGACCTGCTCCTCCACCGCGACGGCGATCTGGCCAACTGCGAATCGCTCATCGCCAACATGCTCAGCCTGCGCGACCAGTGGGGCAGCCTCATCCCCCGGACGCCGGCCCAGCTCACCGACGCCTGGCTCGACGCCTACGTCCTTCCAAGCCTCAAACTCGCCCTCGACCGCGCCATCTGCGCCGCGCTCACGCAGCTCCCGCAGCTCTTCCCGTCCGATGCATTGGCCGATCTCGCAGCCCTCGCCGCCGAACTCGGCGAATGTGCTGGCTACAACGGCGCCGCCTCGCAAATCGCTGTCTGCGCCGGCCACAGCCAGTCACCCGACGCCGTTGCCGCCCACCTCGATCATTGGCTCGCTCTCATCCATCTGCTGGTCACGCCCTCCGGCAAAGCCTGGCGCAAAGGCCTCTATCCCAAAACCCTGGGCTTCGACTGCCAGCCCCACCATAAAGCCCAGCTCAAGTCCCTCATCGAGCGGATCAACCATCGCGGCGACATCCTTGAAGCGCTCTGCCGCGTGCGCGCTCTGCCTCCCGCCAACTACCCCGCCGACCAGTGGACCGTCGCCAAAAGCCTCTTCCGCGTGCTCAGCCGCGCGCTGGTCGAGCTGCAAATCGTCTTCAGTCGGCGCGGCGAGTGCGACTTCACCGAACCCACCCTGCTCGCTCGCACCGCCCTCACCGCAGACAGCGGCCCCGAAGACCTGGCCATCGCTCTCGGCGCAAACCTGCAGCACCTGCTCATCGACGAGATGCAGGACACCTCCTCCATCCAGTATGAGATCGTCGAACTCCTCACCCAGAGCTGGGACGGCCACTCCCAGACCGTCTTTCTCGTCGGCGATCCCAAGCAATCCATCTACCTCTTCCGCCAGGCCCGCGTCGAACGCTTCATCCGCGTGCTGCAAACCCAGCGCCTCGGCGACCTGCCTCTCACCACGCTTCGCCTCACGACAAACTTCCGCTCCCAGCGCGCCCTCGTCGACCAGTTCAACCTGGACTTCTCCCGCATCCTGTCCGACGCGTCTCCCCACTCCGTCCCCTACACCCACGCCGACGCCGTACTCCCACCATCCGCCTATTCCGCGGGCCTTCGCTGGCATACGCACCTCCTGCCTCAGGCCCCATCTTCGAATTTCACATCGTCAATCGGGATCTCTGCGTCGTCTTCAGTCCGTCGGCAACAAGCTCGCCGCGATGCCCGCGAAATCCGCTCCATCGCCGAGCAGTGGCTGGACAAGCCGCTCCCTGAAGATCGCCGCAGGCTCGCTGACGGCCAGCCCGAGCCTTGGCGAATCGCCGTCCTGGTGAGCAATCGCGCCCACCTCGACGAGATCGTCGTCGCCCTGAAGTCCGCCGAGGATCACACCCGCACCATTCCTTTCCGCGCCATCGAGATCGACGCGCTCAATCAGCGTCAGGAAGTCCTCGACCTCGCCGCACTTACCCGCGCCCTGCTCCACCCCGCCGACCGCGTCGCCTGGCTCGCAATCCTGCGTGCGCCCTGGTGCGGCCTCTCGCTCGCCGACCTCCTTGCCCTCACCGGCGCCGATGACTCCGTGTTGAAACACGACTCCATTTCGCGCCTCATCGCCGAACGCGGCCACCTGCTCAGCGAACCGGCCCGCCTCCGGTTAGCCAGCGTCCACTCCACTCTGCAAGCCGCAGTCGCCCAGCGCACACACCTCACCCTCGCGCAACTCGTCGAGCGCACATGGCGCTCGCTTGGTGGCGATGCATGGCTCAGCGAACCCGAGCGCATCAACGCCCGCCGCTTCCTCGAACTCCTCGACACACTCGATGAGCCCGGCGGACGCGTCGACCCGAGCCTGTTCGAGGAGCGCCTCAGAAAGCTCTACGCCGAATCCGCGCCCATCCCCCCCGGCACTGCCTACGTCGAACTCCTCACCATCCACAAGGCTAAGGGCCTGGAGTGGGATGTCGTCATCGTCCCCGAACTGGAGGGCAGACCAGCAGTCAACCGCAACAACATGCTCGCCTGGGAAGAAATCGACCCCGGCGAGAACTCCGACTCCGACGACCGCGCCGCGCACGTCATGCTCGCCCCCATCTCCGGCAAGGGCAAGGAGTCCCATGCTCTCCATCGCTGGGTCAAAGGCCTTCACCGCGCCCGCGAGGCCGCCGAGCGCAAGCGCCTCTTCTACGTCGCCTGCACGCGCGCACGCGAGGAGCTTCATCTCTTCGCCGCACCCGCAACCAAGGTCAACGGAGAGGCCAGCGTCCCTCCCGACAGCCTGCTCTACGCTGCGTGGCCCGCGGCCAAGCTCCACTTCCCCTCGCATATTGCCCTGCAGCCCGCCATGCCATCCGTCGCGCCGGAGCCCGCCGTCTTCGACATTGCAGCCGCAGCCGCGCCGGCCCCCACGCTCCAGCGGCTACCCTCCGCCTTCGACCCCACCGCGCGCTTCGCCGCTGCTCGCGATCGGAAGCTCTCCTATGGCGACCAGGGCAACGCCGCCAGCCCCAATCCCACTCCATTCGCTCGCCCTGAGGGCTCGTTCGCCGCGCGCTCCTTCGGCAACGTCGTCCATGCCTGCCTGGAGATTCTCTCCAGCCGCATCGCCGCGGGCCACACGCCCGAAGGCTTGCTCGCTGAACTCCCCACGTGGGTCCCGCGCATCACCGCCATGCTCCGCGCCGACGGCCTTCCCCGCGTAACCGTCGACCGCCTCGCCCGCGAAACCCTGGCCTCACTCAAGAACGTCCTGCGCGACCCCGACGGTCTCTGGCTGCTCGCGCCCCACCCCGCCGCCGCCAGCGAACTCGCCATCACCGCCTGGCCGGAGTCCCCCAATACCGGCAGCCTTCCCGTATCCGTTCGCGTCGACCGCGTCTTCCGCGCCGGCCCCGAACCCCGCGCCCCCGGCGAAGATTTTCTCTGGATCATCGACTATAAAGCCGCCGGCCACAGCGGCTCCAGCAGCGACGAATTCCTTGCCGCCCAGCTTGCCACCTACGGTCCCCAGCTTGAGACCTACGCCCGCATTCTCGCCCCGATACGCTCCAAATCGCCAGGCCAGCTTCGCCTCGCGCTCTACTTCCCCACTCTCCCGCGCCTCATCTGGTGGAAGGCCGCAACGCCTCAGTCCTCCAGCTCACTCGAAACCGCCGCGCCTTGATGCCGCACATCTTTGCCGCGCACCCAGAAGATCACATCCTCGGCAATGTTGGTCGCATGGTCGCCCACCCGCTCCAGGTTGCGCGCGATGATCAGCGCGTTCAGGCTCTGCGGCGTCAGGTCCGGCCGGTCCTTGATCAGCGCACTCAGCTCGTTGAACGCCACATCGTTCATCTCGTCCACCTGGTCGTCCAGCTTCAGCACCGACTGCGCCAGCTCCGCGTCCGCCTCAATAAACGCCTGTAGTGACTTGCGCACCATCGCCGACGCCAGCGATGCCAGCTTGGGAATGTCCACCGGCAACTCAATGTTCGCGAATGCGCCCATCTCCCGCACCCGCACCGCGATGTTCACTGCCTGGTCGCCCACCCGTTCCAGGTCGGCGTTGATCCGGATCACCGACAGGATGAACCGCAGGTCGATCGCCATCGGCTGCTCCATGGCCAGCAGGTCCAGCGCCATCTGGTCGATCTCGCGCTCCAGCCGGTTGATCACCGGCTCCGACTGGAACACCAGTTCGCAGATCGTCAGGTCGCGCGTGCGATACGCCTCGATCGACCGCTGGATCGCCTGTTCCGCCATCCCCGCCATAATCAGCAGTCGCTCCTTCAAACCGTCGAGGTTCTGCTGAAACTTGATGCGCGTCGCCATCTCGAGTGTTTCTCCTGTACGGGGTACGCTGAACTCTAATCGTTCGGCCGTTTCTTTCGCCACCACAAACTGCACTGCTCGAACCTCTCCGATACACACCGAAGAGAATCGCTCTAACCGAATCTTCCCGTAATGTAGTCTTCTGTCCGCTTGTCTTTCGGGTTGGTGAAAATCTTATGCGTCGAGTCGAACTCCACCATCTTGCCGTTCAGGAAGAAGCCCGTATTCTCCGCCACACGCGCAGCCTGCTGCATGTTGTGGGTCACAATCACGATCGTGTACTGGCTCTTCAACTGGAAGATCAAATCCTCGATCTTCGACGTCGAAACCGGGTCCAGCGCCGACGCCGGCTCGTCCATCAGCAATACCTCGGGATCGACCGCCAGCGCCCGCGCAATGCACATCCTCTGCTGCTGCCCGCCGGAGAGGCTCGCGCCCGACTTCTTCTTCAGGTCGTCCTTCACCTCTTCCCACAGCGCCGCCGACTTCAAACTCCGCTCCACCGTCTCGTCCAGAATTGCCCGGTTGCGAAAGCCGTTCAGCTTCAGCCCGCTCGCGACATTGTCATAAATCGACATCGTTGGAAATGGGTTCGGCCGCTGAAACACCATCCCGATGCGCCGCCGAATGGCCACCGGATTCGCATCCTTGTAGATGTCCAGATCGCCCATTTTCACCACGCCAGTCGCGCGTGCGATCGGGTTGGTCTCATGCATCCGGTTCAGGCAGCGAACAAACGTGCTCTTGCCGCAACCCGATGGCCCAATCAACGCGGTCGCGTGATTCGCAGGAAGATTCAGGTTGATGTCCTGCAGCGTGTGTGTGGTTCCGTACCACGCGTTCAGGTGTTCTACATTGATGCCGACTCCCACTTAGCTCGCCCCCTTCAACACGCCACGGCTCGCATAGATGCGCACCAGCGTCACGGCCACCATAATCATCACGATCAATACCAGCGATCCGGCCCACGCCAGCCTGTGCCACTCATCGTACGGCGAAATCGCGTACACATAAATCTGCAACGGCAGCGCCGCAATCGGCTCGGTCAGCTTGTAGCTCCAAAACTGGTTGCCGAGAGCCGTGAACAGCAACGGCGCCGTCTCTCCCGCGACCCGCGCAAACGCTAGCATGCATCCGGTAATAATCCCCGGCGACGCCGTCTTCAGGCTCACCGAGAGCACCGTCCGCCACTTGGGCACGCCCAGCCCCAACGCCGCCTCGCGGATCGCGTGAGGTACAGTCGCAAGCATCTCCTCAGTCGTCCGCGTAATCGTCGGGACCATCATCACCGCCAGCGCCACGCCCCCTGCAAACGCGGAAAAATGATGCTGCTGCATCACAACCAGCGAGTAGATCGAGATGCCCATCACAATCGACGGCACACCGTTCAGCACATCGGCAGTAAATCGCACCGCCGTCGCCAGCAACTTGCCCCGGCCGAATTCAGTAAGATAAACGCCGGCCGCAATCCCCACCGGAATCCCCATCAGGCTTGCCAGTGCGAGCACAATTCCCGAGCCCAGAATCGCGTTTGCCATACCGCCGCCGGGTTCGCCCACCGGGGCCGGAATGTGCGTAAAGAAAGCCAGGTTCAGCGAACTCGCGCCTTTGTAGAGCAGGTACATCAGGATTGCCACCAGCGGCGTAATCACCAGAAGCGTGCTCAAAATCGCCAGCACGGTGACCAGATGGTTGACCAGATACCGCCGCGCCGTATTAATGCGAGTCCAGGTGAGGGGAGCTCGCATCGGCGAACGCAAAGCGCTGTCGTCTTCAGCCGGCTGAGGATGGGAGGGATTGCTGCTCATGCTAATGTGCCCTCGCCGGAGTGCCGCGCGTCACCGCCCACACCAGCGCGCGCGCAATCGCATTCACCACAATCGTCACCAGAAACAGCGCCAGCCCAATCTCAATCAGCGCGCTCAAATACATGTCGCCTGTCGCCTCGGAGAACTCGCCTGCAATCACGCTGGCCAACGTATTGGCCGGCGCAAACAGGCTCTTCGAGATGTCGGGATGATTCCCGATGACCATCGTCACTGCCATCGTCTCACCCAGTGCCCGCCCCAGGCCCAGGATCACCGCACCCACAATTCCAATCCGCGCATTGCGCAGAACACCCGTCCGGATCATCTCCCAACGCGTCGCGCCCAAAGCCAATACAGCCTCGCGCTGCGAGGTCGGCACCGACAACATGATGTCCCGTGCAATCGAGGAGATGATCGGCAGAATCATGATGGCCAGGATGATGCTCGCCGTCAGCAGCCCCACCCCGATGTTGAAGCCGTCGAAGAAGCCGGTCCACCCAAGATACTTGACCAGAATGTCTCCCAGGTGGTCGCGCATCAGCGGCACCAGCACAAACACCGCCCAAAGCCCGTAGACCACGCTCGGAATCGCCGCCAGCAACTCCGTCACAAACGAGATCGGAGCACGCAGCCTCTGTGGACACAACTCACTCAGGAAGATCGCCACACCCAAGGCCAGAGGCACCGCCATCGCCAGCGCCAGCAGCGAAGTCGCCAACGTGCCAAAGATGAACGGCAGCGCGCCGAAGTCACCCGAAACCGGATCCCATGCCGAACGCAGGAAGAAGTGGATGCCAAACTGCTGCAGGCTCAGCCTCGACCGAAGAATCAGAATCGTCAGGATGAACAACACGATGGCGAAGATGCTCAACGCGCAAACCAACATCAGCGCCGCAAACGACTTGTCGGCAAAACCGCCGCTTCCGCGGGACCGCAGAAATTGGCGAATCGGCGATGGCGGCCCTTCTTCGATCACAGGCTCGGCCGCCCCAACGAAATTCGTTACAGCCGGCGTCGATAACGGCGATGCGCTTGAGGACGAGTTCGGTTCTCGCTCGATCGTCATGTTGGGAGCAGTCAAGTCTCTTTCCTGATCGATTCCGGGCCGCGAACACTCCAACTGCCGGGCCCTGTGTGATTCTACCCGCACGATCGAAGCATCCTCATCGACAGCAAGCCGCTTTACCGAATAATGTCAATAAAACTCCGCGGCAAAAGCAGTCTATTATTTGACCGTCGTGATCGTCTTCTTCACCATCGTCTGCACCTGGGCCGGGAGCGGCGCATAACCCATAGCAGAAGCCTCGCCCTCGCCGTGCTCCAGCATCCAGGTCAGGAAGTCCCTCACTGCCGCGCCCTTGGCCGGATCGGCGAAAGGCTTCGGAATCAGCAGATAGGTAAAGCTCGAGATCGGATATGATGCCGGTCCCGCAGCATTGGTGATCGACACCCGGTAGTCCGTCTGCATCGTCTTCGCCGAGGCCGCCGCGGCCGCCGTCACGCCATCCGGCGTACCCAGCAGAAACTTGCCCGCTGCATTTTTTACTGTGCCGTACTCCATCTTGTTCTGAATCGCATAGATCAGTTCCACGTAGCCAAAGGATCCCGGCGTCTGCCGCACCATTCCAGACACGCCCTCGCTGCCTTTCGCGCCTACGCCCGCCGGCCACTTGACCGCCGAGTTCTTACCCACTTTGCTTGACCACTCCGGGCTCACCTTCGAGAGGTAGTCGGTAAAAATGAAAGTCGTCCCACTGCCCTCGGAGCGGTACACCGGCACGATCTGCTTGTCCGGCAAACTCACGCCGGGGTTGTCCTTCGCGATGCGCCCGTCGTTCCACCTCTTGATGTTGCCCAGGTAAATGTCCGCGATCACGTCACCGGAAAAATTCAGCGGCTTGCTGACGCCGGGAACGTTGTACACCGGTACCACCGCGCCCAGCACCGTCGGAATCTGGATGAACTTCACCTTCGCCGCGGAGACCACATCGTCCGCCACCGGCATGTCGCTTGCGCCGAAGTCTACCGTGCCCTCGGAAGTCTGCTTGATGCCCGCGCCCGAACCGAGCGATTGATAATTGATCTCGACGCCCGGATGCGCCTGCGCGTATTCGGTAAACCACCTGTTGTAGATCGGATTCGGAAACGTTGCGCCCGCCGCTGTGATCTTCTGCGCGCCCGCCGCGCCCGCCAACATCACTGTCAACCCTGCCGCAATCACTTTCAATTTCAAGCTCACTCGTCTCTCCCTCGACCCCAGGTTGGCAGACTGCGGCACATCGAAACGCTCGATGTCCTCTATTCGTGCGTCTGCTCTGGGATTTCCGGTATCAGTGTCTCGCCGCTGTGTTACGAGAAGGTTACATCTCCGTAAAATGCAAAATAAACCCTTTTGCCACACAGTCCACTCGCCAGGCAATGCTGGCATCGCAATCGCTCGCTGGCCCCAGCCGCACCCTCCCTCCGGCTGCGCTCAACTCGCCGGGAGCCCTACTCGGGCGTCTGCGCCTTGGGCAGCACCACCAGAAAATTGCTCCCCGCATTCAGCTCGCTCTCCGCCCGGATCGTTCCCCCCTGCAACTCCACCATGTGCCGCGCGATCGCCAGTCCCAGCCCGGTCCCGCCCGACTCCCGCGACCGCGCCTTGTCCACCCGGTAGAACCGCTCGAAGATCCGTCCCAGGTGCTCCGACGCGATCCCCTGGCCAAAGTCCCGTACGCTGAATTCCACCCCATCCATCGGTTCGCTGATCTCGCGCGCGCTCACCACCACCCGGCTCCGTGTCGCGCTGCGCGCCCGCCCATACTTGATCCCGTTCTCAATCAGGTTGCCCAGCACCTGCAGCACCGAATCCGGATCGGCAAAGACCTCCGCCGGCGTCGTCTCGGCGATCTCCAACTCCGCAGCCTCGTCCTGCACCAGCCCGCGCATCGCCTCCACCGCATCCCGCACCAGTTCGTCCGCGCGCACCCGCGCCGGATGCATCTCCGACTCCTGCGACTCCACCCGCGCCATCGTCAGCAGGTCTTCGGTCAGCCGGCTCATCCGGCTCGCATTTTTCAGGATCGTCGACAGAAATTCCATCGCCTGCGGGCTCAGCCGCTCGTGATCCAGCAACGTCTCCACATATCCCGCAATCGACGTCAGCGGCGTGCGCAACTCGTGCGAGACGTTGGCCACAAAGTCCCGCTGAGTCCGCTCCACCTGCTCGATCCGGGTAATATCGTGCAGCACCGCAACCGCCCCGCCGCCCGGCATCGGCGACGCGTTCACCTCAAAGATCCTTCCCGGCAACAACGTCGTGGTCCTGCGCTCGCACACCGACCGTTGCGCCAGCACCGTCTTCACGCACTCCAGCACCTCCGGGTCGCGGACCGTCTGCACCAGCGCATGCCCCACCCGCACCGGGCTCTGGATCGACGACCCTGGCATCAGCCGCTGCATCCTCTGGTTGGTCCACTGGATCCGCCCGGCCGCGTCCACTGCCACCACCGCGTCCTGCATGGAGTCCAGCAGCGCCTCCAGTTGCAACCGGTCTGCCTGGGTCCCGGCCAGCCGCTGTTGCAGCCGCTGCGAGGTCCCATGCAGCGCCTGCACCGTGTCCGCGAACTCATTCATCCGCGGCAGCGACGCCGACCCCGCGCCAAACTCCGGAAGCGCCTGCACCGCCCGTTCCAGCCGGCGTGCCTCGGCCATCAGACGCCACCGCACCAGCGCCGAATAGCCAACCGCCAGCACCAGCCCGCTGACCCAGATCGCTACCTGGCTGTTGGGAAAGATCGCTGCCGCCACCCCGGCCGCAACCGCGATCATCGCCATCATGACAAAAACCCAAAGCGTAAACGGGACGCGATCGCTCACCCGTCTATTGTCACCCGTTTCCGCCATCAATCCGAGGCCGGCGCGGATTTTGGCAGCTCAAACCGGTAACCCGCTCCGCGCATCGTCTTCAGATACCGCGGCGTCTCCGCATCCGCCTCGATCTTCTCCCGGATTCGCCGCACATAGACGTCCACCGAACGCGGCGTCACAAACCGCGCATCCCCCCACACTGCATCCAGCAGGTGGTCGCGGCTGAACACCCGCCCCGGATGCCGCGCCAGATAATCCAGCAGCCGGAACTCCGTCGCCGTCGTCGTCACCAACTCCCCATCTACTCGCAACTGCATAGCGTGCGCGTCGATCTCGACGTTGTCGAACTTCACCACCGAGGGCGCCGTCGGCCGCTCGAATCGGCGCAGCACAGCCTTCACCCGCGCCACCAGCTCGCGCGTCCCAAACGGCTTGGTGATGTAGTCGTCCGCGCCCAGCTCCAGCCCCATCACACGGTCATTTTCCGCTGCCCGCGCGGTCAGAAAGATGATCGGCACTGTACTCAGCGCGGGGTTCTTGCGCAGCCGCCGGCAAAGATCCAGCCCGTCTCCGCCCGGGACCATGATGTCCAGTAGAAACACCGCGGGCGGCTGCCGTTCCGCGTCCGCCACGATCTGCCCCAAGGCCATATAAGGCCGCACCGTGAATCCCGCCGCCTCCAGATGGTACTGGACCAGCCGCGAGATGTCGGCGTCGTCCTCCAGCACAAAAACTGTCTGATTCAATGCGCAATCCCTCGTTCTTGCCGCTTGATCTAGGCCTGCCGTGCTGCCGATTCCGATTGTCGTTGCCAGTTTACGCCGTCCCTGCCAGCCCCGGGCAATGGACGCCCAAGGCTTTGTAGTTCGCTCCGCTTCACTGCTACGCCGTGCTTTGCTTCGGTTCGCTGCCCGGCCGACCGGCCTGGCCGTCCCTAGCTTAGCCCACGCTTCCAACTCCTTTTGCGAAATTTCGGTAAATCGTTCGCCCCACTCCAGCATCCGGGGCCCGCCTTGCGCCGGGTATACTGAGCAGGTGAATTAGGCTGGGGAAGCACTGATTGATGAAGAATAAGACCCATCTGGTGCTGTGCGTGGACGACGAAGCCGTGGGTCTGCGTGTCCGCAAAATCCTGCTCGAGCGAGCCGGCTATCAGGTGCTCACCGCGGCCGACGGCCCAGCAGGGCTGGAACTCTTCGCCAACCAGCCCGTCGACGCCGTTATCCTCGACTACTCCATGCCGGGAATGCACGGTGGCCAAGTCGCCGGCAAGATGCGCCAGACCAAGCCCGAGGTTCCCATCCTCCTGCTCTCCGCCTACGTCGGCCTGCCCGATGAGGTCAGCTCCCTGGTGGATGTCTATATGACCAAAGGCGAGGGGGCGCCCGCGCTGCTCGATAAGCTGGGCAACCTGCTTGCCCTCCCAACCGCATCTCACAGAATATCTGGAAAAACAGACGGATCGCAGTAGCCAGAAGAGAGACGACACCGTTGGAGCTTATACGATTCAGACGAACCCTCCGGCAAGTCCTGGTTCTTCCCATCGTCGCGTGTCTTATCCTCGCCGGCGTACTCGTCTGGCAGATCCAGGGGGCGAACTTCACCGTCGGCTTGATCGAGGATTCCGACCGCAACATCGCGCAGGCGACCCTGATCGAAAAACTTGTCGTCGACGAAGAGACCGGCCTGCGCGGATACCAGGTCACCTCCGACTCCCGTTTTCTGCGGCCCTACTACGACGCCGAAGCCCCCATGCAGCAGGCCATCGCCGAGCTGCAAGCCTCCGCCAAACCTGAGCAACTGGAGACCCTGAAGCAGTTCGTCGAAGAACATTGGCTCTGGCATCAGACCTTTGCCGAACAGGTCATCGCAACCGTAGCCGCCGGTGGCCACGAGACGGACGACGACCTCAACCTCACCGGCAGGGCCAGAATGGATACCATGCGGGCTCAGCTCAACTCCATCGTGGCCGCCTCCGAGCAGCGGCGCAGCGACCGCATTGCGCAATGGCGTCGCCAGACCCGCGATGTCTACGTGGTACTCGTCGCGCTCGCATTGGCCGTTGGCCTGCTCATCGGCCTGTTCACCCAAAAGCGCCTCGAATCCGTCTCCGCCCAGTTCCAGGAAACCCTCGACCTCCAGCGCCTCCGCACCCAGGAGCTCTTCGACTCCGAGCAGAATCTGCGCACCACCCTCGCCTCCATCGGTGATGGAGTCATCACCTGCCACGCCGACGGAAAAATCCTGATGATGAACCCGGTTGCCCAGGAACTTACTGGATGGATCGAGTCCCAGGCGCGCGGCCGCCCCATCGAGCAGGTCTTCCACATCGTCAACGAAGCAACCCGCGAGCCCGTCGATAACCCGGTCGCCAAGGTCCAGCGCTCCAATCGCATCATCGGCATCGCCAACCACACCGTCCTCATCCGCAAAGACGGCTCCGAGATCGCCATCGACGACTCCGGCTCTCCCATCCGCAGCGCCGAAGGCGAACTCACCGGCATCGTCATGGTCTTCCGCGACGTCACCATGGAGCGCAGGACCCGCGCCGCCCTGCTCGCCAACGAGAAGCTTGCCGTCGCCGGACGCCTCGCCGCCACCATCGCCCACGAGATCCACAATCCGCTCGACTCCGTCGCCAACCTGCTCTACCTCCTCCGCAACGATCCCGACGATGGAGAATCCAAGCATTTCCTCGACATCGCACAGACCGAGCTCGCCCGCGTCACCCAGATCAGCCGCGCCATGCTCAGCCTCTATCGCGAGTCCAAGGCGCCCGTCCCAGTCAACCTCAAGGACATGCTCAACGACCTGCTGCTGCTGATGGAGGGCCGCTTCAACTCGCTCGGCGTCACCGTCTCCGCCGACCTCCCGCCCGAGATCGCCGTCGACGGGTTCCCCGCCGAGCTCCGCCAGGTCTTCACCAACCTCATCACCAACGCCGCCGAGGCCGCCGGCCAAGGCGGCACGGTTACCGTCCGCGTCCGCCCTCAGGGCCCCGGCATTGCCTCCCCCGTACACGGGATGGAAGGCGGGGCCATCGTCGAAATCATCGATGACGGGCCCGGAATCTCCCCCGAGATCCGCGAACACCTCTTCCAGCCCTTCTTCACCACCAAGGGCGAACGCGGCACCGGCCTCGGCCTGTGGGTCTCGCAGGGCATCCTCGTCAAACACGGCGGTGCCATCGAACTCATCAGCGACCCGCAAACCCGCCGCGGCACCACCGCCCGCGTCTTCCTCGCCTCCAAGCCCGCCATCAACCCCGGCGGCGACTGACCCTCGTCGTATGCGTTGTCGTTCTGAGCGCGTCGTCCTATCGCGAGGAACGGGCATCGCGCCACACCGCTCTTGCCTCTACGCGCAGCGTCGAGAACGGTACGAAGTACCTACGCCCCAGGCGTGCGCCGGATCTGCCCCGGATCCACCAAATCCGGCGACGTCGGCTGCACCGGCTGGTTCGCGCCCGGATCGACGTACCCTGGCCGCATGCGCACCCACTGCTTGCGCAGGTCGGCAGCGGCAATCGCAACCTGGGGACGGAACCCCGCGCCCGCCATGTAATCCAAAATCGACCGGCGCAGTGACGGCGCACCCGGCCGTGCTGCACTTAGATCGATGCTGCATACCACCAGCTTGCCGCTGCCCACGCCGCACTCGTACAGCAGGCCCAGCTTGAAGTTGCGGTTCCAG
>Ga0302320_10017319_pt1 | contig 14639 bp, 11 predicted proteins | sample Bog_T0_3_FD_202130 | JGI IMG/M metagenome (GOLD analysis project Ga0302320, IMG submission 202130) | Peat permafrost microbial communities from Stordalen Mire near Abisko, Sweden - Bog_T0_3 | ecosystem: Environmental > Terrestrial > Soil > Wetlands > Peat | place: Sweden: Abisko, Stordalen Mire...
CCGACGCGCTGCCATAACCCGTGGTGTTGGCGGCCAGCAGATACACATGCGCTCCCACTACCTCATGAAGACCACTGTGTATACGCCCCTGGATCGCGGTGCCATCGGAGAGCGAGGAGGGTGCAGAGACAAACGACGTCGAGCAGCCGGTCAGCAGCAGGCTCAGAGTCAGGGCGGCGGCGATTCGAAGATTCATGGGAGAAGCTCCTTCGGCGACTCTGGTCGCGCAGCCGTGAGCGGCGCGGAGCAGAGCGACTGTAGGAGTTTCATCGTCCGAAGTTCAGGAAACTTGAATGGAGCGAGGGAGAGACGCCGGGGAGCAGCCCGATAGGGAGAGCCGAGCTTACGGAATCTGGATGATTTTAGCCTTCGGAGGCGGTCGGCTTGGCCAGGTCGCAGGCGCGCCACAGGTACCAGCTCGCCACCGACCGCCACGGAGCCCACTTCTTCGCGCGGCGTTCGATGTCGGCGGATTTGGCCAGCAGTTCGGGCGTGACCTTCGTGGTGGGCTTTAGCCCCTGAAAGGTCAGCGCGAAGCCTTTGCGCACGCCGTAGTCGCCTGTGGGCATCACGTCCGACCGTCCGAGCCGGAAGATCAGCATCATCTGCACGGTCCACACACCGATGCCGCGCACCTGCGTCAGGTGCTCGATGATGGCCTCATCGGACATGCGGCGGATGCGGGCGAGCGTGGGCACGGTGCCGTCCAGGGTCTTGGCCGCGAGGTCGCGCAGAGCGAGGGTTTTGTTGTGCGACAGCCCCGCGGCGCGCAGCTGCGCGGTGGGACAATCGAGCAGATGTTGCGGCTCCGGATGCTTCCCCTCGCCGATGACCTTGGCAAAGCCCGCGAGCAACTTGGCATGGATGGCCGCCGCGGCCTTGCCGTGGAGCTGCTGATAGATGATGGACTCGGTAAGCGCCTCAAACGGCGACTGCTGCCCCGCGACCCGCATGGTCAGCGGCCCGGCGCGGGCGATGAGCTTGCCCAGCTTGGGGTCGGCGGCTGACAGCGCCGCAATGGCGGCATCGCCATCGTAGGGCAGCTTGCGGGTCTGGCTGGGATGCGGCATGTTGAGGATGATAACGTCTAGGCCTCAAGCCAAGCTGGACCTGCCACCGACGACCCGCGCCACTGGTAGTTCCCATCCCGAACTCGGACTCAACTGGACGCAATTGACAACCTCCGTATTCCTCATAGAGGCTGGCCGGGGATGCGGCTTTGGTCGAATTCACAGGAATTTTGCGTAGCTGGATGCAGTCCCACGGAAATTTGCCACCGATAATCGCTGCGCGTTCGACTATCGGCTGAAGCTCCCGCGCTTTGCATCCAAAGACGATATTTCGGCTGCTATACTCAAATCCTTCAAAGGCAAATGCGCCGCACCCAGCACGTTCTCCGTACAGGAGTTGCACGCTAGGGCGGCAGCAGAAGTCCGTCGGCAGCAATCAACCTCCAACCGTGGTTTTATTGACGCAGGGGAAGCAGGAAAGCACTCATGGCGCAAGTCTTTGACCGCAGTTCGAATGCACTGGCGCGCTTTAGCCTCGTGCTGACGGGCTTGATCGTCATTGCGCTGGGCGTGGCGCTGAACTACCTGCAGCGTTCGCCGTGGGTTACGCGCCAGGGCCAGCGCGCCGACCAGCCCGTTCCCTTTAGCCACAAGCACCACGTGGAAGGCCTCGGCTTGCAGTGCCAGTACTGTCATACGTCAGTAGAGAAGAGCTCTTATGCCGGCATCCCGCCCACCAAGACCTGTATGAACTGCCACTCCCAGATATGGACCAACGCCCAACTGCTGGAGCCCGTTCGCTCCAGCTGGGCCACCGGCGAGAGCATCCAGTGGATCCGCGTGCATGACCTGCCGGACTACGTCTACTTCAACCACGAGATCCACGTGAACAAGGGCATCGGCTGCGCCAGTTGCCACGGCCGCGTGGACCAGATGCCCATTATGTATGAGCAGAACTCGCTGCAGATGGAGTGGTGTCTGAACTGCCATCGCAATCCCGCGGTGAACCTGCGGCCTACCAGCGAGGTCTACAACATGGCCTGGGCTGGTCCTTCGACCGACAAGCCGGTGTGGTGCACAGTCACGCAGAATACCGATGGCACCAACGTGCCCACCGCGCAGGGCGTCTCCTGCGTGACCAACGACCCGACGAACAGCAACCCCCTGGTGGCGCAATTGGATAAGCCCACCGGCTCCGGCACAGCGCTGCAGCCGCATCCGCTCCACGGCGAAGGCGACACGATCAGCAACACCGCGCAAGTGGCGCTGCCCGCCAGCTATGAGAAGTTCACCAGCCAGATGGCCCTCGGTTACTACCTGCAGCAGCAGTACCACATCCGCACCGCCAACGAGCTGAGCAGCTGCGAGGTGTGCCACCGATGAACACACCAAACGAGACTCGCATGAACCCGCAAGAGACGATGCCCGCCGCGCAGGTGGTGACCGCCATCGCGCCTGCCAAACTCACCTTGGCTGAGGTGCGTAGCAAGCTCGAAGGCAAGACCGGCAAGCGCTACTGGAAGAACCTGGACGAGCTGGCCGGCACGCCCGCGTTCCAGGAGCTGATGCAGGAGGAGTTTCCCCGCCAGGCCGCCGCCGGCGAGTGGGTAGACTCCGTCAGCCGCCGCGGCTTTCTCAAGGTCATGGGCGCGAGCTTCGCGCTGGCCGGCCTCGCCGGCTGCACCAAGCAGCCCGACGAGCCGATCTTTCCCTACGTAAAGCAGCCGGAGGATCTGGTGCTCGGCCGACCGATGTACTTCGCGACGGCGCACCCGTTCCCGACCGGCGCGGTTCCGGTGCTGGTGAAGTCGGAGGCCTTCCGCCCCATCAAGCTGGAGGGCAACCCCGAGCACCCGGCCTCCAAGGGCAAGTCGGACGCCTTCACGCAGGCCTCTCTGCTCGACCTCTACGACCCCGACCGCTCCCAGCACCCCAAGCTGCGCGGCGAGCAGGCCGAGTTCGGCGAGTTTCAGCAGCAGTTCGCCGCCGCCGTCGCCAAGACCGGAGACGGGCAGGGCGTGTACTTCCTCTCCGAGACCATTACGTCTCCGACGCTGGCCTCGCAGTGGAAGCAGGTTTCGGCGAAGTATCCGCAGGCCAAGCTCATCCAGTACGAGCCGGTGAACAGCGACACCGCGCGCGCCGCATCGAAGGCAGCCTTCGGCGGTTACTACGATACGCAGTACAAGCTGGAAGACGCGGACGTAATCCTCGCGCTGGACGCCGACTTCCTCGGCGGCATCGGCTTCCCCGGCTTTCTGCCCATGGCCGCGGCGTACGCCGAGCGCCACCGCTTCGACAAAGACAAGCCGATGAACCGGCTGTACGTCGTGGAGACCATGCCGACGGTCACCGGCTTCAAGGCCGAGCACCGGCTGGCGCTCAAGCCCAGCGACCTGGACGCCTTCGCAGATGCGATGGCGGGCGGCAATTCGAAGCTGACGGATCCCGAGACGCAAAAATTCTTCACGGCAGTGTTGGACGACATCAAGAAGTCGGGTGGACGCTTCGCCGTCGTCGTCGGGCCGCAAAGCTCACTCGCCGCGCAGAGCGCCGCGCTGGCGTTGAATGCGACGTCCAAGGCTGTCAGCTACACCGAGACCGTAGCGCCGCTGCCCAGCGAGCAGACCGCCGACCTCAAGTCTCTCGTCGCCGATATGAACGCGGGCAAGGTGCAGTGGCTGGTGATGCTCGGCGTGAATCCGCTGTACAACGCGCCCGCGGACCTCGACTTCCTCGCCGGCTTCAACATGGTGCCCAACAGTGTGCATCTCGGTACGCATGTGGATGAGACCGGCTTCTTCTCCACCTGGCACATCCCCAAGGCGCACTATCTGGAGAGCTGGTCGGACGCGCGTGCCGCGGACGGCACCATCAGCATCCTCCAGCCGATGATCGACCCGCTCTACGGCGGCAAGAGCGCGCATGACATCCTGCAGACGCTGCTTGACCCCTCCCTCAGCGCCTACGACGCGGTCGTCGCGAACGCCAAGACCTATATCAGCGGTGACTTCCCGACCGCGTGGCGCAAGGCGCTACACGACGGCTGGGTGCCAAATACCGCGTTCACACCCAAGACGCTGGGCGCGCCAAAGTCCGCGCCCCCATCCGTCAGCTATCCCGGCGGCGGCATCGAGATCAGCTTCCGGCCCGACCCCTCGCTCTACGACGGCCGCTACGCCAATAACGGCTGGCTGCAGGAGCTGCCCAAGCAGGTGACCAACCTGAGCTGGGACAACGCCGCGCTGATGAGCATGGAGCTGATGGGCAAGCTTGGCATTGAAGAGAATGAGGCCATCGAGCTGGACCTGAACGGACGCACAGTCATCGCGCCGGTGCTGATGGTTCCAGGTCATCCCAAGGATGCGGTCACCGTGCATCTGGGCCTGGGCCGCCGCGCCGACGCCGGCCGTGTGGGCGCGGGAGTGGGCTTCAACGCCTACGCACTGCGTACTGCCGACCAGCCGCTGGCCGCCGCGGGCCTGACCATCAATCGCAGCAAGGGCACCTACGATCTCTGCGTTACCAAGGTTCACAACATCGAGCACCGCGGCGCCTATGCCCAGCGCGACCTCGAAAAGCCGCTCTCGGACAAGGACGGCGCGTACTCCCTCGCCGGGCATGAGGCGATGGAGCGGTCGATCATCCGCTACGCCACCTACGACGAGGCGATGAAGGACCCGGAATACGCGCACACCGGCGCCAGCGGCACCCTCGTCAACAAGGTCGGTTACAACCCGCAGGGCGAGGCCGTACCGCACGAGGAGAGCTTCTTCCCGGACGCGTGGCGCTACGACCATAAGGACGAGTCCAGCAAAAAGCTCCAGAACAAGTGGGGCATGTCCATCGATCTGAACTCCTGCGTGGGCTGCAACTCCTGCATCGTGGGCTGCTATGCGGAGAACAACATCGCCGTGGTGGGCCGCGAGCAGGTGAAGATCGGCCGCATCATGCAGTGGCTGCGTATTGACAGCTACTTTGAGGGCGACCTGAGCGCGCCGCGCGCGCACTTCCAGCCCATGCTCTGCCAGCACTGCGAATCGGCCGGCTGCGAGCAGGTCTGCCCCGTCGGCGCGACCGTGCATACGCCTGAAGGCATCAACACCATGGTCTACAACCGCTGCGTGGGCACGCGCTACTGCAGCAACAACTGCCCGTACAAGGTGCGGCGGTTCAATTTTCTGCTCTACTCGGACTTTGACACGGAGAGCCTGAAGTTCCAGCGCAATCCGGATGTTTCGGTCCGCAGCCGCGGCGTGATGGAGAAGTGCAGCTACTGCATCCAGCGCATTGAGGCCGTGAAGATTGACGCGGACAAGAACAACCGCGCCATCGAGGATGGCGAGATCCTTACCGCCTGCCAGCAGGCCTGCCCGACCGGCGCCATCGTCTTCGGCAACCTGAACGACCCGGCGGCCAGGGTCACGAAGCTCAAGGCCGAAGAGCGCGACTACCAGGTGCTCGCCGATCTGAACTACCGGCCGCGCACCAGCTACACAGCCGGCGTCATCAATCCCAACGCGGAGCTTGTCTAATGGCAACGCAAGGTCCAATTCGCGAGCCGGAGATTCTCGATCCCATGATCGACCCGCGTACCGGCGAGTACGCGGTCATCGCTCCGGGCCACACCTTCAAGAGCGTCACGCAGAAGATCGCCGGCATCGTGCTCACGGCCAACACGCCGTTTGCGTGGTTCGGCGGACTGTTCCTGGCCGCGACCATCGCCACCGGCGTGCTGATCGCGGTGACCTGGCTCTTCCTTAAAGGCGTGGGCATCTGGGGCGTCACCATCCCCGGCGCGTGGGGCTTCGCGATTATCAACTTCGTGTGGTGGATCGGTATCGGCCACGCCGGCACGCTGATCTCCGCCATCCTGCTCCTCTTCAAGCAGCAGTGGCGCAACTCCATCAACCGCTTTGCGGAGGCGATGACCATCTTCGCCGTGGTCTGCGCGGGCATCTTTCCGCTGCTGCACATCGGACGACCATGGCTGGGGTACTGGCTGCTGCCCTATCCGAACTCCATGAACGTGTGGCCGCAGTTCCGCAGCCCGCTGGCTTGGGACGTCTTCGCAGTCTCCACCTACGCCACCATCTCGGTGGTCTTCTGGTACATCGGCATGATTCCAGACTTCGGCACCCTGCGAGACCGCGCCCAGTGGCCGTTGGCCAAGTACTTCTACGGGCTGCTCTCGCTGGGCTGGCGCGGATCGACGCGGCACTGGATCCGGTATGAGTCGGCTTCGCTGCTGCTGGCGGGCCTCTCGACCCCGCTGGTGCTCTCGGTACACACCACCATCAGCTTCGACTTCGCGGTGGCGGCCATGGCGGGTTGGCACACCACCATCTTCCCGCCGTACTTCGTCGCGGGCGCCGTCTACTCCGGCTTTGCGATGGTGCTCACGCTGGCCATTCCCATCCGCAAGTTCTACCACCTGGAAGACCTGGTCACGCTGCGCCATCTGGACAACATGGCGAAGGTCATGCTGGCCACAGGATCCATTGTTGCCTACGGCTACGGAATGGAGGTCTTCATGAGCTGGTACTCGGCCAGCCACTGGGAGTTCTTCATGATGTGGAACCGCATGTTCGGTCCCATGGGCTGGGCGTACTGGGTCCTCATCCTGACCAATATCGCCATTCCGCAGGCCACGCTGTGGTGGCGCCGGTGCCGGGTGAGCGTGTGGTGGCTGTTTGTGCTCTCGTTCATCATCAACATCGGCATGTGGTTTGAGCGCTTCGTCATCGTCGTGACCTCGCTCTACCGCGATTACCTGCCGTCGAGCTGGGGCACCTACCGCGCTACCAAGTGGGACTACATGCTGTTCATCGGTACGTGGGGCCTGTTCACCACGCTCTTCCTGCTGTTCGCGCGCCTGGCGCCGATGGTGCCGATCTCCGAGATCCGCATGATGCTGCCGCAGACCAAGGTCCGTCCCGGCGGCGCCACCGCCGAACACGTTGTCGAGGAGGCCCTCTGATGCCGCCGCGCGAGGGAGTCTACGGCCTGCTGGCCGAGTTCAACACGCCCACCGAGCTGGTGCACGCCACCGAGATGGCGCACCGCGCCGGCTACCGCCGCATGGAGTGCTACACGCCCTATCCGGTGGAAGAGGCCGCCGAGGCGCTGCGCTTCCACAAGACCCGCGTGCCGCTGATGTGCCTGATGGGCGGCATCATGGGCCTGGTCACCGGCTACGGGCTGGAAGTCTGGATCAACGTCTGGGGCTATCCGTTGAACATCCGCGCCATGCCGCTGTTCAGCTGGCCGGCCTTCGTCATCCCCGGCTACGAGTGGACCATCCTCTTCGCCGGCCTATCGGCTGCGTTTGGAATGCTGGCCATGAATGGCCTGCCGCAGCTCTACCATCCGCTCTTCAACGCGCCTAACTTCGCCGCCGGCGCCAGCACGGACAAGTTCTTTCTCTGCCTGGAGTCCCACGACCCGCAGTTTTCGCCTACCGGGACGCGCGCGTTTCTGGAGCAGTTCTCACCCATCTCCGTTGTGGAGGTGGACCACTGATGCAGGGACCAGCGATGCGTAACACAAGCAACAATCCGGGTGGCCCATCCATCGCGGCTGTATCGCGACGGGTGGGGTGCGCAACAGCTCTTGCTGCCACCTTCATCCTCGCCGGCTGCCGCCAGGACATGCAGAACCAGCCAAAGTTCTATCCGCAGCGCGGGACCACACTGTTTGCCGATGGCCGATCAGCGCGCCCGCAGGTGGAGAACACCGTGGGCCGCGACCAGCTGCATGAGGACGCCTACTTCTACACCGGCATCCAGGGCGGCAAGGAGGGCGACGGCCTGCCCATCCCGCTTACCGCCGCCACGCTGCAGCGCGGGCAGGAGCGCTACAACGTCTACTGCACGCCCTGCCACTCGCGCGTGGGTAACGGCGACGGCATGATCGTGCAGCGCGGCTACCGCCCCGCGGGCAACTTCCACACCGACCGCCTGCGCAGCGCTCCGCTCGGCCACTTCTTCGCGGTCATCACCAACGGCTATGGCGCCATGCCCGACTACGCATCGCAGGTCGCTCCGGCCGACCGCTGGGCCGTTGCGGCATACATCCGTGCGCTGCAGCTCAGCCAGAACGCCAAGGCCAGTGACGTTGCCGCCGGTGGACACCCGCAGGATCTGCACGCCATCGCCCATGACCAGGGCATGCTGCCCAACCTCGCTGACCCGTGGGGCTTCCCCGGCACGGCGGTCTACGGTACGCCGAACGGCGAAGACAACGGTATTCCAGCACAGCCCATCAACAAGCCGCCGGCAGCGGCTGCAAAGCAATAACTATTTGAATCTTTCGGAACTTTGAAGGCGACACAAGCATGGAACTGGAACACGGACATTTCGGAGGCGGCATAACCCACGGTGCGGTCGCCCACCCCGGCCCGCGCACGCTGCCGGCGGTGTTGACGGCGCCGGACGCAGTCGCGGTCTGGCGGCTGCGCGCGCTCGTCGTCACCGTGGTCTTCGGCCTGGCCTCGCTGGTCTTTCTCTTCGTCCCCGGCGGCCATAGCCATCTGCTGCGCGCCTATCTGATGGGCACCATGACCTGCTTCAACTTCTGCGGCGGTGCGCTTGCCTTCCTGATGGTGCAGTATCTCTCCGGCGGCAAGTGGGGTCTCATCCTTCGCCGTCCGCTCGAGGCCATGACCCGCACCATCTGGCTGGTCGCGCTGTTGATGCTGCCCATCCTCTTCCTGATGAAGCACCTCTACCAGTGGGCGGCGTTTCCAACAGCGCTCGACAAGCTCAACGCCTACAAGGCCGGCCTGATGACCCAGGAGCAGCAACTCACCGCGCAGTCCAAGGTCACCATGCTGAACCCCACCAGCGCGTGGGTGCAGTACATCGTCGTCATCGGCTTCATGGGCCTGCTGATCTTCCTGCTCAACCGCTGGTCCATGCAGCGCGACGCCGACCCCGCGGCCGGCACGATTGGCAGCTATGACAAGTGGCGCGTCCGCCTGGAGAACCTCTCCGGCTTCCCGCTGCTGCTGTACGTGGTCGCGATGACGGACTTCGTGATTGTCTTCATCAAGTCGCTGGACGTGACCTGGTACTCCTCGGTCTACGGACTGCAACTGCTGGTCGCCTCAGGCTACGCTGTGCTGGCGCTGGGCATCCTCACGCTCATCCTGCTCTCGCGCTACGAGCCCATCAAGACCATGTTCCGCATGACCGAGCAGCACGACCTGGGCAAGCTGGCCTTCGCCTTCGTCATGCTGAACATCTACCTCACCTTCGCGGAGTTCCTCATCATCTGGTCGGGCAACGTGCCGGACGAGATTCCCTGGTACCTGCACCGCATCCACGGCGGCTGGTGGACCATCTGCACGGCGGACGTGATCTGCCACTGGGTGATCCCGTTCGTGCTTCTTCTCTCGCGCGACATCAAACGCTCCAAGCACAAGATGATCTGGCTGGCCGTCTTCATGATCGGCGCGCGCTTTATCGATATGTTCTGGCTCATCGAGCCCAACTTTCCGGATGCAGCCAGCAACCTGCACTTGACCGGAAACCTCGGCATCCTGGCCTACGTGACCGTGCCCATCGCGGTGGTCGCTCTGTGGATGGTCGGTTACCTCACCGAGCTGATGCGCCGGCCGCTGATCAATGTGAACGACCCGCACACCGAAGAACTGCTGGAGCCCGAACATGCCCACTGAGCCGATCGACCCACACAAGCGCGACAGCGAACACCCCGGCTATGAGACGCAGGACGTCAGCGTCCGAGGCATAGTTACGTTCCTGGCCGGCCTGTCGGGCTTCGTCCTCATCTTCTTCTTCTTCTGTTTCATCATGGGCAAGGCCATCAACTATGAGATCGCCAAGTCCGACGGGCCCAACGACAAGTGGCATGCCAACATGAACGCGGTCGGCGACACGCCGCGCGGCGAGAAGCGCGAGGACCTGGCATCCAACGCCGCCATGGAGCAACGCCAGTTAGCGGCCATGACCCAGGTCTTCCCCACGCCGAGGCTGGAGGCGGATGACGGCAACCAGGACCTGGCTGACCTGCACGCCCGTGAGGATCTGCTGCTGAACTTCTATAGCACCTCGCCGGACCTGCCTGCGGGCACGGTGCGCATTCCCATCGACCGCGCTATGCAGTTGGTCTTGGAGCGCGGCCTGCCCACCGCGCCGCAGCCCACGGCGCAGACCCTGATGGCCGGCGAGAGCGCCCCCGCCATCGCGGTTCCGCTCACCGACGGATTCGCCCGCACCGGCTATGAGCTGGACACCATCGAGGCCCGCGAGCAGAAGAACGAGTTCAACCGCGCCGAAGGAAAACAATAAAGCAGAGTGTAGAGAATAGAGCGTAGAGGGTAGAGAAGAGCAAAGCATGAAGAGTCAGATCGCCAATCCGATACATCGCCGCTGCGCACAAATCGCTGCGTTGGCGCTGGCGTTTGCAGTTCTGCTGTGTGCACGCGGATTCGCGCAGGTCTCCAGCTACGGCGACAAGGCCGAGGGCGACAACACCGGCGCGGACCTGCCCACCGTGTTGCAGCGCGTGCAGGTCACGCAGCACCTCAACGCGCAATTGCCGCTCAGCGCCGCCTTTGTCGATGACACCGGCGTTCCCGTCACCCTTGCGAAGTACTTTGACGGCAAGCACCCGGCCATCGTATCCACCGTCTACTACAACTGCCCCATGCTCTGCTCGGAGGAGATGGACGGCCTGGTGAGCGCGCTGATGATGGTCCACCTGGTCCCCGGCAAGGACTTCCAGGTGGTGCTCATCAGCATCGATCCCACCGAGACGCCCGCCCTCGCCGCGCAGAAGAAGGCCTTCTACCTGAAGCGCTACGGCCACCCGGAGACCGCCGACGGCTGGCACTTCCTCACCGGGCAGCGCCCCGCCATTGACGCCGTGACCGACGCGGTCGGCTTCGGCTACGTACGCGTTCCCGGCCCCAGCGGCAAGCTGGACCAGTTCGCCCACGCCAGCTCCATAGAGATTGCAACGTCGCAGGGCAAGCTCGCGCAGTACTACCTCGGCGTGGAGTATTCGCCCAAGGATGTGCTACTCGGCCTGGTGGACGCATCCGGCAACAAGATCGGCTCGCCGGTGGCCAACATTCTGACCTACTGCTACCACTACGACCCCAGCATCAACAAGCACTCGCTGCTGGTGGCGCGCGTGGTGCAGTTGGGCGGCATCGTCACGGTGGCCTCGCTGGGCAGCTTCATCTTTCTCATGTTTCGGCGCGACATCCAACTCACGCGCGAAGAAGATTCAACCCTGCCGGACGATGACGACCGGCGAAAGGGATAGAGGCGAATGGACCGTTTTATCAGCCCGGTACTGTGGCAGTTTCTGACGAAGTGGCTGCACGCCTCGGCGCTCTTCCCCGCGGAGGCGTCCAGCATATCGCCGTTCGTCGACGCGCTGTACTTCTTTCTGCTGCTCATGACCGTCGTCGGCACCACGCTGGTGGCCGTGCTGCTGCTCACCTTCTGCCTCCGCTACCGCCGCGAAAAGAGCCCGGTGGCCACCCAGGTGGAGGGCTCCACGCTGCTCGAAGCCACCTGGACCATCATCCCGCTGGCCATCTTCCTGCTGGTCTTTGTGTGGGGAGCGCTGCTCTACTTCCGCATCTATGACCCGCCCACCAACGCGATGAACATCTACATCGTGGGCAAGCAGTGGATGTGGAAGGCCGAGCATCCCGGAGGCCAGCATGAGATCAATGCGCTGCACGTGCCCACCGGCCGCCCCGTGCAGCTCACCATGATCTCGCAGGACGTCTTTCACAGCTTCTCCATCCCGGACTTCCGGGTGAAGCGCGAGGTCATCCCCGGGCGCTACTCGACCGTATGGTTTGAGGCGACGCAGCCCGGCACGTACCACCTCTTCTGCACCCAGTACTGCGGCACGCTGCACTCGCAGATGATCGGCGAGATCACCGTGCTCACGCCGGACGACTATAAGAAGTGGCTGGACCAGTCCACCAGCGGTATGAGCCTGGCGCAGAACGGCGAGCGGCTCTTCGCCAGCATGGGCTGCAACGCCTGCCATAGCGGCAACGCGGCGGCGCGCGGACCCAATCTCGCCGGCGTCTATGGCTCTCACCTCACCCTTACCGACGGCAGTCAGCGGCTGGTGGATGACGCCTATCTGCGCGACGCCATCCTCAACCCCTCCCAGCATGTCACCGCAGGCTACGCTCCCATCATGCCCACCTACCAGGGCCAGATCAGCGAAGACGGCCTGATCGATCTGGTCGAGTACATCAAAACCCTGCAGACCAACTACCGCATCCAGCAGACGCAGATGACCTCCGCGTCCGACCAGGCAGCACCCACAACGCCTACGGAGGGCACCACGCCCGGAATGGTGAAGCCATGAGCAACGCAATGAGCGCGCCCGTCACGCATACCATCCTCTCCCTGCCCGACCAGAAGACGGCGCAGATGCCCAAACGCCACTACCTCAACAATGAGGACGGCCTGCTCAGCTGGCTGCTCACCGGCGACCACAAGCGCATCGCGATCCTGTACCTGATCTCGATTACGTTCTTCTTCTTCATCGGCGGGGCCTTTGCCGGGCTCATCCGACTGGAACTGCTCACCCCGCAGCCCGATCTCGTTGCCGCAGATACCTACAACAAGTTCTTCACCATGCACGGCATCATCATGGTCTTCCTCTTTCTGGTGCCGTCCGTTCCGGCCACGTTGGGCAACTTCCTCATCCCCATCATGCTCGGGGCCAAGGACCTCGCCTTCCCCAAGATCAACTTGCTGAGCTGGTACCTGTACGTCGCCGGCGGAACGCTTACCCTCGCAGCACTGGTGCTGGGCGGCGTGGACACCGGCTGGACTTTCACCACGCCGCTCTCCACGCACTACCTGAACACGCACGTGCTCACCGCGGCCACGGCCATCTTCATCGCCGGCTTCAGCTCCATCTTTACCGGGCTCAACTTCATCGTCACCATCCACCGGATGCGCTGCCCCGGCATGACCTGGTTCCGTATGCCGCTGTTTGTGTGGTCGCACTACGCCGCCAGCCTGCTGATGGTGCTCGGCACGCCGGTGCTGGCCATCGCCATTGTGCTGGTCGCGCTGGAGCGCATCGCGGGCATCGGCGTCTTCGACCCCGCCAAGGGCGGCGACCCGCTGCTCTTTCAGCATTTGTTCTGGTTCTACTCGCACCCGGCCGTGTACATCATGATTTTGCCCGGCATGGGCGTCATCTCGGAGGTCATCTCCACCTTCAGCCGCAAGCGTGTCTTCGGCTACTCGGCGGTCGCGTTCTCGTCGGTCGCCATCGCTCTCTTCGGTTTCTTCGTGTGGGAGCACCACATGTTCATCATGGGTGTGTCGAACTACTCAGCGCTGGTTTTCTCGCTGCTCACCATGCTGGTCGCTGTGCCCTCGGCGATCAAGATATTCAACTGGACGTTCACCCTGCAGAAGGGCTCCATCACCTTTGAGACGCCCATGCTCTACGCCTTCGGCTTTATGGGGCTGTTCACCATCGGCGGACTCACCGGCGTCTTCCTCGGCTCGCTGGGCATGGACATCCACCTCACCGAGACCTACTTCATCGTCGCGCACTTCCACTTTGTGATGGTGGGCGGCATGCTGATGGCGTTCCTCGCGGGCATCCACTTCTGGTGGCCCAAAATGACAGGCCGCATGTACCCGGAGTCGTTGTCCAAGCTCGCCGCGGTAACCACCTTCATCGGCTTCAACTTGACCTTCCTGCCGCAGTTCATCCTCGGCTACCTGGGGATGCCGCGCCGTTATCATGCCTATCCGCCGGAGTTCCAGGTGCTCAACGTCCTCTCCACGGCGGGAGCCACGGTGTTGGGCATTGGCTATATGCTGCCGCTGCTCTACCTCGGATGGAGCCTCAAGTACGGCGCCATCGCCGGCAACAACCCCTGGCAGGCCACCGGCCTGGAGTGGCAGATCCAGTCGCCGCCCATCACCGCCAACTTCATCGAGACGCCCATCATGGACCATGAGGCCTATGACTACGAGTGGCTGGAAAAGAAGACCCAGAATGAGGTGACGACCGTTGGATAGCGCCATCGCCACATCCCATCCGCACACCCACGAGACGGCGGTCCACGCCGAGCACGAGCACGCCTCGCTGCCCCAGCATCGCCATCACTTTGAGACCGAAGAGCAGCAGCGCGAGGCCGGCAGCTTCGGCATGTGGCTCTTCCTGCTGACTGAGATCATGTTCTTCGGCGGCATGTTCTTCGCCTACCTGCTCTACCGCAACTGGTACTACCCGGCGTTCGCCGTCGCCTCCAACCAGCTGAAGGTGCCGCTGGGCGCGGCCAACACCGCCATCCTGATTACCTCCGGCTTCTTTATGGCGCTCGGTGTCTGGGCCGCGGAGATGCGCAAGCGCAAGACGCTGGTCATCATGCTTGTGCTCACCACCGTCTTCGGCCTTGCCTTCCTTACGGTTAAATACTTCGAGTACAAAGAGAAGTACGAGATGCACCACATCCCCGGCGCGGACTTCAGCGTGGCGCAGTTCGTCAACCCTGCCGCCTACCACCTCGACGAGAAGCCGCTAGCTCCCGACATGGCGCAGAAGACTGAGATCTTCTTCTTCCTCTACTTCGCCATGACCGGCATGCACGCGCTG
>Ga0302320_10017320_pt1 | contig 14639 bp, 3 predicted proteins | sample Bog_T0_3_FD_202130 | JGI IMG/M metagenome (GOLD analysis project Ga0302320, IMG submission 202130) | Peat permafrost microbial communities from Stordalen Mire near Abisko, Sweden - Bog_T0_3 | ecosystem: Environmental > Terrestrial > Soil > Wetlands > Peat | place: Sweden: Abisko, Stordalen Mire...
CGACGGCTGCGAACAATGTGACGCTCGATTTCAACCACAACGAGGGAATCATCGCGGCTTCAGCCAACGACGCAAAACTGCTTTCGCCAATTTCCAACGCAAACGGCCTGACCATTACCGCTTCCCCGCCCTACGGCTACTCCTCCGTCTATCTGAATTTTGCCAATCCATTCAACTCCGACAGCAGCCAAACAGCCTACAATTGGGGACCCACCTTTCTTAACGCAGGCCGCCTCGCGATTCAAAACGCAAGCGCGTTGCCCAATACCGGCGATCTTACCGTGAACATCAGCACGGAGACTGTCGGGCCCTACGCAAATGCCGTAACGATCACTCCAGCCGTGGTCGACCTCTACGGAAACACAATTACCATCGGTGGTCTGAATGGCGCCGGCATGGTCGTGCTTGACTCGATGATCGCCAGCAGGTCCCCTTCCGGAATCATAAGCGGGACATTGACCTTGGGTAACGGCGGCGACTCTGGGAGCTTTTCCGGTGAAGTGATGAATACCCTTCTTCCCTTGCTTCCCTATGGAACGAGCCAGGGAAATCAAATCAGCACTTATGGAGCTGTGGCGAATATCATCTCGCTGGGAGTCGCCAAGACCGGCACGGGAACCGAGACCTTCAGCGGCGACAATATCTATACTGGTTCAACGGCGATTACCGGAGGCACGCTCGCGTTGACCGGCTCGGGGACGCTCGGCGTCAATTCGGCGGTCACGTTGACCGGAGCCGGCTCGACTCTCGACCTCTCGGCGAGCACGATCTTCCCTGCCATTGGCTCCCTGTCCGGATCGGCGGGAACCGTTGTCAATACGGGGACGAATATTCTTTCGTTCGGCGGCAACGATATGCCGACGCTATTCTCGGGTAATATCAACGGCGCAGGCGGCGGTATTCTCAAGACCGGTGCAGGCATGACAATCCTTAACGGCGTCGACACTTACACCGGTTCGACCACGGTAAGTTCCGGAATCCTTCAAATCAACCATGGTTCGACCAATGCATCGATGCTCGGCGCGTCGAAGCCCCTGGTCATGGCCGGCGGCGCTCTGCAGATCGTCGGCAATGGGCAAACGACCGATACTGCCGGTGGTCTGACTGTAAGTCCGGGCGCTTCCGCCATCCAGGTATACAATAACCCGCTCGGGGCGACCGCAACTTTGGCCGTGGGTGCAATTACCCGTGCCGCGGGAGGCACGGTGGACTTCACCTCGATTGGCGGCAGGATCACCACCACCACGACGAACGGAACCATCCTTGGCGGCTGGGCCACGGCCAATGGGGCCAGCGACTGGGCGGCCGTCAATTCGGGCGTCATCGTTTCGGCCTCTTCCATCGCGGGTGCTGAAACCGTCGCAAATAACGTCTCAACCTGGGGAACCGGCACGGCAAATGTGGTGAGTGGCGCCCCCGGTTTCAGCGGAACCACGGCATCGGGCTCCACTGTTAATTCCGTTCTTTTCGAGGGCGCCGCTTCCTCGAACATCAATATCGCCGACCTTCTTACCGTCAACAGCGGCGGAATCCTTGAAACGGCCGCTGTTGGCAACAATCCGTCCGCCATCAATGGCGGCGTCCTGCAAAGCGGCAACGGACAGGACTTGGTCATAATCCAAAACAACACCGCCGCCAGCCTGACTATCGGGTCGACTATATTTGGCATGAATGGCTTGACCAAGTCCGGGGCCGGACTCCTTGTGATCTCCGGCAATGACGTTCATTACGGGCCGACAGTTGTAAACGCCGGCGACCTTGCGCTGCTGGGCAGTTCGACGACTCTCGGCTCGAACTCGGCATTGACCGTGGCCTCGGGCGCCATTGTCGATCTTTCCCAGAGCGCCGCGGCTCAGAACTTCGTTTCCGTGGCCGGAGCGGGCAACATCTTTATGGGCAGCGGCGGGATTACATTGGGCTCCGATGGCAGTTCGAGTTCCTTCTCCGGGGCGATCAGTGGCAGCGGCGGGATAACCAAGAACGGAGCGGGAACCCTGACGCTTTCAGGGATGGATACTTATACCGGTCCGCTGATGATCAATTTGGGCACAGTCGCCGTTACCGGCGATGGCATTCTTGGCAATAATTCGGATGTGATTATCGCGGCGGCCAGCTCTGGCGCTGCCACGCTCGACCTCTCCGGCGCGGCGAGCGCGATCTCGATCGGTTCGCTGAGCGGCGCCGGCAATCTTATGCTAAGTCCGGTTGGGATGACGATCGGCGCCGACAATACTTCGACAACCTTCAGCGGCATCATCGCCGGAATTGGCGGATTTACCAAGGTCGGCGCCGGGACTTTGACTTTGACCGGCACAAACGTCTCGGTTCCCGACGTGCAGTACGGCACAACGACGGTGAACTCGGAAGCCATTGACGGAGGAACTCTTCTACTCGATTTCCGCGGAAATACCGCCAGCAAGGTCAATATTGGATCGAATGTGATCATGGGAGGCGGCACGCTGGCGGGAATCGGCAATGCCACCACCAATACCACACAGAACACGGGTTATTATTTCTATGTCTATCCCGGCGCCTCTTCCGTATATGCATCCACCCCGTCGGGCGGCACGGCCAGCTTTACGCTCGGGCTCACCAATTTAAATCGAACTGCGGGTGGGACCGTTGATTTCACGGCGTCCTCCGGTGGCGGAGTAGCTTCAATCACCACGAATTCCGGCCTTACCAACGGAATCCTCGGCGGGTTCGCAACGGTCAACGGCATGAGCGATTGGGCGATGGAGACCTCGAAGGTAATAGGCGCCGTGACGCCGTCGGTCGCAGGGACTTCTACGGCGACCGCGCTGTACACTTATACGGGGGGCACGGTTTACTCCGGAGACCAATACATATTTGGCCTCAGCAGTACTGCCGGCCTCGCGGTAGGCCAGGGAGTAATTGGCCCGGGAGTTCCCGCTGGAGCGACGATCATCTCTGTTTCTGGCGGCCTGGTTGAACTTAGCGTTACTGCGAACGCCAGCGATTCTTCCAATTCCTACACTTTTGACGGTGTGACGGTATCGAGCACTTCTCAACTCGCAATTGGCCAGGCGCTCATCGGTGCAAACATTCCGGCGGGAGCAACCGTTGCATCGATCATCGGAAATGTCATTTCGCTTTCTGCCGCCCCCACCGGAACCGTTGGGGCGTTCGCCACGTCCGGCTATGCGCGCGGAACGGCGAATGATCAGGGCGCGACGATTGCGACATTGGACAATCCGGCCAACTGGACCGCGGCTAATTATGGCGATGCCAACCTCGGAAAAGCCAATGTTACCGACGACAGCGCCGGCTTCAGCGGCACGCTCGGGGCAAGCGTGACGATCAACTCGCTGCGCATCAATGCCGCCGTGTCCGGCAACATCGGCATCGCTTCGGGCCAAACGTTGACTCTTGCCAGCGGCGGCCTGCTCGAGACTGCCGCCGTCGGCGCAAATCCGGTCAACATTTCCGGCGGCACGCTGTCGACGGGAAACAGCGCCGACCTGATTTTTATCCAGAACAACACCGCCGCCTCGCTCACTGTCTCCTCGGCGATTGCCAGCGGAAATGGAGTTACAAAGTCAGGCTCAGGCGCCTTGATCCTGGCCGGAAACAACACTTACACCGGCCCGACCACTGTGAACTCCGGAACCCTGGCCCTGGGCGGGGCAAGCACCGTGGGCAATGGATCGGCGGTCACTGTGATGCCCGGGGCCACTCTCGATCTTCGAAGCAGCACCGCGTCGACGCAGTCCTTCGGATCGCTCTCGAGTATCAGCACCGCCGGCGGGGTTGGAGGCGGCAATGTGATTCTCGGCAGCAGTATCAGCACGCTGACCGTCGGCAGTAACAACGCTTCGACTGTCTTTTCCGGTGTTATCCAGGACGGGGTGGGCAGCGCCGCGGGATTGACCAAATCGGGAACTGGCGTTTTAACGCTCGGCGGCTCGAACACTTACACCGGCGGGACTTACATCAATGCCGGGACGCTGCTTCTGGGCAACGGCGGCTTTATCGCGGGCAGCGTCAACGTCGGCAACGGCTCCGCGGTCGCCATGCTGGCCGGCAGCGGCGAGGTGGGCAATGTCTCCGTCGATAGCACCAGTACCACCAAGTACGGCATCCTCGAACCGGGTACGCCTGCCGTGGGCCCCTTCACGATTCAAACGGCCGGTTTGCTTACTACCAACAGCCTTAGTCTTGCAGGAACCAATACTCACGTGAACTTCCTGCTTGGGAGCCCCGCGGTGCCTGGCTCGACTTATTCGACCGTTGATGTCGATGGCAATCTCACGCTGGCTGGCGCTGTCCTCAATATCACCGCCCTCGCCGCCTTCGGTCCTGGGACTTACGACCTGTTCACCTATACGGGCACGGAATCCGGCACGCTCACGCTGGGATCTGTCCCGGCCGGCTACTCCGCCAGCCAGTTTTCGTTCAGTTACGGCGGAAACCACGTCGTACTCACCACCTCGCCCTCGCAAGCCGTCCCGGAGCCTGGCGTCCCAGCGATACTCATGGGTGGCATTCTGCTTCTCGCGTTGGCGAAGCTTCGCGCTTCACGATCCCGGCGTTTGGCGAATCAGTGATCAAGACTCGGATGCTCTTTCCATTTGCCAGCCCTGTGCCGATATTGTTGGCATGGAGAGCCATGCGCATACGAACAGGCTGATCGCCGAAAAATCGCCCTATCTCCTGCAGCACGCTCATAATCCTGTGGACTGGCATCCGTGGGGCGCCGAGGCGTTCGAGAAGGCGCGCAGCGAGCAGAAGCCGATTTTTCTCTCCGTGGGATATTCGACCTGTCACTGGTGCCACGTCATGGAGCGGGAATCCTTTGAAAGCGAAGTGACGGCGCGGTTGCTCAATGAGAACTTCGTCCCGATCAAAGTGGATCGCGAGGAAAGGCCCGACGTCGACCGGGTGTACATGACCTTCGTGCAGGCCACGACCGGGAGTGGCGGATGGCCGATGAGTGTCTGGCTGACGCCGGACCTCCAGCCATTTGCCGGCGGCACCTATTTCCCGCCGGAGGACCGGTATGGGCGGCCGGGCTTCGCAACGGTGCTCTTGCGGGTCGCGGAGGCATGGCGCACCGAGCGGGCGCAGGTGTTGGACCATGGGGCGAAAATCACGGCGATGCTGCGCGATTACGCCGTGCCCCGGGCCGGCGTCGAGCCATCGCAAGAGGCGGCGCGCAACGCATGCCTGCAGGCGGCGGAAGTTTTTGACGCGGAACTGGGCGGCTTCGGCGGCGCGCCGAAGTTTCCGCGTCCTGCGATGCTCGATTTCCTGCTGGCGTTTTACCGCAGCGAGCCGGCCACCGCCGACGGGCAGCAGGCGCGGGAGATGGCCTTTCACACCCTGCGGAAGATGGCGGCGGGAGGGATCCACGATCACCTCGGCGGCGGATTCCACCGGTACTCGGTCGACCGGTTCTGGCATGTGCCGCATTACGAAAAGATGCTGTACGATCAGGCGCAACTAGCGGTCACGTACATCCAGGCATGGCAGATCAGCCGGGAGCGGCTTTTTGCCGATACGGCGCGGGACATCCTCGATTATATCCGGCGCGATATGACCGACCACGAAGGAGGATTCTATTCCGCGCAAGACGCCGACAGCCTCATCCCGGGCGGCAAGGAGAAGGGCGAAGGCGCGTTTTACGTGTGGAGGAAGGCGGAGATCGACGAAGTGCTGGGGCCGGACGCCGCATTGTTCAATCGAGTGTATGGCGTCGAAGCTGAAGGCAACTCGCCGGAGGGGAGCGATCCTCAAGGGGAATTGAAGGGGCACAATACGTTGATCCGGCGCTTCACCGACGAGGAAGCGGCGAAGATATTACAGAAACCGGTCGAAGAAACGCGGAGCATGCTGGAGCGATGCCGGGCGAAACTACTCGAGCGTCGGGCGGGCCGCCCAAGCCCTCACCTGGACGACAAAATATTGGCCTCGTGGAATGGCCTGATGATCTCCGCCTTTGCCCGGGCCGGGATGGCCCTGGAAGACCCCACGTATATCGAAACGGCGCGGAAGGCCGCGCTTTTTGTACGGCTCTCGATGTGTCCAGACCGGCGGCTGTTGCGCAGCTACCGGGAAGGGCCGAGGCCCGAGGGGTTCGCGGATGATTATGCGGCCATGACCGGAGGCGCTCTGGACCTTTACGAAGCCACCGGGGAGATCGCGTGGCTCCAGTGGGCCGTCGAATTGCACGCCAGGCTGGATGAGCTATTCCTGGACAAGGAGAACGGCGGATATCTTTCGGCACGGGCGGACGATGTTACGATCCTGGTGCGGATGAAAGAGGATCACGATGGCGCCGAGCCCGCCGCAAGTTCGCTGGCGGCGCGGAACGGATTGCGGCTGGCGCGGATGCTCGACGATGCGGAGATGGAACGCCGGGCGATGGCGACAATGCGGGCGTTTGCGCAGCAATTGCCCGCAATGCCCGCGATGCTTGGGGCGTTGCTCTTATCCTTGAGCAAACCCGCCCAGATCGTAATCGCCGGCTCCCCGGACGACGCCGCGACCGAGCCGCTGGCGAGCGTCGCGCGGGAATTGGCAACGCCCGAGACGGTGCTACTCTACGCCGACGGCGGCCCCGGCCAGGCGTGGCTTGGCGAACGCCTCGACTTCCTACGGACCGTGGAGCCACGCAAGCCGGCCGTGTACGTGTGCGAAAACTTCGCCTGCCGGCTGCCCGTTACCGACCCGGCGGAATTGCGGAAGGCGCTCCGCTAACACTCGCAACCGATAGAGGACTGACGCTGCTTTGCCGGAGAACGCTCCTCTGGGATTTGCATTTATTGTCGTACTTGAACCATTATATGTTCATAAACCAAAACTTCTTGCGTCCCTCCGAGTAAGTGATATGGGCCGAAGGCCGAAGGAGATCGCTATGAACGCCGAAACGGAAAACGCATTGCGGACTGGGCAATTCCAGGCGGTCGTCTGGAACAATGGAAGCCGTTCATTGGGGCTCTGCACGGCAAGTCGTCCATCGCCCGGCTCGTCATCGACACTTTTGAATTCAGCGCTAGTCATTACTATAAAATTGAGACACGCACGGAGGGGGGAGGAATGATTTTTTATAAGTTTCTAATTCCATTGATAATTGCCGGAGGCATTGCCACGGTCATGTCCGACAAAGGACCGCTTGACACCGTCACCAACAAGAGTTCCTTTCCGGAAAACCCGCCCGCTTCCAGTTCCGGAACCATGGAAGCAAACTCTCTGGCTTACTCCGGCCCCTCGGCTTACTCGGACCTCTCGGATTACTCCGGCCCCTTGGATGACTCCAGCCTGGTTGATAGTTCCAGCCCCGTTAATTATTCCCGTGCCGGCGGCACTGTATACTATGCCAACGGCGCTGCCGGCTATTACCTGGTTAATGGGCGATACTATTACTACAGCCATCATTTTAGGCGCCTTGTTGATCGTCCGCCCTCTCGTGGATATAACAAGGAACGTACTCCCACCTTTCATCCCAATTCCAGCGGTAATCCAAGCCGAAGCGGCAATACGCGGCAATACACACAAGCAGGGGGAGGATACACTCAACCGCTCGTCGAAGCACGGCAGCAACCTGTGTCGCCGCAACGGCACTATTTCATTCGGGGGGCGGCTTGGTAATAATCTGTATTACACAAGTCAGAATTATTGCCGCCAAGCAAAAATGAAAGAATTACTGATCTTGATTATGATTATTGCGATCGGCGCATTATGGATGGACGACCATTCCAAACGGGCCGATCTCGAGCAGCAACAAACACAAGTTCAATCGATCACTGCCGAACTTGGCCAACTCAGGGTGCAAATAGTGCAACCCAATGGAAATGCCGCGCCTCCGAATTGGTTTCAACAGCGTTTGAATGAGCAAACCCGCCTCAACCCTTTGCGCAGGCAATATTAAGCTGCGCCCATCTTTAATGGTGAAGTTAATCTAACTTAGTGATATTTCAATAAATCCGTACGATATAAAATGAAGCAAATAGTGATTTTGGTAATGATTGGCGTGATCGGTGGGTTATGGTTGGATGACCATTTTAAACGTGTCGCTCTTGATCGGGCCCAAGCACAGATACAAGATCAATCAGACATGGCGCAGCAGATCGAGTCGCTTACAGCGCAATTGAGCCGCCTCAGACTCCAGCAAAACACGCCGTCGGCTGCTCCCAGCGCTTCTCCAACGGTCACGTGGTTTCAGCAACGCTTGAATGAACACACTACGCTCGACCCCGTCGGGCAGAACGGGCATTATTGACCCTGATTAACGCGCGCGCCCGATGGAGGAATGAGGCGAGCGTCTCCGCCGCATACGGATGCCGATCAGTAATGCGATGCCTGATGCGAATAAACCCCACGCGCCCGGCTCGGGCACGGCGGCGACGATTTCGCCATCGTTCAAGATGTTGGCGGAGAAATCACCCGTTTCCGACGCACCGTTGATGATCGGGTTCAGGAAGAAAATATCCGCCAGTTGTCCACTGGTAAGCCCGAGATGATTTGAGCCGAAGAAAATCTGATCCAGCCCGCCGCCCCCGGAGTTGCCATTCCAGTCCCGTATGGTCAGAGTGCCTGTCCAGGTATCGGTGTTACTGGCGGCAAAGTTAATGATCGCGGCGCTGCTGCTCACTCCCAGGTCGAGGGTCGATGTGCCGGTGATCGTAAGATCGGCAATCTTCAACGGGTTATTCTGCACATTCAGGATTCCTTTATTCAATGTCAGCCGCGCCGCATTGTTGATCGCGTTGGACGCGCTCAAGGTAAGCGTGGCGTTGATAACCGATACTGAACCTGTACTGACAAGCGTTCCCCCGAGATTCAACGTGCCGCCGCTGACCGTGGTGGCTCCCGCAAAAACGTCCCACCCTGTCAGCGTCAGCGTTCCTGTACCCGCTTTGGTCAAGCCGCTGCTGCTCCCGAGGCTCCCGCTGATCGCCAGTCCTGCCGCGTTGTTCACCGTGATCGTCTGCGAATTGCCGCTCAGGAATACGTTGGCCGCTATAGTCACCTGGCCCGCGCCGCTGGCGACGTTGATGCCCGTTGTCCCGGTGCTGCCGGAGATCGTCAGCGTGTCGGTTCCCATCCACGAATTGGGATCGGAGCCGGAAATCGATACCGGATTCGGATCGTTGATCGTAAGGCTCTTGATCGTCATGCTGGTTCCCAGCACCGTGTCCCCCTCGTTGGCGTCGTTATCGGCGGAAAAGATCACGTCGGTCGTCGCGCTCGGCGTCAGGTGTGGATCGGTGGTTCCCAGCAGGTCCGTCGTCCAATCGGTGTTATTGCCGCCCACCAGAATGCTCCAGACGTCCTTCAGCCCGCCTTTCCAATACGCGACGGTCAGCGGGCTGGCCGCGGCGGAAACGACCACGTTCTCGGAGGTCGAAGTCTTCGCGAGCGCATAGGTAAAGTTGCCGCTGTTGTACACATTGCCGAGTGACAGGGTCCCGGAGGTTTTCGCGGCAATGATCACGTCGGTGCCGGAAGTTACCTGCCCGGAGATGGCGTACAAGTTGATCAAACCGGTGCCACTCAGCGTGGTCGAGGCGGAACTCGAAACGATGACCTCGTCAGAGCCGTTGCCCACGTCGAAATTGAGGTTCGCTCCGGCGGAGACCGTCACAGGGGTGGTAAGCGTGACGGTTTGCACCTGGCCGTCGACCAGCGTCACCGTGCCGCCGATTATGTTTATCGGACCGTTGAAGGTCGTGTTTTCGCCAAACGCCAGCGTACCAGTGGGCTCGACAATGGTCGATCCAATGCTGGCCAGGCCGCCGTTAGTGATGCGCAATAGCCCCGAGCCCACGCCCACTTGCCCGCCAAGGTAGAGTGGGCCGCTATCTGTCAGAGTCGAGCCGGTCCCCGTCACCGTCACCATTCCGCCCCCGCCCTGAGTAGAGTCGTTTTCGATATCAGCAAAGGAGGTCGACACAGCGCCGCCGTTGCTAATCTGCAACGTCCCGTAGGTGTCGACGTAAATCTCGCTGCTGTCCGTCCACGTCGAGCCGCTTCCGGTCACCGTCACTGTACCGTACCCGCCACTGACATTGCCGATTTCGCTGTAGCCGCTCGATACGGCGCCGCCGTTGGTAATCAGCAGCGTCCCGGTTCCTGAATCGCCCACGAAAAGATCGCCGCCCTCTGTCCACGTCGAGCCAGCCCCGGTCACCGTCACCATGCCGATGCCGCTCCCGGCAGTGCCGGAGCCAATAACGGCGCCGTCGGCGCTTAAAGTGCTGCTGGACACAGAGCCGCCGTTGGTAATGAGCAAAGTGCCGGAACCGCTTAACCCGACAGACAGACCCCCGCTAACAATCCATGTCGAGCCAATCCCGGTCACTGTCGCCGCGCCGCTGGAGCCGGCGTTCTCGCCAATGTTTCCGTTGGCTGAGGAGGCCGTGCCGTGGTTGGCTATCTGCAATGCTCCCGTCCCGGAAAATCCTACGAAAACGGTGTTGCTGGTTGTCCATGTCGAGCCTGCGCCGGATACCGTTGCCATCCCGTTAGACCCCGCATTTCCACCGATAACGCCGTCGATGGCGGAAGCACTGCCGCCATTTTGGATCGTAAGGTTCCCGGCCTCCACGTCCACGTTCCCATTGGGAAAAATACTCGACCCCGTCAAAGTCAGCGTGCCCGTACCTGACTTCGTGAGTCCAAGGTTTGCCCCGATGCTGCCGCTGTCCACCATGCCTGACGCACTGTTCACCGTAATTGTCTGCGAACTGCCGCTCAGCCACAAATTCGCCCCTATCGTCACCAGGCCCGCGCCGCTGTTGACTGTAATGCCCGTCTGGCCGCTCGTTCCCGAGACCGTCAGCGTGTTGGCGCCCAAGGTATTCGATCCCGAGATTGCCACCGCATTTGTACCGCTGAACGTCAAGCTCTTGATGGTCATGTTCGTTCCCAGAACCGTGTTCCCCTCGTTCGCCGGGCTGTTGGCGGAAAAGATCACGTCGGTAGTTGCGCTCGGCGTCAGGTTCGGATCAATGGTCCCTGCCGCGTTCGTCGTCCAATTGGTCGCCGTCCGGCCCACCAGGATGCTCCACACATTGTTCTGCCCACCTTTCCAATACGCGGTCGTCAGCGCGCTGGTGGCAGTCACTATGACATCCTCGGAGGTGGAGGTGCTCAAGAGCGCATAGGTAAAGTTGCCGCTGTTATAAAGCACATTGGCCAGCGACAGCTTGCCGGAGGTCGCGGCCGCGATGAGCACGTCGGTGCCCGGTGTGATCCCGGAGGTGCCGTACAAGGTGACCGTTCCAGTCCCGGTCACCGAGAGCGAGCCGGTGCCCGAAAACGCGATACGGTCCGAGCCATTTCCAACCTCGAAATCAAGGTTCGAGCCCGCGGCGATTGTCGTCAGGCCGGTGAGCGTTACGGTTTGCAACTCGCCGTCCACCAGCGTCACGGTCCCGCCGTTCACGGTCAGCGAACCGCTCAACGCTCCACTCCCTGCAAACGCCAATGTGCCAGTATTCCAGACCGTGCTCTGCGCCGCGCTGATCGCGCCGCCATTGGCGATTTGCAACAGCGACGCGCCCGTAGCGCCGGACGAACTGCCGCCGACATAGAGGCCGAAGTTCCCGGCAACGCTCCCGGTTACCAGCAGTCCCGCCAGATTCTCCACCACGACATTCTGTGAACTCCCGGTCAAGTTCACGTTGGCTCCCAGCGTCACCAGGCCCGCGCCGCTGTTGATCGTAAGGCCCGTTGTCCCGCTCGTTCCCGCGATTGTCAGCGTGCTGGGCGCCAGGAATGGATTCGGATTCGATCCTGAGATTACCACCGGATTCGTATCGCTCACCGTCAGACTCTTGATGGTCATGTTCACCCCGAGCACCGTGTCGCCCTCGTTCGCTGGCCCTGCGGCCGAGAAGTACACGTTGGTCGACGCGCTCGGCGTCAGGTGTGAGTCTACGTTTCCCAATGATGTCGTCGTCCAATTTGTATCGGCAACGCTCCCCAGGAGGACACTCCAGATGTTGTTGTTCTGCCCCTTCCAATAGGCGACGGTCAGCGGAGTGGCGGCCGTAACTATCACCTCCTCGGAGGTGGCCGTGCTCAAGAGCGAGTATTTAAAGTTGCCCATCGAATATACAGCGCCTAGCGACAGTAAGCCCGAAGGGTTATCGCCGAGGAGCACATCGGTCCCCGAAGTTACCAGGCCGGAGATGCCATACAAATTGACCGTTGCCGAGCCGGTCACATTGAGCAAGCCGGGCGTCGAAAAGGCGATCTGGTCGGACCCGTTTCCGACATCGAAATCCAGGCTCGATCCGGCGTCGATTTCCGTGTAGTTGGAAAGCGTGACGGTTTGCACCTGGCCGTCCACCAGCGTCACCTTGCCGCCAGTGACGTACAGCGGACTGTTCAATGTCGCATTTTCCCCGAATGCCAGCGTGCCGGTGGTCCAGACGGTGGTCTGCCCCTGGCCGACCACCTGCCCGCCGTTCGTGATGCTCAGAAGCCCCGCGCCTTCGCCGGGAACGGTGCCGCCTATGGAAATATTGGCAGAGTTAAACCATGTCGAATTGCTCCCGGTCACCGTTACTATGCCGGTTCCGCCACTTAGACCGATAGAGCCGTTGTTATTGCTCACGTAGCCGCCGGCGCTAATGAGCAGCGTCCCGGTTCCGGAATTGCCGACGACGATATCGCCGTTGTTGGTCCATGTCGAACCGCTCCCGGTTACCTTCACCGTGCCAGTGGACCCGGCAATTTGGCCGATCGCTGCGCCGACATTGTTTTCGGTATCGGTCACGGAGCCGCCTGCACTAATAACCATAGTCCCGGTTCCATAATCGCCCACGAACAGATCGCCGTTGTCTGTCCACGACGAGCCGGTCCCGGTCACTGTCACCGTGCCTGTGGATCCGGCACTTTCGCCGATCGTGGCGCCGATATTGTTTTCGTTGTTGGTCACGGCGCCGCCGGCGCTAACGAGCAGCGTCCCGGTTCCGGAATCGCCCACGTACAAATCGCCGCTGTCTATCCACGTCGAGCCGATCCCGGTCACTGTCACCGTGCCGCTGGCCCCTGCATAGTTGCCGATCATGGCAATACCGGATGCGTTTACGGAGCCGCTGGTGCTAATCAGAAGCGTCCCGGCTCCATAATCGCCGACGATAAGATTGCCATTGCCTGTCCACGACGAGCCGGTTCCGGTCACTGTCACCGTGCCTGTGGCCCCGGCGTTTTCGCCGATCGTGGCGCCGATATTGGATGCGAAGCTGGCCACGGTGCCGCCGGCGCTAATGAGCAGCGTCCCGGTTCCGTAATCGCCCACGTACAGATCGCCGTTGTCTGTCCACGACGAGCCGCTCCCGGTCACTGTCACCATCCCGCCGCCCGCGGCGCCTTCGCCGATCGTGGCGCCGATATTGGATTCGCCGTTACTTACGGCGCCGCCAGCGCTAATGAGCAGCGTCCCGGTTCCGGAATTGCCCACGTACAGATCGCCGTTGTCTGTCCACGACGAGCCGCTCCCTGTTACTGTCACCGTGCCTGCGGCTTTGGTATTATTGCCGATCGTGGCGCCGATGAAATTTTGATTGTCGGTCACGATGCCGCCTGCGCTTATAATCAGTGTCCCGGTCCCGGAATCACCGACGAAAAGATCGCCGGCGTTTGTCCACGAGGACCCGGTCCCGGTCACCGTCACCGTGCCGGCAGCCCCCGCGTTTTGACCGATCGTGGCGCCAATACTGATATCGTTATTGCTCACTGAGCCGCCGGCGCTGATGAGCAGCGTTCCGGTCCCGGAATCACCGACGAAAAGATCGCCGTTGTCCGTCCACATCGAGCCAGTCCCGGTCACGGTCACCATACCGTTGGAGCCCGCGTTTTGACCGATCGAGGCGCCGATATTATTTTGGCTGTTGCTCACGGAGCCGCCGGCGCTAATGAACAACGTCCCGGTTCCGGAATTGCCCACGAAAAGATCGCCGCCGTCTGTCCACGACGAGCCGGTCCCGGTCACCGTCACCGTGCCGTTGGCGCCGGAGTTGTTGCCGATCGTGGCGCCGATATTGATGTCGCCATTGGTCACGAAGCCGCCGGCGCTAATGACCAGCGTTCCGCTTCCGGAATCGCCCACGAAAAGATCGCCTGTGTTTGTCCACGACGAGCCGGCCCCGGTTACCGTCACCTCGCCGGCGGACCCGGCGCTTTCGCCGATCGTGGCGCCGATATTGATGTCGCTATTGGACACGGAACCGCCGGCGCTAATGAGCAGCGTCCCGGTTCCCGAATTGCCCACGTAAAGATCGCTGTTGATCGTCCATGTCGCACCGTTCCCGGATACCGTCACCGCTCCGTTGGAGCCGGCATTGTTGCCGATATAGCCATTGTTATTGGATACCGTGCCGGCGCCTTGGATGGCCAAGGTGCCGAACTCCACGTCAACGGGCGCTGCGCCAAAGTTATCGATGCCTGTCAGCGTCAATGTCGCTGCCCCTGTCACCAATAGGCCAACCGTGGAATCGATCTCGCTGTCGATAGTCGCATTGCTATTTACCGTCACATCGCTGCCCGTCAATGTCAGTATCCCGCCGTCGAGCAGATAAGATCCGGACGCGGAGAAAGTGAGCGAGTTGGCGAACGGGGCGTCGACCGTGACCGTGCCGCCCGTGCCGCTAAACAGAGCGTCGTTG
>Ga0302320_10017321_pt1 | contig 14638 bp, 13 predicted proteins | sample Bog_T0_3_FD_202130 | JGI IMG/M metagenome (GOLD analysis project Ga0302320, IMG submission 202130) | Peat permafrost microbial communities from Stordalen Mire near Abisko, Sweden - Bog_T0_3 | ecosystem: Environmental > Terrestrial > Soil > Wetlands > Peat | place: Sweden: Abisko, Stordalen Mire...
TCGCCCGTTCAGGTTGATCGTCGTCAGAAATTCCGGCTGGGCTTGAGGTTTTCCACGCATGGTTCTCTGACATTTCCACGCTACCAACATTCAATCTTTGTCCGGGTTTTTCAGCAACCTGTTAGCCCGTGTCAAGGCCATGGAACCCGAGGAAGCCCAAGCGCGCTTCACCGCCCCGGCCGATCAACTACTGGCCGGAGAGCAGATTCGCCTGATGGATCACCACACCGACTCGATCACGAAGCTCGAAGGGCACATTCTGGGCGTCGCCGGGGAATGGCCCGCCTACCAGCGCCTGCAGGAAATGCCTGGCATCGGCAAGGTCCTCGGCCTGACCATCGCCTTGGAGACCGGCGATGCCAAGCGGTTCGCCGACTCAGGCCACTTCGCCAGCTACTGCCGCTGCGTGAAAAGCGTTCGTCAGAGCAACCACAAGAAGAAAGGCGAGAACAACCGCAAATGCGGCAACAAGTATCTGGCCTGGGCTTTCGTCGAAGCCGCGCACTTTGCCTGCCGCCACGATGAACAATGCCAGCGCTTTTATGACCGCAAGAAGCAACAAACCAATCCGGTCATCGCCACCAAGGCGCTGGCCTGCAAGCTGGCCAAGGCTGCGTGGCATGTGATGACCGAGGATGTGCCCTACGATGCCATGCGCGTCTTCGGGCCGGGGAAGAAGAAGGATTTCGGGGAGACCGGTCGTGAACCAGCCAAGGGGTCTGGACACCCGAGCCAACAGAACTGAATGGGCACGGCTGGTCTCCTCCAGCCCAAAGCCCGCTACGGCGGGAATGGCCCAAGGAAAATGATTATGGTGATTCGACCAAGCCGAGAGTCTGCGAGAGGTTGGACGCACTGCCAAAAGGCGGTGCGAGCCACAAGTCATTACCGACTGATTGAACCCGGTTTGGCACTGAATGTTTTCTGGCTCCCGGATAGCCGGGAGGAGGGCGGGCGCTGTGGGTGGACGAAAGTCCGCCGGCGGCAGTCCGGTCTGTCACCCAGACCCGACGCGTCACGCTGGAACCAGATGGGTGACTGAACGGATCACCTCCCGCAGGGGAGTGATGCATCCGAATCAACGACTGAAATGACAGGAACGAATTGCACCTTGGATGCCGCCCGCAACGGCACGGAAAGACAAAGACAGCTTTTAATAAAAGAAAAGCTGGCTGCTGGATATCTATTTTCCCTCTTGACCGCTCACGCTAATGGGTGACCCGTTTACGGATGAAAATGTTGAAATCGAAAATATCCAACAGCCAACATCGGACATCCGGTTGTCTCGTGGTCTCTCCTCTCTAATTTCACCCGCCTGACTCCCCGCCATGCGCTTTATTGTAACCGATCCGGGCGGATTCCGTCTTTTGCAGCAGCATGACCCCGCGAAATCCATTGATTGGTGCGGACATAATTTTTCATCCGAACAACAATAAACTACATCTGATGACAACGTCTTTTGCCGCCGGCCCGCGCCTCCTTCTTGCGTCTGCTTTTGTCGCCATCTCTCTGGCTGTTCCCGTGGCCGCGCAACCTGCGGTCAACCCCGCGGTCACCGTCACCGATAATGGCGGCACTTGGACGCTCGAAAACGGCATCGTCAAGGCCATCATTGACAAGCGCAACGGCGCCATGAATTCGCTTTTTTATAAGGGCATTGACACCATGGGCCATGATCAGGGCCAGTCGGGTTATTGGGAGCAAGACCCTTCCTCCGCTGCTTCCGTCGGCGGCCTGACGAATTGCATCACCATTGACCCAGCGCTAAACGGCGGCGACCGCGCCGAGGTTTCCATCAAGGGTGTGACGGGCGGCAAGGTCCAGTTGACGGCCGGGGCGCCCGGCGGAGGCACCTATTGCGACATGGAAGTCCGGTATGCCATGGGCCGCGGCGACAGCGGTGTCTATGTTTATGCGATTTATTCACACCCCGACTCCTACCGCGCCGGGGGCGTCGGCTCCGAAAGCCGTTACATCACGAAGATCAACCAGGCCTTTGACTGGATCAGCGTGGACCCCGACCGCAACCTGCTCGAATGCGCGCCGACGGACTGGGGCGACGGGGTGGTCGTCCACGCAAAAGAGCAACGCATCCTGACCAAGGGTGTTTACAAAAATTCCGTCGAACACAAATATAGTTACGCCGGCGTGCAATACAGGACCACGGCCTACGGCTGGTCGAGCACCAGCAACCACATCGGCATCTGGTTCATCAACCCCACCATCGAATACTTGAGCGGCGGTCCCACGAAACTGGAGTTGGATTGCCATTTTGGCGACAACGACGACCCGGATCCCATCATCCTAGATTATTGGGAAGGCGGCCATTACGACGGCGGTTCGACCGCCCGCATCGCCGCCGGGGAGGAATGGACGAGGGTTGTCGGCCCCATATTTATTTATGTCAACTCGCTGGCCAATCCCAGGAAACCCTCGGCATCGGACATGGCCAGGCTCGCCGCAACCGCCGGCAACCCGGCAATCCCGCCCGCCTGGACAAAAAACGCAAACGCCTTGTATCAGGACGCCCTCGCCCAGGCTAAAGCCGAAAAAGCCAAATGGCCCTACGACTGGGTCAACGGCGTGGACTATCCGCACAAGGATCAGCGCGGCACCGTGACCGGGAAAATCGTCCTCACGGATCCGCAGGCAAAAACGACCCGGCTACCCCATCTAATCGTCGGCCTGGTCCATCCGGATCCCATCCCCGGTGTCGTTGCGAGCAACAGCTTCAGCGGCTTTGGCGGCGGCAGGTTTGGCGGTCGCGGCGGCCCACCCGATGGAATCCATGACGCCCGGTATTACCAATTCTGGAACGATGGAAGCGCGAACGGGAATTTCACCATTTCCAACATCCGCCCCGGCACCTACACGCTTCATGCCTTTGCGGATGGCGTGCTGGGCGAATTTGTCCAGACGAACATCACCGTTGCAGCCGGCCAGTCACTGGACTTGGGCAAACTCGACTGGCAACCCGTGCGTTACGGCCGGCAACTATGGGACATCGGCTACCCGGACCGCACCGGCGGCAAATTTTTCAAGGGAGACGGCGCCAACTACTGGCTGTGGGGCTGGAACCTGCGTTACGCCCTTATCTTCACGAATGACATCACCTACACCATCGGCAAAAGCGATTATCGCAGGGACTGGTTCTTTGAGGAGGTGCCGCACGCGACGAATTTCGCGTTTGTCAATCCGGACGCCAAGGATCCCGCGAACCAGCGCTTCGGCTGGGTCAGGGCAGAGTCTCTGGACCAATACCCGCAAACCAACCAGCGTGGACCCTGGAACCACTACGGCCGTGGCCGGACCACCGTCTGGACCGTCAAGTTCAAGATCAAGAAGCCGGTGCAAGGCCAGGCTGCGCTGCGCGTCGCGCTTGCCGGCGTCAACACCATTTCACAGCTTGCCGTGGCGCTCAACGGCCAGGGCATCGGGGGCATCGGTGACGGCAGCAGCCCGGACAACGCCCGCTTGCGCACCACGAACACCATCCGCTACAACTCGGACAAGGGGCTGTGGCAGGAGCGGACTTTGAGGTTCGACGCCGCGCTGCTGAAGCCGGGCGAAAATGACATGACGTTCACCGTTCCGGGCGGCGACCTCCAGAGCGGAGTCGTCTGGGACTATCTGCGGCTGGAACTGGACGAGAACCACACATTCGACGGCGCTCACCTTGCGCCGGCCAATCGCCCCTGAACTTCACAGCAAATCCACCGTGCGCTGCAATTCGGCGTCCGTGTTGTAGAAATGCGGCGAAAGGCGGATGTAGCCTTGTCCCTTCCGATCGCCGCGCAGGGAGGTGACCACCCCCTCTGCCGCCAGTTTTTTGTGCAGCGCCGCCAGATCCTTCCCCGGGGCGAAAAATGAAATGATGCCCCCGCTGTTTTCCGTTTTTGCGTCCGCATTCAACACCGTGAAACCTTTCGCCTGCAATGCCGGCACAAGCCACGCGCGTTTGCGGAGCAGTTCGGCGGCGATGTTTTCGATCCCGATTTCCAGCGCCAGCTCCATCGCGGCAATCAGGCCGACCAGGCCGATCAGGTTATGCGTGCCGGCCTCGTATTTCGCCGCGCCGCTGCGGAAGACGATTTGTTCCTGCGCGACAAAATTCGGATTCCGGACGTTGTGCCAGCCGTAAATCGGCGGGTTCAATTTTTCATGAAGCTCGCGCCGCACATAAAGGATTCCAGCGCCGCACGGGCCAAGCATCCATTTGTGCGCGTCCGCCGCCAGGAAATCCACGTGCTCCACCGTCGTCGGAAACGCGCCGAGTGTTTGAATCGCGTCCAGGCAGAACAAAATCCCGCGCTCGCGCAAAAATTTTCCGATGACCGCGTGCTCCAGCCGGAAGCCGCTGATGAAATGGGAGGACGCCAGCGCGACCAGCCGCGTGTTTTCGTCCACCTGGCCCATCACGTCTTTTGCGCGTATCACGCCGAGGCCGCGCGTGTTGAGCCGGCGCACCTCGACCCCCTTATCTGCGAGCGCCATCCACGGATAAACATTGGACGGATAGTCGTCGTGGTAGATGAGGACGTTGTCGCCCCGGCGGAATTTCAGCCCGGCGGCGACGAAGCTCAATGCAAGCGAGGTCGGGCCGACGAGCGCAACTTCCTCCGGCTGGCAGTTCAGCAGTTGCGCGCCCAGCTTGCGCGCGTCTTCCAGCCGGTGCATCACAAAGGACTCCTGGTCGCCAAGCGTGCTTTGCTCCGTGCATTCGGCAATCGCCCCGGCCACGCGGCCGGGCAGCGGGCAGACACCGGCGTGCGCGAGAAAAATCTTGTCGCGCGCGACCGGGAATTCGCTCCGGCGCAGTTCCTCGTTCGCGTGGATTTGGGTCAAAGTCACCCGACGAGGTTAATTGGAGCAGGCTTGGCGTGCAAAGCGGAATTAAAATCAGGAATGTCTAAATTTGATTGCAGGGCACGATGTAAAGAGTGCTGACACAAACGACTCGTCACCTCGCCGCCTACAAATTTGGATCCCCCCTTTAAAATCCGGTATTGAGCGCGGCATTAAAATAACCCGTGTAGAACTGGATTATTTTGTAGGCGATGATGCAGGCCACGATGATATAGGCCAGCCGCGGCGTCCACGTGGCGAAGAGTTGCAGCTTGAGCGTGCCTTCCTCCTGGTAATACGTGTAAAGGCGGCGCAACGTTTCATCCAGTTTACCGCTGATTTCACCGCTCGCGTACAGGTTGGCAAAGGTTTCTGGAAAAAGCCGGCACGCGCGCACCAACTCGGCCGGGGTGCGGCCCTCCGCCAGTTGCGGCTTCCATGGCGCCACCGCGCGCCGGAACGCGGGCGAACCGCTTGCGGTCGCGGCCAGTTCCCACGCTTCCACGATGTTCACACCCGCGCTGATGAGCGCTTCCAGCGCGGCGGACAGCCGGGACAACGCGAGGTAATGCCGCGCCGCGCCCAGCAGCGGAATCGGACGCAACAAGGTTTCGAGCCGCGCGCGCCACGGTTCGCCGTGCTTGCTTTGCAGGGCGTAAACCATCAGCACGGTGACGCCATAAAGCGGCGCGAGGACGAGCGCCGCCTTGACGAACAGCCATGTCAGGCTGGCATTGAATTGCGACGCGGCGAATGGCAGCACGATCAGGAAAACGAACGCGGCCATATGTATCAGCCCGACCGGATAAACAAGCTGGGATATCACCAACTTGATGACGCGGGCGCGGTCGTTGTAATAATCGGCCAGCAAGCGGAAACACGCATCCAGCCGTCCGCTGCGTTCCCCGGCATCAATCAGCGCGGTGTCAAACACCGGCAGCCAGCCGCCGTGCCGGAGGCTCTCGGAAAGCGTGCGGCCATTGGCGAGTTCGTCCAGAAAATGCTGGAGCGGTTTGCGGAAGGACGAGGAGGGAGGGTTGCGTTTGATCTGTTCGAGCGCGGGCACCACGCCGATGCCGGCGGACGTGAGCTGCGCGAGCTGATGATACAACTCGGCCCGGTGATTGAACTGGCCGGGCGTGAGGATTAAGGGCATGTGCCCGAGCGGGTTCAGGCCACCGCGCGGTCGAGGCTGGCCTTGAGGTCGCGCTTGCTCTTGGCGCCGACCATTTGCTCGGCGACCTCGCCGTTTTTGATCAGCAAGAGCGTGGGGATGGCGCGGACGCCGTATTGGGCGGCCAGCGACTGGTGCTCGTCAATGTTGACCTTGCCGATTTTCACCTTGCCGTCGTATTCATTGGCGAGTTCATCCAGCAGCGGCGCAATCATCTTGCAGGGGCCGCACCATTCAGCCCAGAAATCCACGAGCACGGGTGATTGCGATTGCAGGACTTGCTGCGAAAAATTGTCCTGCGTCAATGTGACAATGTGTGGCGATGCCATAATAAAAAATGAAACCGGTGTGGTGGCTGCGCTTCAGCTTCCGTATTGGATGCCGAACATGAGGTAAACCGCGCTGCCAACAGCGAACAACGCGGCGAGCATCGCGACGATGGCCAGAATTTTGTCCAGTTTGCCAACGGTGGGCGCGGCGGCGCTCACGGGCCGTTGGGCGGCCGGCGCCGTGGTCGCGCGCGGCGCGGCGGTCGGGGCGGCCCCGCGTTGGGCGGCCGGCGCCGGGGGCGCGGCGGCTGACGGCGCCCTGGCAATGGAGGGCAGGGGAGGCGCGCTCGAGGCCCCGGTCGGTCCGCCGGGCGGCAGTGTCGGCAATTTGATCGTCGGCGCCGCGGAAGGTTTCGGCGGCAGATTGATGCGGACGGTTTCTTTCTTGGGTTGGACCTTGCCGGTTTCTTTTTTCGGCGGAGGAACGGCGCCACCAGGCCCGCCCGGTATGTTTGAAGGAATGTCGGCCATAGTTTTCGCGCTCAAGATAAATCGCCTTTGCAGCCTGTCAAACTCTTATTCCATGGAAAAACCGGACGGGTCAAAAGTACGGGACCAGTTGTGAAAAACCGGATGGCCGGTCAGGTCTTTTCCTCGATCAATTCCCGCCGCGCGCCGCCCAGCAGTTGCTCGATGAAGGCCGTGGAATAAACGCCGCGCCGGAAATTCGGCTCCTGCATGATGGCCTGCTGGAACGAAATCGTCGTCTTGATGCCGGAGATCATGTATTCGGACAAGGCCCGGTTCATCCGGTCAATTGCCTCGCGCCGGTCCTTGCCCGTCACAATGAGCTTGCCGATCATCGAGTCATACGTGGGCGGTATCGTGTAGCCGGCATACACATGGGTGTCCACGCGCACCCCGCGGCCGCCGGGCTGGTAATACATCTCCACACGGCCCGGGCTGGGCCGGAAATCATCAAACGGGTCCTCCGCATTGATACGGCATTCGATCGAATGCCCCTTGATTTCAATGTCGCCCTGCGAATGTTGCAGCGGCTCGCCCATCGCCAGCAATATCTGGTAGCGCACAAGGTCAATCCCCGTGACCTCCTCGGTGACCGGATGCTCCACCTGGATTCGTTTATTGACCTCCAGAAAATAATAATTGCCGTGGTCATCCACGATGAACTCCACCGTGCCCGCATTTGTGTAGCGCGCGGCCTCGGCTATCCGGACCGCTGCCTTGCCGATTTTGTCGCGCAACTTGCGGAATTTGTTGTCCAGCAGCGGCGACGGCGACTCCTCGATCAACTTTTGATTCCGGCGCTGGATGGAGCAATCCCGCTCGCCCAGATGGATGATGCGCCCCTTGTTGTCGCCCAAAATCTGGATTTCGATGTGGTGCGGATTCTCGATGAATTTTTCGACATAGACGCCCGAATTGCCGAACGCCTTTTCCGCCTCGGTGCGCGCCGTGTGATAACCCTTCACGAGCGATGGGTCATTGTGCGCCACGCGCATACCGCGTCCGCCGCCCCCCGCCACGGCCTTGATCAACACCGGGTAACCAATCTGCCTCGCGATGGCCAGAGCGTCCTGTTCCTTTTCAATCACGCCTTCCGATCCCGGCGGTGTGGCCACACCCGCCTTTTTGGCCAGCGCCCGGCTCACCGCCTTGTCGGACAACGCCTGCATTGCGCGCGGGCTGGGGCCAATGAACCGGATGTTGCAGCTCTCGCAGACCTCGGCGAAATGCGCGTTCTCGGAAAGAAATCCATAGCCGGGATGGATGGCGTCCACGTCGGTGATTTCCGCCGCGCTGATAAGGCGGTCAATGCGCAGATAACTATCCGCCGCCGGCGACTTTCCGATGCAAATCGCCTCGTCCGCCATTTGCACGTGCATCGAATTGGCGTCAATCTCCGAGTAAACCGCCACGGTCCGGACATTCAGCTCCTTGCAGGCGCGAATGATTCGAACTGCAATCTCTCCACGATTGGCGACCAGGATTTTTTCAAACATGGGTTTTCAAGACGTGACAAGTTTCCGGTGGCAGGTGACAGGATAAACGGCACGTGTAATCACGCGTTACTCGTCACTCAACCGGGACGCACTTTGAACAGCGGCTGGCCAAATTCCACCGGCTTGCCGTTTTCAACCAATACCTGCGTGACAACACCTTTGACCTCGGCCTTGATTTCGTTCATCACCTTCATCGCCTCGATGATGCATACCACGCTTTCCGAATTGACCTCGGAGCCAACCTCCATGTAATTGCCCGCTTCCGGCGATGGCGCCCGGTAAAAAGTCCCAATCATTGGTGATTTGATATCCACTTCGCCCGTTGCCAAGGATGGCGCTGCCGCGGGTGCGGATGCCGGGACGGCAACTGCCGGCTGCATCGCCACTGGCATCGCAGGAATATAATCCTCCGATTGCGCCGCCGAACTTCCCCCATTCAATCCCCGTTTCAACCTGATTTTGGAATCCTGACGTTCCAATTCGAACTCCGTTATGGAGTTCTTTTTCATCAGGTCAATGATGGCTTTGATGTCTTTTAAGTCCACAGCGCGTTTTCGTTAAAGTGAGTCTTAATTTGTTTTTTGAGACTGCAATTCGACCGGCAAAGGCCGAATTTCGACTTTGTTTTGGATATGCTTAAATCGGCGAAAAACTTACCCGCTATCACCGTCAGAGTCAAGCCACAAGAATCAAAATATTTTACGGACTAAATTGATGGAAAAAAATAGACATTTAAGCCATTATTTCTTCACTTTTTTGATTTCGTTAACGTGAACGGATGCTTCCACGGCCAAAATGTATGATTTTGATCCAAATCCGATGATTTGGCCGGAGCAAACGGGTGCAATCAGGGATTTCTGCCGGAACTTCTCCCGGGCATGAACGTTCGAAAGATGAATCTCAATCGTCGGCACGCCGACCCCCGCAATGGCGTCCCGCAATGCGATGCTGGTATGGGTATAGGCGGCTGCGTTCAGGACAATCACGTCGAATTTACCCCTGGCCTCCTGAATCCAATCCACCAGTTCGCCTTCCAGATTGGTCTGCCGGAAATCAATCCTGGCCTTCAACTGGCCTGCACGCTTGCGCACCGCCGCCTCAATGTCAGCCAGGGTCTCGCGCCCATAAAATTCCGGCTCGCGCTGGCCGAGCAGGTTCAAATTCGGGCCGTTGAGGAACAGGATATTCATTTCGCAAAAAGGTTAGCCAGCCACCCGATTTTTGTCGAATTGATTTCCGGTCAGCGCCAGCAAACAGCCCAGCAGCGTGAAGGCCGTCCATGCCAGCGCCGGTATGTAGAGGCTGAATTCGCCGACCCCCTGGACATACCAGCCGAGCAGGCCGATGAACACCGCAAAGACGATCTGATTTTCAGTTTTCCAGACCCGCTTTCCAAGGGTCGCAAGCGCCACCACAATCCAGGCCCCATAAATAATGCCGCCGGGAATCCCAGAATCCGAGAATTGTTCGAGGTAATCGTTGTGTGCGAGCCGGGCCATCTCGGCGTCCGGCGCTTTGATTCGCGCATAAGGCCGCTGGAACGTGCCCGGCCCGGTGCCGGTCATTGGATTTCCTGCCGTGGTGTGAACTGCCGCGCGCCAGTAATCCAGGCGCGCGCCCGCGCTCGTGGCGCCTGCGGCGAAATAATTGTGAAAGCGGACTGCGAAAATGCCGAGGCCAAGAATGGCGATAATCGCAATCCCGCTGAATTTCAATCTGGCCGGCCAGTTCATGCGCAGCAGACACAAGCCGCCGATGCCCATCGCAATCAGCCAGCCCAGCTTCGAACCGGTCCAGAAAAATGCCGCGCCGCCCAGCAGGCAGGTCATCGCGATGACAATTGCCCGGATTGCCGGGCGCAATTTTTTTGTGCCGAAAGCCAGCGTCAATGAAACCGGCATCAACAACAGGACCGCCCCGGCGAGTGCATTGGGATAAACCAGCGTGCCCATCACCCGACCCTTCGCAAATTTTGCGAGCACCACCGGGTTCGCCACGTCCATGCCGTTGGTGTTGATGACGACCTGTTCCCGCCTCATATCGAGCAACATTTCCGGCGGGACGTTCGTCCAGCCATCGCGCTCGCCTTCCACCAGCATCTGGTGGCTTTGCGGAAATTCCACCAGCCGCTGGTCCAGAGCCCGGACAAGGCAAAACGCAAACGCCGCCAGCACGCCGACGAGCAGCCAGCACAACGCGGTTTCCCGATTCAAAACCGATGCGCCAATAAAATAGCACGCGACACAGCCGGAAAATTGCCAGAGCGTCGACGCGGTCAAATCGGCATCCACAGTCCGGCTTGCGGAAATGCCCTGCCAGCCGAGCCACAGCAGCGGCAATAGCCAGAGCCATCGGGTTGCGGGCCAGCGGAATTTATTTGTGAACGCAATGGCCGCACCCGCCAGCGCAAGCGGCGGAAAAACCCAGTCGGCCCAGTGCGTCGGCCACGCATCGGCCCAAAATTCTGCGGGTGATGATGGCGTTATGATTTTATGGTCGAGGATGACCGGGTTGCCGAACTTCCAAAATGCCAGCCCGAGGAACAGCCCGAACACGAGCGCGTAAACATGGTCGAAGGCCGGGCGTCGGGCGTCGAGGGCGGAGCGGTTGACTTGCTCACGGCTCCCGGCTTTCGACTTCAGGCTCATTTAAAAATGCAATTTCAGCAAACCGACTTCGAGCGCGAGCGCCTCCTGCACGTTGGTGTGCAGCAGCCGCTGCGTCTGTTCGAGCGTTTGCAGGTTTTCCAGCGCCTGGCGCGGCGATAGGCGGCCCGCAACCGTTTCCGCGCCCGCGATTTTCGGAAAATTCAGCAATTCTTTTCCCGTGGCGAGCGTGTGAATCCAGACATCGCGCAGCCACCATTGGATGAGCAGGAGCAGATCGGCGCGCTGCCGGCGGTATTCGGCCTCGACGGCGGCGGCCAGTTCATCCTCCCATTTCTCGCGCAAATCCTTTTCCACGTCCTCATATCGTTCGAGCGGCGAGCGCGCGGCCAGCCCCGCCTCCGTGCGCGCCCGGATTTCGCCGAGCTTTTGGAGCAGCGCATCGAGCAGCCGGTAGCGGCCCAGCAGCGTTTTCTGTTCCGACGCGGCCAGCGCGCCGAATTTTTCCAGCCATTCGGTTTCGGCGGCGTCCAGCTCGCGTTTGCCGTCGCCGTAAAAATTCAGGCGCAGGCAGCGCGACTGGATGGTCTCCAAAACCCGCTGCGGCTCGGTGGACAGCAAAATCAAAACCGACCGGGCGGGCGGTTCCTCCAGCGTCTTCAAAAAGGCGTTGGCGGCCTGGACGTTCAGGCGGTCGGCACCGGCGATGATGGCGACCTTATGCTCCGCCCCGGCCGGCTTGAGCTGGATCTGGCGCATCAAGTCCCGCATCTGCTCAATGGTGATGACGCGCGATTTGGATTCAGGCCGCGCCCAGTGGATGTCCGCGTGAACGTCACCGTCAATCTTGAGGCACACCGGGCAGACATCGCAGCAATCCGTCGCCACGCCACCCGTCTTGACCGGCTTCTGGCAGTTCAATGTTTTCGCCAGCGTGCGGGCGAGCGATTCCAGTTCCTCCAGTTTGTCCCCGGCGAAAAGGTAGGCGTGGCCGAGTCGGCCGCGGGCGAGCGCGCGTTGCAGCAGTTGCACGCCCTGCGCGTGCCGGGCAAAAAGTGTGAAGGCCATTGCGTTTCGGGGACAGCTTTGCGCATTCAGCGCCCCGTTTCAAGTTTTCCGCATTCCCCAGACGCCAGAGCCGAGACCCCATCATCAATCGATGACAAACCCCAACTGCCTGAACCGTTGCAGCTTGTAAATCAGCGAGCGCCGGCTGATGCCGAGCGCTTTCGCGGTTTCCGTCCGGTTGAGATCATGTTGCTTGAGCGCGGCCAGTATCGCCTCCCGCTCAATCTCCTCCAGCCGTTCCAGTTCGGCGGCTTCCGGCGGCGCGGGTGCTTTTGCGGCGTCGCGAACGCGCGTCGGCAGGTGCTCCGGCAAAATCAATTCACTCTGGGAAAGCAGTGCCGCGCGTTCCATCGCGTTGCGCAGCTCGCGCACATTGCCCGGCCACGGATAATTCTCCAGGCAGGACACCGTCGCCTCGGCCAGCCGCGCGCGGCCCCGGGCGAATTCCGCCACGAACAGATTCGCCAGCGGCAGGATGTCCTCGCGCCGTTCGCGCAGCGGCCGGATGTTCAGCTCCACCACATTCAGCCGGTAAAACAAATCCTCGCGAAAACGTCCCGCCTTCACCTCCTCCTCCAGGTTCCGGTTGCTCGCGGCCAGGATGCGGACGTTCGTCTGCATTTCGCGGTTCGCGCCGACGCGCTGGAACGTCCCGTTTTGGGTCACGCGCAGCAGCTTCGCCTGGAGCGCCGGCGACATCTCGGCGATTTCATCCAGGAAAATCGTCCCGTCATTGGCCTCCTCGAACCGTCCGATGCGCTGCGCCGTCGCGCCGGTGAACGACCCCTTTTCGTGCCCGAACAATTCCGCCTCCAGCAACGTTTCGGGAATGGCTGCGCAGTTGACCTTCGTCATCGGGCCGGCGGCGCGCGAACTCCATGCATGAATCACGTCCGCCACCACCTCCTTGCCCACGCCGCTCTCGCCCGTGATGAGCACGCGTGTTTCCGACGGCGCAATCAGCGAAATCTCCTGGTAAAGCGCCGCCATGAGCGGGCTGCGCGCGATCACCTCCGGCGGCAAGACCTTGTCCTCGCGATAACGTGGCGCGGCGGACTTGGCCATGCCCGTGGCCTGCTGGACGGTGATGAGCAGTTCATCCAGGTCAATCGGCTTGGCCAGATAATTGAGCGCGCCGTCGCGCACGGCCTCCACCGCGTCGCGGATGTCCGTATAGGCGGTGACGAGCAGCACCGGCAGCGAGGTGAACTCCTGCCGCACGCGCCGCAGCGTTTCCAGCCCGGACAACCCCGGCATGCGCACATCGGAAATCATCATGTCATGGTGGCCGGTGCGAAGAGCCTCCAGCGCGTGTTCGCCGGAATCCGCCGTGACAGTTTCAAACCCCTGCGTGCGCAGGAAAGAATCGAGCAGGCTGCGCTGGCCCGGGTCGTCATCCACGATGAGGATGCACGGCGGTTTGGCTGAATTGTTTTTGCGCAGTTCGGTGGCCACGAGGGGAAATTAACCGAAGCAGATGGCTGCCAAAAGGTATTTTACAAGATGCGTCGCCTTCAATCCTCCTCAGCCACCATGAACAAGAAAGAGACTACGGGACCACAGGACTACTGACCACGGACTCTTTAACCGCTAATGGACGCTAATGGACACGAATTATTTTGGCCGCAAAAGAACGCAGAGAACGCATAAAAACTTAATCAACCACGGATGGGCACAGATAGACACGGATGGGAAAGCGGGAAGCAGGGAGCATAGAGCCTAAAGAACGGAAGGACCTTCAGTGATTGAATAGACTTGTCCAGTTCAACAGGCAGAAAATCGCAGAGGTAACCAGAAGTCCGATGACTACGAACAGCACGGCTAAAAGCCGGATTCGCTTTTGATGGTCCGACAGCTTCCGTTTTCTCCTGTAAATTTTTTGGTTTGGCACGACCCTTGGTGAAACGCCGGGTGGCAGCGTCTCCGATATCAAGTGTTACCTCCTCCTGCCCGGACGAATCAGCCGTCATGGTGTCAAGCGCGCAACGTCCTCACAAGAGGAAACCGGAGCCTTTCGATCTCTGTGAAAAAGCCCTGTCTGGACTGTGGAATGGTTGATTTAACGAAACAAAGGCCCTGCCCGGTTCATCAGCCAGAAAAACCCGATTGTAAACAGGATGCTGGCGAACACGAACAGTCCCCCATAGAACCGGATTTTCCTTTCACGCACGGACATGCTTCTTTTTCTCCTCCGAATATTTTGATTGGCCATATCCTTGATTTATATTCCGGACGGCGGCGTTCCCGCCATCAGGTGTTCACCCCATACGGACTTTTGCTTCCTGGCGGTTAAAATGCAGTGGCTGACTGCAAAATGGCGGCACTGCGCAAGCAGTCCGCAAGGACTTTAGAGCATTGCCATCAATCCTGTATCGTGCGCTTGCGGCCCCCATGGGGGAACGGTGATATTGACTTTTGGCCGCGTTTTGGCCCGGTCACAGGCCGCTGCGGGCATGCTCCCAGTCCAAAATCCCGCCAAAAGACCAAAAATCCCAGTTCCGCATCGCTACATCATTTCTGTCAATGCTCTAGGACCTGTTAACACTAATGCGTAAAGCTTCGACGATGAGCGCCAAGACGATAAACCCCAAGAAAAGGACGTCGAGCTTGTCAAACCGGCAAAAGACCCGGCGATAGCTTTTGAGCCGCCGG
>Ga0302320_10017322_pt1 | contig 14638 bp, 10 predicted proteins | sample Bog_T0_3_FD_202130 | JGI IMG/M metagenome (GOLD analysis project Ga0302320, IMG submission 202130) | Peat permafrost microbial communities from Stordalen Mire near Abisko, Sweden - Bog_T0_3 | ecosystem: Environmental > Terrestrial > Soil > Wetlands > Peat | place: Sweden: Abisko, Stordalen Mire...
TAGAATCGGAGAATCGATGACTTCGATGTCTTCGCCTCCGAGCTCCACGACGGACTCACGAACCTTGGCTACAGCGCCCAGTTGCGCCTCTTCGTTACGCACAATACCGCCCTTGCCAACCATTCCCCGGCCTACTTCAAACTGTGGCTTGACGAGAAGAACGAGTTCACGGCGAGGCTGCCTTTTTTCGGCAAACGCCGATTCGATCACAGCGGGAAGCACCTGGGTGGCAGAGATGAACGAGACGTCCATGGAGATGAACTCGACAGGCTCGGGAACCATCAGGGGTTCAAGATAGCGCGCATTGGTTTTCTCCAGTAGACGCACACGGGGATCGGAGCGGAAACGCGCGTCGATCTGTCCGTAACCGGTGTCGACGGCGAGGACGCTGGCTGCGCCGTGCTGCAACATGCAGTCGGTAAAGCCTCCGGTGGATGCGCCAACGTCCATGCAGACAGCGCCTTCGAGCACGATGCTCCAGTGCTTGAGCGCGGCTTCGAGTTTCAGTCCGCCACGGCTTACGTAGCGCTGATCAGTGCCCAGAAGGCGGACGGTGCAATCGTCAGCAACGGGTTGCCCGGCCTTCTCAATTTTCTGCTCGTTCACCATCACCCGCCCGGCGAGAATCATGGCCTGCGCGCGCTCACGTGAAGGCGCCAGGCCGCGCTCGACCAGCAGAATGTCAATCCGTTTCTTCACAATATTCCATTTCTCTGCAAGTTCATTGGGAGCAGCAGCTCCGGAAATGCAACGCGCACCGACATTTGTGCAAAGTGGAGGAGAGGCAATGAATACGGCATCCAGCGAGACCCTCCAGCGGCTTTTGCTCGACAATTTCCACACTTGTGTTGAAAAAGCTGCGCACTGCTGTAGCAGGAATTGTAAATCGTTGCACCGATGATGCTGCGGTCAGGAAGATTCTGGCGGAGCAACGCAAACGGTGCAGATTGGAGAACAGCGCATGAACACTGGCTCAAACGCGCTACTCTGGTTGTTACCCACGGGCATTTCCACACTTGTGTTGAAAAGAAAATCAAAATCAGCTCCGGCAACAGCACGCAGCCGGAGCCGCTTGGGATAGAATGGCCAAACCAAACCACATGCCAATTGCCAAGCAAGCTAAAGCTCCGAAGACTGCGGCAACCTCCAAGAGCTTCTCCCTGGTGCCCGCCACTGCACAACAGCAAATGTACAAAAGTATCGCAGCACTGAAACCAGCTGTCTTCGGCGAAGCAAGCGGTACGGAGATTGCCGAGATTGCGATCTCCCTTGCCATCGGCGCGAATGATCCGGTGATTCTTTGCGACGCTGCACGAGGGGCGCGCGCCGTGCGCAAGGTGTGCACGGTTGCGAAAAGCAAGAGTGCGAATGGACGCTTCACCGCTGGCACTCTCGCGGCAGTCGCCGCACTGATTGAGGACGCGAAGGCAACTGCGCTGATCTGCGCTGGCCGCTTGCAGCCGGAAGAGGATTACCGGAGCGCTTTCAGCTTTGCGGCACGCCAGAAGCTTCCCATTCTGTACCTGATTTCAAACCCGTTCACACCGGGGCGACGCCAGGCACTTGACCTGCGCACGCTGTACGCTGAGTTCGGTATCCCGGTTTTCAGTGTGGAGGCGAATGACGCCATTGCCGCCTATCGGGTCGCCACCGAGGCGCTGCACAACGCACGCCATGGCCGCGGTCCCTGCGTTGTAGAAGCGCTTACATTCGCAGGCAAAGGCGTAGGCAAGGAAGACACGCTCTCCCTGCTTAAGGACTACATGGAACGGCATGGTAACTGGCTTATTAAGGGCTAATAATCGAATCTGCACCTTTACTGTTCTTCACCTTTCGTAACACGACAATTTCAGCGACCTGTAGTTTGATAGTCAACATGACTTGGGCCAGTTCACGCCGCTTCATTCCCGCCGCCGTGTTCTTCTTGCTCTCCTGCGTTGCCGTACTGTCACTGGCTGCCACCTCGACGCTGATCCCCCTGGCCGGAAACGACCATCCAGAGGTTCGCACCGAGATTCTCACGTCTTTCCTCCACTAAAATCATTTGCGTCCGCGCATTGGAAAGCCGCACCCTTGGGCGCGGCTTGTTGTTGATTCGCTGATTTGAGCGGTTGGTCTAGTCGTAGATCGACACTTGTCCGGCAGGGGGCTTGAGGCGGATCACAAACTCCTGCTGCGGCTGGTTCAGTTCGATGTCATCGCCATAGGTCTGCATGCTGTGGGCGATCACCTGGAGGCGGAATTTTCCGTAAGGGATATCCTCTATGTGGGCTCTGCCATCGTTATCCGTCTTCAGTTGAAAGCCCTCACTCTCCTGGCTACCGTCCCGCTTCAGCCCATGGACCACGACGCTGGCATTCTTGAGAGGCTTGCCGTTGGAATCTTTCACCACAACGAAACTTACCGCACAGAAATGTTCGGGAGGCTTCGGCTTTTTCCCAGCGAAGAGGCAGACGGGCACGACGAGCAACAAAGCAACTAAGACGGTGAAACGCAATCTCATGAGAGCTCCTGCCGGAAAGGATCTCCGGAGTGGCTCTATTGTAAGGGGAGTGAGGCCGTGTGCAAACTGCTGCTTCTTAATGGCCTGGAAGGCTGTCGGGGATTGGGGGCAACTTGGGGACGGCAAGGTTTCAGCTCTGGAATTATGAAATCTGAGTGAATTACGCTCATGGCAGCTTGACATCTTGCGATGAAGGCGATAAATTAGCACTCGTATGGCAGGAGTGCTAACAACATCCTCCACGGGTGTTGCTCCGCCAACGTTTGAGATGCGGCATCTGCCGCGATCGTACCACTCAATCCCGAGAGGAGTTCCAAGAATGGCAACTGCAACTACTACAAAGCTAACCCCCTTGCATGACCGTATTGTTGTGAAGCGCGTCGCCGAGGCGGAGACCAGCCGTGGCGGCATCATCATTCCTGACACAGCCAAGGACAAACCGCAGGAAGGCGAAGTTGTCGCCGTCGGCAAGGGCAAGTCGAATGACGAAGGCAAGGTATTCCCGCTAGCCGTGAAGTCCGGCGACCGGATTCTTTTCGGCAAGTATGCCGGAACCGAAATCAAAATTGACGGCGAAGACCTTCTGATCATGCGCGAAGAAGAAGTCCTCGGCATCCTCGAGAAGTAATCCCGGCGGCTCATTGAGCTGCTATTTGAACTTTTAGTCCACCGTCGGGATGAACCCGCGTGGAGCAGTTGAAGAATTTCGAAGGAGCTTTTAACAATGGCAAAACAGATTGTTCACGGTGAAGAATCCCGTCAGTCGATTCTCCGCGGCGTAAATACCCTGGCAGATGTAGTCAAGGTCACGCTCGGACCCAAGGGTCGCAACGTCGTTATTGAGAAGAAGTTTGGTTCGCCGCTCATCACCAAGGATGGTGTGACCGTTGCGAAGGAAGTTGAACTGAAGGACTCGCTCGAAAACATGGGCGCGCAGATGGTGAAGGAAGTCGCCAGCAAGACCAGCGACATTGCCGGAGACGGCACCACCACCGCAACCGTTCTGGCGCAGGCTATCTTCCGCGAGGGCGTGAAGACCGTGGCTGCCGGAGCGAATCCGATGGCGCTGAAGCGCGGCATCGAGAAGGCAATCATCGCCGTCAACGGCTCGCAGGACAAAGAAGGCAACCGCATCCCGGGCGCACTCGACAAGCTGAGCAAGCCGGTTGATCGCGAAGAGCTGATTGCCCAGGTGGGCACGATCTCCGCCAACAATGATGAGACGATTGGCCACATCATTGCCGAAGCGATGAAGAAGGTTGGCAAGGACGGCGTCATTACCGTGGAAGAAGCCAAGACCATGGAGACGCAGTTGGAAGTGGTCGAAGGCATGCAGTTCGACCGCGGCTACCTTTCGCCTTACTTTGTGACCGACGCCGAGCGCATGGAAGCCGTGCTCGAGAACGCCGTCATCCTCATTCACGAAAAGAAAATCAGCAGCATGAAGGACCTTCTGCCACTGCTGGAGCAGGTTGCCAAGAGCGGCCGTCCGCTCGTGATCATCGCCGAAGACATCGACGGTGAGGCACTGGCTACCCTGGTGGTCAACAAGCTGCGTGGCACGCTGAACGTGGCCGCCGTCAAGGCTCCTGGCTTTGGCGACCGCCGCAAGGCAATGCTGCAGGACATCGCAATTCTGACCGGCGGCAAGGCCATCACGGAAGACCTCGGCCTGAAGCTGGAAAACATCACGCTGGCCGATCTTGGTACTGCCAAGAAGGTCACCATCGACAAGGACAACACGACCATCGTCGAAGGCGCAGGCAAGTCTGAGGACATCAGCGGCCGCGTCAAGGAAATCCGCGCCCAGATCGACAAGACCACCAGCGACTACGATCGCGAGAAACTCCAGGAACGCCTGGCGAAGCTCGTGGGCGGCGTTGCCGTGATCAAGGTCGGCGCAGCTACCGAGACGGAAATGAAAGAGAAGAAAGCCCGCGTGGAAGACGCTATGCACGCCACGCGCGCCGCTGTTGAAGAAGGCATCGTCCCGGGCGGCGGTGTGGCCCTGATCCGCTGCATCCCTGCGGTGGAAGCCCTGAAACTGCACGGCGACGAGCAGATCGGTGCCAACATCGTGAAGCGCGCTCTGGAAGAGCCTCTTCGTCAGATCGTGGCCAACGCCGGCGAAGAAGGTGCAGTCGTCATCGGCAAGATCCGCGACAACAAGGACACTGCCTACGGCTATAACGCCCAGACAGGCGAGTTCTGTGACCTGGTGAAAGCCGGCGTCATCGATCCTACGAAGGTAACCCGCACGGCCCTGCAGAATGCAGGCTCGATTGCGGCCCTGATGCTCACCACCGAAGCACTGGTGGCCGAGATTCCGGAACCTAAGCAGGAAGCTCCTCAGCATGGCGGCGGCGGTATGGGCGGCATGTACTAAACAGCAGCAATGCAGATTCATTGGGCCCTTCGCTACGGCGGAGGGCTCTTTGCATCTGGCGAATCTCAGGGCCAAGGCCTGGTCCAGTGATTTTCATCACAGGTACTGAGCGGATTCGGGTGTATAAATTATCTGTGCGATTCGGAAAACTCATTTCGTGGGGCTTGCTCTTCACGGTGCTGATGGCACCGGTGCTGGGAATGGCGATCTGTGTGTCCGCAAGTTCTCCCGCGCAAACCGCTTGCGCCGCACATTGCGCGATGATGGCTCACGCCAAGCAGGCTACCTCCGGCACGCAGCACCAGTCACCTGCCCCGATGAAAGCTCCCTGCTGCGAACGCAAGGCACCTGTACCAGCCGTAACAGAGACCGCCGCACAGATTGTCGCTCCAGTACAGATCGCGCTGATTCCCGCCGATTTGGCGATTGCGCTGCTGACAGTTGCACCCGCGGTACGCGCGGAAGTGGCGGCTACTCCTCCGTTGCTTGCATCTCCGTTAACTCTGCTTTGCACTCTTCTTATCTGAACTCTCTTCCCTGTTGCTGAGCTGACTTGCGCCTTGGCTATTTGTCCTTGCGCGCGCGGTATGGCCTGACTTTGGAAGAGAGATGAGCAATGTTCCGAAAATTATGTTTTGTTCTGTTGTTTGCGCAGTTGCTATTTGCGCAGCAAGCTGAGATTCCTCGCACCCAAGAGGTGAACAGCGCCGCCGAACCCGCAGCAGAGCTTAGGCTGGATGATGTGTTGCGCGAAGTGCTGTCGGCCAATCCAGCGCTGGTGCGGTCGTCAACGTTGGTGGCAGCGCAGCGCGCCCATGTGAAGCAGACGGGCGTGCTGCCCGATCCGACGGTGACACTGTCCTGGATGGGCGATCCGGTGCCGTTCAAGGTGATGGACAACGATCCTTCGAGCTACCGTGGGCTGTCTGTGATGCAGATGATTCCTTTGGGCGGCAAGCGCGGATTGCAGCGCGAGGTGGCGCGCAAGGATGTTGCGGTCGAAGAGGTTTCCGAGAGCGCAACGCGACGCAATCTGCTGAGCGAAGCGCGAGCCGCGTACTTCGACTATGCGTACTACGACCAAGCCCTGAAGATTACAGAGCGCAATCATGAGCGGTTGACGCAACTCGCCGAAATCACCGAGTCGCGCTACCGGGTGGGCAAGGCGATGCAGCAGGATGTGTTGCGAGCGCGGCTGGAGATTTCCATGCTGCTGCAGCGCACAGCGGCCTTGCAGCAGCAGCGGCTGACGGCGGCGGCTCGGCTGAATACAATGATGGGCCGCACGGCTGGGGCTCCGCTGGCGACGGCTGCCGAGCAACCTCTCACAAATTTACCGGCAATTGAAACGCTGAAGCCTGCGGCAGAGGCCAACGACCTGATGCTCTCCCGCGAGGCACGCATGGGTGAGCGCGAACAAGCTGCGCTGGCGCTTAGCCGGAAGAACGGCGTACCTGACCTCAACGTTGGATATATGTATCAGCAGCGGACCGGGATGCCGGACATGCATGGAATGCAGTTTACGGTGAACCTGCCTGGCCTGCATCGCGAGAGACTCCAGCAGGAAATCGCGGAGGGACAGTTGCGCGTGCGTGCCTCCGAGCAGGGGCAACAGGCACGGCGGCTTGAAGTGAGCTACGAGTTGCAACAGGCCGCAGCTGCGGCTGAAACCGCGAAGCAGATGCTCGACCTCTACGATCAGGCAATTCTGCCGCAGGCGCAGTTGGCCCGCGACTCGGCCCAGGCTTCCTACACGGTTGGCAATGTGGACTTTCTTACGGTGCTCACCAGCTACACCGCCATCTATTCCTACGAACTCGACTATCACCGGCAGCGCGCCGATTACGAGATTGCCGTCGCCCGCATATACGCCCTGACGGGCGACCTGGATGCGCCTGGCGCACCGGAGGCACACTGATGAAAAACATTGTTCGCATCATCGCCATCATCGTAGCCGTAGCTCTGATCGCATTCCTGTTGATAGGCAAACACATCCCCTGGCGTGGAGGCTCACACGCGACTGCGTCGGCCAAACAACCTGCTGCCGCCACGCAGAAGCGAATTCTTTACTGGTATGACCCGATGCATCCTGCTTATCACTCGGACAAGGCAGGTATCGCGCCGGATTGCGGGATGGCGCTGGTTCCGATGTACGAGTCGAAGACTCCGGCGGAGCAGGCGAGCACGGAAACAGGATTGATCCACATGCCTGCCACCCAGCAACGCGCACTTGGAGTACGACTGACCACCGTAGAAGAAGAAAGCGTTAGCCGCACGCTGCGAACCTCGGGAGTGGTGACCGCCGATGAAACGCGCATCGCGCACGTGCACGTAAAGACCTCCGGATGGGTGGAGGATGTTTACGCAAACTTCGTAGGCCAGCTCGTGCATCGCGGGCAGGCGCTGTTTACGGTGTACAGTCCTGACCTTGTGGCGACGCAGCAGGAGTACTTAATTGCGAAGCGTGGACAGCAGCAGCTTGGGCACTCGCAATACGACGAGGTGGCGAAGAGCTCGCAGTCGCTGATGGATTCCGCACGCGAACGAATGAAGCTGTGGGACCTCACGGACAAGCAGATTGCTAACCTGGACCGCACCGGAGAAGTCAGCAAGACGATCACTGTTTACTCGCCGGTCAGCGGCTTCATTACGGACCGCAAGGCGTTCCCGCACATTTCGACCTCGGGCGACACAGACCTATACACCATTGCCGATCTCTCGCGTGTATGGGTGACCGCCGATGTGTTTGAGGCTGACCTGCCTTATGTGAAGGTGGGACAGAAAGCGGTCATTCATTTTCCATACGCTCCCGGCCAGAGCATTACGGGCCGCGTTGGCTATAGCTATCCGGTGCTCGATCCACTAACGCACACGGCAAAGATTCGCATTGATGTCGCGAATCCGGGGATGGTGCTGAAACCCAATATGCTGGCCGACGTGGAGTTGACCATCGATTACGGACGGCACCTGGTTGTGCCCGCCGAGGCAGTGCTGAACAGCGGGACCATGCAGACGGTTTTCTTCTCACGCGATGACACAACGTTTGAGCCGCGCATGGTGACCATGGGTGCCACGGTCGACGGTAAGACCATTCTCACGTCCGGCGTGAAAAAGGGCGAGACGATTGTGGAGAGCGGAAACTTCCTGCTCGACTCCGATACGCGACTGAACGCTCCGATGGAAATGGGAGGCGCTAAATGATTGGCGCCATCATTGAATTCAGCGCGCGTCACCGGGTGCTGGTGCTCATCCTGGTTGCGGTGGCTGCGATGTTCGGCTACCGCGCCATGCTTAACATTAAACTCGACGCCATCCCCGACTTGAGCGACACGCAGGTGATTGTGTACGCGAAGTGGGACCGCAGCCCGGACATTATCGAAGATCAGCTTACGTATCCCATTACCTCGGCGTTGCTTGGTATGCCGAAGGTGAAGGATATTCGAGGCTTCTCCGATTTTGGCTACTCGTATATCTACATCATCTTTGATGAAGGCACGGATATTTACTGGGCGCGCTCACGAACGCTTGAGTACCTGAATGCCATCACGGCGCGGCTGCCCAAAGAAGCCAGCGTGGAGCTGGCAAAAGACGCTACGGCTGTGGGCTGGGTGTATCAGTATGCGCTGGTGGATGACAGCGGGCAGTACAGCCTGGAGCAGATGCGCAGCTATCAGGACTGGTACTTGCGCTATGCATTACAGTCGCTGCCGGGGGTGGCGGAGGTTGCTCCGGTTGGTGGCTTTGTGCGCGAGTACCAGGTGAACGTCGATCCCATTCGCCTGCAAGCGTACAAGCTACCGGTCAACGCCGTGACCGATGCGATCAGCAAATCGAACAACGATGTTGGCGGGCGGCTGGTGGAATTCAGCGGGCGCGAGTACATGGTGCGCGGGCGCGGATACATCCGGTCGCTGGATGATATTGGAAATGTTGTGCTGCTGACGAATGCGCAGAGCGGCACGCCTGTGCGGGTCCGCGACGTGGGTACCGTTACGTTCGGTCCGGCGATGCGACGCGGCGTTACAGATTTGAACGGGCAGGGCGAAGCCGTGGGCGGCGTGGTCATCATGCGCGTGGGGGAAAACGCGGAGAAGGTGATCGAACGCGTGAAGGCTCAACTGATACAGATACAGCCTTCGCTGCCAAAGGGTCTGCGGGTAGTTCCCGTGTACGACCGCTCGGAGCTGATTGAGCGCGCGGTACACAATCTGCGACACACGCTGATCGAAGAGTTGCTGATTGTCAGCCTCGTGATTTTGATTTTCTTGTGGCACTTTCCGAGCGCTGCGATTCCGATCATCACGATTCCCGTAACCATCCTGATCGCGTTCATTCCGCTGCAGCTCTCGGGTATCTCAGCCAATATCATGTCGCTGGGCGGGATCGCTGTGGCGATTGGTGCGATGGTGGACGCCGCCATTGTGGTGGTGGAGCAGACGCACAAGAAGCTGGAGCACTGGGAGGCTGACGGACGCAAGCAGGACTATCACCGCGTTGTGATTGATGCGGTGAAAGAAGTGGGCGGACCAAGCTTCTTTGCCCTGCTGGTGATTGCTGTTTCGTTCATGCCGGTGTTCTCGCTGGAGGCGCAGGAAGGACGGCTGTTCAAGCCGCTTGCGCTAACGAAGACGCTTGCCATGGTGATTGCCGCGCTGCTGGCGATCACGTTAGATCCGGCGATGCGACTGACAATGACGCACGTGAAAAACTTTGAGTTTCGTCCGCGGTGGTTGGCGCGCGCGGTAAGTGCGCTGCTGGTGGGCAAGATTCGTCCCGAGGAAGAGCATCCGATCAGCAAGCCGATGATGAAGGTTTATCAGCCGGTGGTGGAGTTTTCGCTGAATCACAAGTGGGTGCCAATCACGGTGGCGCTGCTGATGATGGCGGTGACGATTCCGATTTACAACAAGCTTGGCTCAGAGTTCATGCCGCCGCTTGATGAAGGCACGCTGCTCTATATGCCAACGACAACTCCGGGAATTTCAGTGGGTGAGGCGAGCAAGTTGTTGCACGAGCAGGATCGCATTCTGAGCAGCTTTCCGCAGGTTCAATCGGTGTTTGGCAAGGCTGGAAGAGTGGAAAGCGCAACCGACCCTGCGCCGTTCTCCATGATGGAAACGGTGGTCGTGCTGAAGCCTCGCGAGCAGTGGCCTGAACGCGAGCGCTGGTACACGCATCGCTTGCCGAAGTGGACGCATTCCGCGCTGAACCACATTTGGACAGACCGGCAGACCAGCGCAGAGCTGATCTATGGCGAAGGCGGACTGAATGAAGCACTCACCATGCCGGGCGTGACCAATGCATGGACGATGCCGATCAAGGGACGCATCGACATGCTGACGACGGGCGTCCGTACGCCGCTCGGCGTGAAGGTGCTTGGCTCCAACCTGGAAGAGATTGAACGCATCGGTCTTGAGGTGGAGCAGACGCTACATAGCGTTCCGGGCACAGCCAGTGTTTATGCCGAGCGCACGACGGGCGGCTACTTCCTCGACTTCACGTTGAAGCGTGACGCCCTTGCGCGATATGGCCTCACGGTGGACGATGCGCAAGCCGTGCTGATGACCGCGGTCGGTGGACAGACGGCGACCACTACGGTTGAAGGTCGCGAGCGTTATGCGGTAAGCGTGCGCTATATGCGCGGATATCGCAGCGATCTGCAATCGCTGGAGCGAGTGCTGGTGCAGATTCCTGGAGGCGCGCAGGTGCCACTTGGCGAGTTGGCAACGCTTTCCATGCACTCTGGACCGGGAATGATTCGCGACGAGAACGGAAGACTGAGCGGCTATGTGTTTGTCGATGTCGCCGGTCGTGATCTGGGCAGCTATGTTGCAGACGCACAACGCGCAGTGCAGGGCCGCGTCAGCGTGCCGACGGGATACCAACTCATATGGAGCGGGCAGTACGAGTCCATTCAGAGAGTGCGCGAGCGGATGAAACTAGTCTTGCCGATCACGATCTTCGCGGTATTCCTGCTTTTATATGCGAATACCGGCTCCATTGCGAAGACCTTCATCATCCTGCTGGCCGTTCCCTTCTCGGCTATTGGGGCAGTGTGGCTGCTCTACTGGCTGGGCTACAACATGAGCGTTGCGGTTTGGGTGGGATTGATTGCACTGCTCGGCGTGGATGCTGAGACGGCTGTGTTCATGCTGCTCTATCTCGACCTCTCGTGCGCGGAGGCCGCCGCTCGCGGTCAACTTTCCTCATGGAGCCAGTTGCGTGATGCGATTGAGCACGGAGCAGTAAAGCGGCTACGTCCGAAGGTGATGACCGTGGCTTGCATGATCTTTGGGTTGCTGCCCATACTGTGGTCAAACGGCGCCGGCGCAGATGTGATGAAGCGCATTGCGGTGCCGCTGGTTGGCGGAATTGTTACATCCTTCCTGATGGAACTGGTGGTGTATCCGCCGCTGTTCGCGATCTGGAAGTGGAACTTTGAACTTCGTCCCGCGATACGGCAGGCTGCTGCGGTATCGATCGACACTTTGAATCCAACTCACGCAGAAATGCAGTTACAACAAGGAGAAGACCAATGAAGAAGATATTTGCCTGCTTGATGATGCTTACCGCGCTGTGCGCCATTCCGGCGATGGCCGCCAACTCAACTCTCACCGGCGTTGTGACCGACGATATGTGCGGCAAGAATCACATGATGCCCGGCAAAACAAACGCCGACTGCACCCGCGAATGCATGAAACATGGTGCAAAGTTTGCCGTGGTGGCGGGAGACGGAAAGCTCTACCTGCTCTCCGGTAAGGCCGCTGAGATTGGCGCGTTGGCGGGGCAGAAGGTGACCGTCAGCGGAGAATTGAAGGGCAACACGATGACCGTAGCATCGGTGGCCGCAGCGAAGTAAAGAAGCTTGACACTGCTTCGTACTTCCGTTATCTTTTTAGACACTTGCATGCGAATTACCAACACATCCCGGACAACAACAACAGGCACAACAACAAGCCTGTTCCCGGGCGCATGTGAGTTCCGCGAAGAGATCAGCTAAGAAACACTGATTCGCACCCTTCCAGAACCCATCGTCCGGCGGACGATGGGTTCTTTGTTTTGCGCAACGCTTGAGGAGCTGGGAAATGATAGTAATGAAATTTGGCGGGACTTCGGTTCAGGACGCCGTCGCGATTCGCAGGGTGGCCTCCATTGTTGCCTCCCGCCTTGCCGAGCAACCGTTGGTGGTGGTGAGCGCCATGGGCGGAGTCACCGACAAACTGGTGCAGGTAGCCGAGGCTGCAGCGCGCAGCGAGCTGGGCACCGCTCTCGGGCTGCTGGAGGGGATTCGCGAAAGGCATGTGGCCGCTGCTGCCGATATGCTGAAGCCGGACTCCGAAGCGGCCTTTGCGGAAGAGCTGGATGGGCGCATTGCTGAGGCAACCGCGTTGGCCGCGCAGATTGCGGCGCAGGGTTCGGCAACTCCCGCGCAGCACTCGCATATGCTGACCTTCGGCGAGTTGCTTTCCAGCGTGCTGGTAGCCGCCGCGTTTCCGGGACTCGGTGTACCCTCAGCCCATGTCGACGCCCGCAGGCTTATTGTGACCAACGCAAAACATCCTGCTGCGACGCCTCTCGCCGACCCTACCCGCACGAAACTTCTTGAAGTCATCCCTGCGCTGCTGGAGCAGAATCTTGTTCCCGTACTTGGCGGCTTTATCGCGTCCAGCGAGTTAGGCGAGATCACGACGCTTGGGCGGGGCGGCTCGGATTACTCCGCTGCGCTGATCGGCGCGGCGCTGCTGGCAGAGCGCATTGAAATATGGACCGATGTCAGCGGCATTCTCACTACCGATCCGCGTATCTGTCCTGCGGCGCAGCGCATTGCAGAGATCAGTTTTCATGAGGCGACGGAGCTTGCATGCTTCGGCGCAAAGGTATTGCATCCTGCAACGCTGCTGCCAGCCATTGAACACAACATTCCTGTGGCGGTGCTCAACTCACACAAGCCCGGTGAGGCGGGCACAATTATCCGCGCCGCCGCTTCGCGAGGTCCATCCGCGTTCCGTGCAATCGCCGTGAAGCGAAATATCGCGGTCTTCAACGTCAGCGCCCCGCGCCATGTCGGCTCACTGCGATTTCTGGATGACCTGTTCAGCCTTTTGCGGTGGCATCATTTACAAAGCGAGATTGTTGCCATCTCCGGCGCCAGTGCCTCCGTTGCAGTGGAGGGCAGCCGCGAACTGGTGAACCTGACCTCTGAGCTGGAGTCGTTGGGTGAGGTTGATTTCCAACCAAACATGGCAATCATCTGCCTGGTAGGAGAAGATATTCGTGGATGCGTTGGTATTGCATCAGAGGTATTCGGCGTACTGGCCGCGTCGGGAATCAATATTCGGATGATCGCCCAAGGCTCTTCGGAAATCAGCGTGAGTTTTGTCGTGGATGGGAAAGACGCGGTGAACGCGGTGCAGCAACTGCATCGGCATCTCTTTGAGCAATCTTCTTCGACGCCTTCTCACGCTGCTCTTCCTGGTCCGAGCAAGACTGCGCAGGCGTAAACAGCTTCAGGCTTCACAACGATTGGAGAAACAGTTTGTCTACCACCACTGCACTCGATCATACGTCTCCTGCACCGGCTCCGGCACTGAAGGTTGCCATCCTTGGATTCGGCACGGTTGGCAGCGCGGTTGCGCGTATTCTGCACGACCAACCTGAACACTTCCCTCTTCGGCTGACCCATGTTTTCAATCGCCATGTGGAACGCAAGCGCGTGGACTGGCTCAATGGCGACGTGCGCTGGTCCAGCGACGTGGAGCAGGTACTCGCCTCCGATGCGGACATTATTGTCGAGCTCGTCGGCGGGGTTGATCCCGCGCACGCCTGGATCGCAAGTGCGTTGGAGTCCGGTAAATCGGTGGTGACGGCGAACAAGAAACTCATCGCGCAACATGGTCCGCAGCTTTCTGAACTTGCGCACAAGCACGGCGGCGTACTGTCTTTTGGAGCTTCGGTGGCGGGTGGTGTGCCCGTGATTGACGCACTGCAAGAGGGCCTAGCCGGCGATCAGCTGTACAAGGTTTGCGGCATCCTGAATGGAACCTGCAATTACATTCTTACGAAGGTAGAGAACGAAGGCATCTCGTTCGATGTTGCGTTGACCCAGGCCCAGGCGGCAGGATTTGCGGAAGCCGATCCGACCGACGATGTGGATGGTTATGATGCACGTTCGAAGCTTGTGATCCTGACCCGCATTGGCCTGAAAGCAGTCGTTCTTCCGGAACAGGTGCTGTGTAACTCCATTCGGAATATCGATGCGGTTGACTTCATCTACTCGCACGAACTGGGATGCACGATTCGCCAGATCTCCCGCGCAGAACGCCGCGATGGAAATATTTATGCTTCGGTGCAGCCCGCGCTCGTGCCCATTGAATCGCACATGGCGCACATCACGGGCAGTTTGAACCTGGTGCTTTCCAGCGGCAAATACGGCGGTCAAACGGCTTTCAGTGGACACGGCGCCGGTGGACACTCTACGGCGGTTGCGGTGGTGAGCGATCTGTTGGACATTGCGCGCGGACGAATGGGAGACAACACTCGGCCACAGCCTGCAGGCGACGTGCTGCCGGTCAGCGCTAATTTCGCGGACAAGTATTATCTGCGTTTCACCGTGCGAGATAGACCCGGCATTGTTGCCGCGATTGCCAGCGCGATGGCCGCACACGGCATCAACATTGACGCGCTGCTGCAAAAGCCCGGCTTCGATAAAGACGCACTGCCTTTCGTGGTGACGCTCGAACAATGCACAG
>Ga0302320_10017327_pt1 | contig 14636 bp, 16 predicted proteins | sample Bog_T0_3_FD_202130 | JGI IMG/M metagenome (GOLD analysis project Ga0302320, IMG submission 202130) | Peat permafrost microbial communities from Stordalen Mire near Abisko, Sweden - Bog_T0_3 | ecosystem: Environmental > Terrestrial > Soil > Wetlands > Peat | place: Sweden: Abisko, Stordalen Mire...
AATGTCTGGAAACCGTCATAGCCCAGGGCGCGACAGAAGCGCAAGACGGTCGGATCACTTACACCGCTGGCCTCTGCCAGCGCGGAAATTCCCAACGGCACCGAAGAATCGGGATGCGCCAGCACAAAGTCGGCGACCTTGCGCTCGGAGCGGCGCAAGGGTGCGCGCTCGATCTCGGCGAACAGCGAATCGGGTTTGTAGGCCAGCGCCGCCATCGCTAAAAGGCGCCGTCGAAGGAAAAGATGGTAGCCCCCTGATCGGCGCGCGAGACCAGTTGGCGGAACGGCGCGAACAATTCCCGGCCGGTACCCCAGTGGCCGGTTTCGGGCGCTGTCGCGGCATCGCGGCCGGCCAATTCGGCGTCGTCGAGATCGACCTCCAGGACGCCGGCGGCGCAATCGATGCGCAGCCTGTCGCCGTCCCGCAATCGGGCCAGCGGACCGCCCAGCGACGCCTCCGGCGTCACATGAATGGCGCTCAGCACCTTGCCACTGGCGCCCGACATGCGCCCGTCGGTGACCAGCGCTACCTTGAAACCGAGATCCTGCAGAACCCCGAGCAGCGGCGTCAGTTTGTGCAATTCCGGCATGCCGTTGGCGTGCGGCCCCTGAAAGCGCACCACACAGATGACGTCCTGGTGCAGTTCGCCCGCCTTGAAGGCGGCTTCGACCTCTTCCTGGCACGCAAAGACGCGGCAAGGGGCAAAGATCGAGTGGCGCTCCGGCGTCACCGCCGAGGTCTTGGCGACCGCTCGTCCAAGATTGCCGGCCAGCGTCGCCAGTCCGCCATCGGCGCTGAAGGGCGACGCCAGGCTGGCGATGATCGCCGGGTCGGACGACACCGCCGGCGCGTCCCCAAAATGCAGATTTTCGCCGTCAAATTCGGTGCGTCGGGCATAGACCGAGAAATCGCCGCCGTGATTGGTGCGGATGTCGTCATGCAGCAGTCCGGCCGCCAGCAATTCGCCGATCACCACCGCCAAGCCGCCGGCCCGGTGGAAATCGTTCACATCGGCAGTACCGCTGGGATAGACCCTGGCGAGCAGCGGCACCACCTTGGCGAGATCGTGAAAGTCCTGCCAATCGAGGGTGATGCCGGCCGCCGCCGCCATCACCGGCAAGTGCAAGGTATGGTTGGTGGATCCGCCGGTGGCCAGCAAGCCGACGATGGCATTGACGAAACTGCGTTCGTCAACCAACGTGCCGATGCCGGCGCCCGGCTGTCCCGACAAGGCTGCCACCCTGCGGGCTGCGCTTTCGGTAAAGGCATCGCGCTCCGGCGTGTCGGGCGGCACGAAGGAGGCACCGGGCAGATGGATGCCCATGAATTCCATCATCATCTGGTTGGAATTGGCGGTGCCGTAAAAGGTGCAGGTGCCGGGCGCGTGGTACGATGCCGCTTCCGAGTCGAGCAGGGTTTCACGCGTCACCTCGCCTTTGGCAAAGGCTTGACGCACCATCGCCTTTTCGCGATTGCCGATACCGGTCGGCATCGGACCGGCCGGCACCAGGATGATCGGCAGATGGCCGAAGGTGAGAGCGCCGATCACTAGGCCCGGCACGATCTTGTCGCACACGCCAAGCAGCAGCGCACCGTCGAACAGATCGTGCGACAGGGCGACGGCGGTGGCGGTGGCGATCACATCACGCGAGAACAGCGACAATTCCATTCCCGGCATACCTTGCGTCACACCGTCGCACATGGCGGGGACCCCGCCGGCGAAGCGCGCCACACCGCCGGCGGCGGTGACCGACCGCTTGATCAGTGCCGGGAAGCGCTCGAAGGGCTGGTGCGCCGACAACATGTCGTTATAGGCCGACACGATGGCGATGCACGGCCCGTCATGGCCCCGGATCTTGGCTTTTTCCGAAGCGGCGCAGGCGGCCATGCCGTGTGCCAGATTGCTGCAGGCCAACTCGGCGCGGCGCGGGCGCGGTTGCCGGGCGGCGTCGATCCGCGCCAGATAGGCCTGCCGGCGTTGCCGGCTGCGCGCGATGATGCGATCGGTGACGAGAGAAAGAGTGGGATTGACGGCCATCGGAGTCGCCCTGCCAAAACGGGGGATCAGCCCGGAGTCTACCCAGGGACGACACCATTCTCAAGCAAAAATGTAATTTTTTTACAGAAATATTACCTCACCACGCGTTAATAACCCTTTTCCCGGTATCTCCATTGCATTAAAGTAAATTTTATACAAATCTGAAAATAAGGTGAGGTCGTCCGTGTCGCACACGATAAGCCTGCTCGACCAAGTGATCGGCACTGGCGTAGTGCCGGTGATTCGCACGGCGACGCAAGACAGCGCGCGCCGGTCGGTTGCCTGGCTCCAGGAAGCCGGCTTTAAAACCTTTGAAATCACCATGACCACGCCCGGTGCCGCTGAGCTGATCGCCGAATTGGCAAAACTGCCCGACCTGCTGATCGGCGCCGGAACGGTGTTCACAGACCAGGAGGCCGACAGGGTGATCGGCGCCGGCGCCAAGTTCGTGGTGTCACCCTGTGTCACCGTCGAGGTCGGCGCGGTCTGCCGCCGGCAGGGCGTTCCCTGCCTGATGGGCACCCTCACGCCGACGGAAGTGTTCCAGGCGCTGCGCGCCGGCGCCGATGCGGTAAAGATCTTCCCTGCCTCCAGCGTCGGACCCGGCCATCTCAAGGCGCTGCGCTCGGTGTTCCCCGCCGTCTCTTTCATGCCGACCGGCGGCATCGACGCCACCAATCTGGCAGGGTGGTTCCAGGCCGGCGCCGCCTGCGTCGGCGTCGGCGGCAGGCTGGTCGACGAAAATCTGATCGCGCGCGGCGACCGCCTGGCGGTGATCGCCGCCGGCCGGCAATTGCTGGACAGCTACCGTGCCGCCACGTCCTGAAAAAAGCTAGTCGGCCTTGGCCGACAAGGGTCGGGCCAGGAACCTCTCCAGCGCGCCGAGCCAGGCCAACCGGTCGCTGCCGGTGGCGAAATAATGGTCGGCCTTGTCCAGATAGATCGCCTCGACCGGTTTGTGGTTGCGTTTCAGAGCCCGCTCCATTTCCTCGGTGTGGTCGACCGGCACGGTAAAATCCTGGCGGCCATGCATCAGCAGCACCGGCACCCGGATCTTATCGGCATTGTCGGCCGGCGAAGTGGCGTCGAAGGATTGGTCCGTCCCCTGGATATGCGGGATGTTGATGTCTTTGAAGGCAAAGATCTTCAGGCGCTGGACCAGGGACTCGAGATCGGTGACCGGCGCGAAAGCGGCGGCGCAGGCATAGAGATCGGGCTCTTTTACCACCCCCATCAACGCGGCATAGCCGCCGAAGCTGGCGCCGACGATGCAGATGCGTTTGGGATCAGCCAGCTTTTGACTGATCAACCAGCGCGTGCCGTCGGTGATGTCGTCTTGCATCAGCAGCCCCCATTGCTGGTAGCCGGCCTGCTGGAACTCCACGCCATATCCTGACGAGCCGCGGAATTGCGGCTGCAGCACGCCATAGCCGCGGCTGATGAGAAACTGCGCCATCCAGTCGAATTGGACGCGGTCATGCGCGGTGGGGCCGCCATGCGGCAGCACGACGAAACCGATCGGACCCTGCCCGGCGCCGAGCGGCAAGGTCAGCAAGGCGGGAATGGCGACTCCGTCACGGGCAGGGTAGGACACAAGCTTCACTTCGGCGATCTGGTCGGCGGGCACCCCAGGATAGGCTTCGCCCAGGGGACTCAATTCGGGTTTGCCGCTGCTGCGGTCGAGTAGCCAGAAGCTGGCCGGCGCGCTGGGCTGCGGATGGCTGACGATCAGTGAGCGTGTGCCATCCTTGGTGCGATCCAACACGCGCACCAAGTCGGTCTTGAGTGCGCGGCTGATAGCGGCGCGATCATGCTCGCGCGCCTGATCGAGATAATGCAGGCCATCGCTACGACACGGAATGTTGAAACCGATCAGGCGGTAATCGATATACAGAGTTTCGACGTCGCAGCGCGAATCTTCCGCCAGCACCGCGCCAAAGCTGCGTTGCGTCACATCGAAGCTGCGCGCCACCAGCCGCCCCTGGTCGCCATCGGTCAGGACATAGAGCTGGTTGGGTTGGCCGGGCACAAACCCGAGAGGCGCGAAGCGCGGCCGGCTATCGGCCTCGCGTTCAAAGATCATTCGCCAGTCGGACTCGGCCGAATCGCGCACTTCATAGCTGAAATGCCGCTGTTTCTCGTTCCAGGCCACCCGTCCGACTTTTTGCGCCAGCCGCACCACACCGGCGTCGTCGGTCATAAAGGACACCACGTCCGGCCGTTCACGCTGCACCAATCGGGGTCGGCCGGAATTCACGTCGACGCTCAACACCTGCGGATGCAGATAGTCCGACTCGGGCGTCACGGCCATCAACAGATGGTCGGGGTCGTCCGGCAACAGATCGACGATCTGGTCCTGGAATTGCGGAATCTTGTTGCCGATATTGCCATAGACCGTCGTGCCCGGTCCCGGCAGCTCCTTGTTGACGCGTACAGGCACCCCATTGCCGCCATCGGCATCGAGAAAAACCATGCGGGTTTCCTCGATCGGCTGAGTACCGTCGAACTTGGTCGTGAAGCGCACACTGGCGATCAAACGCGACGATGTCTTCCAATGAAACCAGTCGGGCAGCAAGCTGCCGGTCCCCAGCACGGTCGGCTTCTTGACCTCGTCCAGCCATTTGACCACCAGAACCGGGGCGTCTTTCATCGGCGAGATCATCGCCAGTTTCTTGCCGTCGGGCGACAAACGCGGGTCCTGCGCCGCTGGCAAGGCCGCATAGGCGGCAAGCGGCGGCGGCTCGGCGGCGGCGGCGGACGCCAGCAGGATCGGCGCCGCCAGCAACGCCAAAAGCCCGGATTTGCTCATCTCCTACCCCTCTTTGTTCGACGAGCTTACCAAGCGCCTCCCTGCAGCGCGCGATTCAACAATAGCGCCGCCGCCACGATCAGGACCAGCCAGGTGACGATGGCGGCGCTGCCGCGGCAGGCGAACTGGCGCAGTGATGCCTCGGGCGCCAGCATGCCGATCGGGTGCAGAGTCCGCACCACCAGAAGCGGCAGCAGCAAGGCGTGGACGGCGCCGCGCGCGACGCCGCCTGCCTCGATCAACGCCACCAGCAGCAGAATCAACGGCACATATTCGGCGAAATTGGCATGCGCGCGGATCAGCCGATTGAGGATCGGCTTGCCGCCGTCGCCATGATTGACGCGCAGCCGGACCCGTGACGTCACCACCAGGGCCGACAGCACGGCGAACAGCAAGGCCAAAATGGCGGCATAGCCGGCCGTTACGATAGGAAACAGCACAAATTTTCTCCCCCGCCCGAAGCTGTCCCGTTTGTCGGGATCATTCCCCTTGTTGCCTGAGCTTCTTCCAATAGTCGAGACGCTTTTTGATCTCGCGTTCGAAGCCGCGATCGACCGGGCGATAGAACTCCTGCCGCGCCATGCCATCGGGAAAATAATTCTGCCCGGAAAAGCCGGCCTCGGTGTCGTGATCATAGACATAGCCGTCGCCATAGCCGATCTGTTTCATCAGCTTGGTCGGCGCATTCAGGATATGCAGCGGCGGCATCAGCGAGCCGGTCTCGCGCGCCGCGCGGCCGGCAGCGCCAAAGGCGCGATAGGCGGCATTCGATTTTGGCGCGCTGCCGAGATAGATCACCAGCTGGGCCAGTCCAAGTTCGCCTTCCGGACTCCCCAGCCGCAGATAAAGCTCCCAGGCCGCGATCGCCTGCACCAGCGCCTGCGGATCGGCCAGACCGATATCCTCGACCGCGAAACGCGCCAGGCGGCGCAGAATATAGAGCGGATCCTCGCCGCCGCTCAGCATGCGCGCCATCCAATAAAGCGCAGCGTCGGTGTCCGACCCGCGCAGCGATTTGTGCAACGCACTGATCAGATTGTAATGGCTTTCCTGGGCCTTGTCGTAAAGCGGCGCGCGCCGCTGCACCGCCGCCGCCAAACCGGCGATGTCCAAGGAAGCGACGCCCAGTCGCGACAGCTGTTCGGCCATGTTGAGCAGATAGCGTCCGTCGCCATCGGCCATCGCCTTCAGCGCGACGCGCGCGTCGGCGTCAAGCGGCAAGCGATTGCCGAGCGCCGCCTCGGCGCGCCGCAGCAGGGTTTCCAGCGCGCTGTCATCGAGTCGGCGCAACACCAGCACCTGGCTGCGCGACAGCAGGGCGGCGTTCAGCTCGAAAGAAGGATTTTCGGTGGTCGCCCCCACCAGCACCACCGTGCCGTCTTCGACATAGGGCAGAAATCCGTCCTGCTGCGCACGGTTGAAGCGATGGATTTCATCGACGAACAGCAGCGTGCCTTGCCCCATCGCCCGCCGTCCGCGCGCCGCCTCGAACAATTTGCGCAGATCGGCGACGCCCGAGAACACCGCCGACAGGGGCTCGAAGACAAGTTCGGTGCCGAGGGCCAGCAGCCGGGCGATGGTGGTCTTGCCGCTGCCGGGCGGTCCCCACAGGATCATCGAGGAAAGGCTGCGCGCCGCCAACATGCGGCCCAAGGGGGCGTCAGTAGCCAGCAGATGGTCCTGTCCCACCACCTCGGCCAGGCTGGCCGGGCGCAGGCGATCCGCCAATGGCCGGGGCGCGAGCTTGTCGAACAGTCCGGGCTTGCTGTCAGCCACCGATCGAAACGGTGAGTGTTTCGCCACCGCGCCGCACGGTGATCGCCCATCCCTGCGGCGCCGCCTGCCCCAGCATGGCCTTCAAATCGGCGACCGACCCGACGGCGTGGTTATTGAGCCGCAGGATCATGTCACCGGGCTGGAATTGCAGCCGGGCGGCAATGGTGCCGGGTCTGACCTTGACCACGGTGACACCGGGGTCGGCGCTTTGCAGGCCAAGCTCTTCCGCCAAGGCCGGGTTCATGTTGGCGACAGTGGCGCCGGTGAAGGGGGTACGGCCGGCAATGTCGCTGGTGTCGCGGTCGGGACGATCGGGTGGCGCGGTCAGTTTGACGGAAAGAGTTTTCTCCTGGCCGCCGCGCAGTATGGTCAGTTGCGCGGTGGTGCCGACCGGCAGGGTGGCGATGCGAAACCGTAGCGCTTCCGGATCCTCGACCTCGCGCCCATTGACCGCAATGACCACGTCGCCAACCTTGAGTCCGGCCTGATCGGCCGGACCGGTGCCATGCACCGAATTGATCAAAACGCCCAAGGGCCGCGGCAGGTGCAGCTGCTGAAACATGTCAGAGGTGACCGCCTGGCCGTCGCCGCCCAGCCAGGGACGCTGTACCTTGCCGCCGCTGGTGATGCTGGAAAGCACGACCTTGACCATGGCGGCAGGAATCGCGAAGCCGATGCCGATCGAACCGCCGCCTTCGCCCGAGGACAGAATATTGCTGTTGATGCCGACCAGCCGGCCCTGCAGATCGACCAGCGCGCCGCCGGAATTGCCGGGATTGATGGCGGCATCGGTCTGGATGAAGGATTGATAGTTGGATACGCCCACACTGGTACGCGCCAAGGCCGAGACGATGCCCATCGTCACGGTCTGGCCGACACCGAACGGGTTGCCGAGCGCCAATACCAGATCGCCTACCGCCACCGCGTCGGAATCGCCGATCGGCAGCACCGGCAGCGCCTGGCCACCGGTGTCGATCTTGAGCACGGCAAGGTCGGTCCGTTCGTCGCTGCCCAGCAGAGTCGCCTCGAACTCGCGGCGGTCCGCCAGCACCACGGTGATTTCGTCGGAATCGCGGATGACGTGATAATTGGTAACCACCACGCCATCAGCCTTGACGATCACGCCCGACCCCAGCGAGCGTTGCACCCGCTCTTGCGGAATGCCAAGCCGTCCGCCGAAAAATTGCCGGAAGAACGGGTCGTTCATGAAGGGCGAGGCGACCGTGCGCACCACCTTGCGGGTGTAGATATTGACCACCGCCGGCGCCACCTGCTTGACCACCGGCGCAAAGCTGAGCTGCATTTGTTCGCGCGACTGCGGCACAATTTCGGCCTGAGCCCGGCTCAGCGCCGCCAAGCCGATCACGACACAAAGGACGACGCGCAAGATCACCATCAGCTGTGCCGGGATTGGATCGTTATTCTTCGCTGTCGGCGCCGATTTGCAGCGGGCCACTGTCCTGACCCTTGGCGTCAGGATCGCGGTCCACCAGTTCGATCACCGCCATCGGTGCGCAATCGCCATAGCGGAAGCCGGCCCTGAGCACGCGGACATAGCCGCCGCCACGGGTCTTGTAGCGTTCGGCCAACACCGAGAACAGCTTGCCGACGATCTTTTCGTCGCGAAGATAGGCGATCGCCTGACGCCGCGCGTGCAAATCACCCCGTTTGCCGAGAGTGATCAGCTTTTCCGCGACCGGACGCAAATCCTTGGCCTTGGGCAGCGTGGTCTTGATCTGCTCATGCTTCAGCAGCGCGACCGTCAGATTGGCGAACAACGCCTTTCTGGCCGTGCTGGTGCGGTTCAGCTTACGACCGCTCATGCCATGACGCATGATGCTCACTCCTCAAGACGATGGGTCGCGCGCGACACCGATTGCACCAAAGCCTCTGCCGCCGCGGTTGTCACCAGGATCGGAGAGGTAAATTACGTCCCTCGGAGTGTGTTGATGTCGCCTGCGGCGACATCAACGCACTCCGAGGGATCGATTCTACTCAGTAAGGCTCTTCCAGTTTCTTGGCCAGGTCTTCGATATTTTCGGGCGGCCAATTGGCGATTTCCATGCCCAGATGCAGCCCCATCTGCGCCAATACTTCCTTGATTTCGTTCAAAGATTTACGGCCGAAATTGGGGGTGCGGAGCATCTCGGCTTCGGTTTTCTGCACCAGATCGCCGATATAGATGATATTGTCGTTCTTGAGGCAATTGGCCGAACGCACCGACAGTTCCAGTTCGTCGACCTTGCGCAGCAGATTTTTGTTGAACGGCAGTTCGTCGCGCAACGTCTCCTCGCCGGGAAGCTGCGGTTCCTCGAAATTGATGAACAGCTGCAACTGGTCCTGCAGGATGCGGGCCGCCAGCGCCACCGCATCCTCGGGCGTCACCGCGCCGTTGGTTTCAATCTGCATCGACAGCTTGTCATAATCGGTCACCTGGCCGACGCGGGTGTTCTCGACCTTGTAGGCGATCTTGCGCACCGGCGAGAAGATGGCATCGATCGGAATCAGCGCGATCGGGCTGTCTTCGATGCGGTTTTGCGACGCCGCAACATAGCCTTTGCCGTTTTCCACGGTCAATTCCATGCTGAGCGACGCGCCCTGATCGAGCGAGCAGATCACCAGATCGGGATCCATGATGTCGATGTCGTGTCCGGCCTCGATCATGCCGGCCTTGACCTCGCCCGGCCCGATCGCCTTCAGTGTCATGCGCTTGGGGCCTTCGCCATGCATCCGCAATCCCAGGGTCTTGATGTTGAGGATGATGTCGGTGACATCTTCCCGGACGCCCGGGATCGAGGAAAATTCATGCAGAACCCCGTCGATCTGGATAGCCGTGACAGCGGCGCCTTGCAGCGACGACAGCAAAATGCGCCTGAGCGCATTGCCGAGCGTCAGGCCAAAGCCGCGCTCCAGCGGTTCAGCCACCACGGTGGCGCTGCGGGCGACATCCGCACCAGGCTCGACATGGAGCTTGTTTGGTTTAATCAATTCCTGCCAGTTGCGTTGAATCACGAGACCGACCTCATGCTGGAGGCGGCAAAAGTGCCGCTCTGCCTTGCGAAAATGCGCGAACGGACCCGAGTGGGCCGCCCCGCGCGGTAAACCGTTGGAACGATCAGACCCGGCGCCGCTTGCGTGGCCGGCAGCCATTATGCGGAATGGGTGTTACGTCCCTGATCGATGTGATGGCGAAGCCAACCGCCTGCAGCGCGCGCAAAGCCGATTCGCGGCCCGAGCCGGGTCCTTTGACCTCGACTTCCAAAGTGCGCATGCCGTGCTCCGCCGCTTTGCGGCCGGCGTCTTCGGCGGCCACCTGCGCGGCATAAGGAGTCGATTTGCGCGACCCCTTGAAACCCTGCATCCCTGACGACGACCAGGAGATGGTATTGCCCTGGGCATCGGTAATGGTGATCATGGTGTTGTTGAAGGTGGCGTTCACATGCGCGACGCCGGAGGTAATGTTCTTGCGTTCGCGCCGACGCGGGCGCGCCGCTGCTGCGGGTTTGGCCATGCTACTTGGTCACCTTCTTCTTGCCGGCGATCGGCTTGGCCGGACCCTTGCGGGTACGGGCATTGGTATGGGTCCGTTGGCCGCGGACCGGCAAGCCACGGCGATGGCGCAGGCCGCGATAGCAGCCGAGATCCATCAAACGCTTGATATTCATTGCCACTTCGCGGCGCAAATCGCCTTCGACGTGATAGTCGCGGTCGATCAATTCACGGATGCGCAGCACTTCATCATCGGAAAGCTGATTAACCCGCTTGGCTTCGGAAATGCCGACCTTGTCGATGATCTTCTGCGCCTTGGCGCGGCCGATTCCATGGATATAGGTCAGCGCGATCAGCACCCGCTTGTTGGTCGGGATGTTAACGCCAGCGATACGCGCCAAGACTGATTCCTCCTTGAGAGTTTGGACGCAGCGCAAAAATGCCGCGAAAACGGTGATAAATCGGCCGGGATTCCGAAGGTGCGCGATTATAGGGAGAAATCTCCCGCTGTCAACCGGCCGAGACTCCGTCAATGATTTTTTCCAGCGTCTTGGTCACCTCGGCGATCGGCAAGGTACCGTCGACCACTTTCAGCAAACCCCGCTTCTGGTAGAATGGCAGGATCGGGGCGGTCTGCGCGTGGTAGGTCGCCAGTCGCGCCCGCACCGTCTTGGCATTGTCGTCGGCGCGGCGGATGAACTCGCCGCCATGACAGACATCGCAGCGGCCTTCGACCTTCGGGCGGTGAAAATGATCGTTATATCCTTCGCCGCAGCGGGCGCAGGTGAAGCGTCCGTCGATGCGATTGACGATCATTTCATCGGGCACCCTGATCTCGATGGCGGCGTCGATGGCACGGCCGCGTTCGCTCAGCATCGCCTCCAAGGCCTCGGCCTGCGCGACCGTGCGGGGAAAGCCATCCAGGATGAAGCCATTTTTGGCATCGGGTTCAAGGATGCGTTCGGCAATGATGCCGATCACGATCGCGTCCGACACCAGTTTACCCTCGTCCATCACCGATTTGGCCTGCTTGCCGATCTCGCTCCCTGACGCCACCGCCGCCCGCAGCATGTCTCCGGTCGACAGTTGCACGCAGCCATATTCTTGCTGCAGCTTCTTGGATTGGGTTCCTTTGCCGCCGCCGGGTGGTCCCAGCAGGATCAAATTCATGCTCCGTTCCGCCTCCCGCGCAGTTTCGACTTCTTGATCAACCCCTCATATTGATGCGCCAACAAATGGGATTGAATCTGCCCCACCGTGTCCATGGTAACTGTAACGACAATCAAAAGACTGGTTCCGCCGACATAGAATGGCACCGAAAGACGGCTGATCAATATTTCCGGCAGGATCGACAGCGCCGCCAGATAGGCGGCGCCGATCACGGTCAGACGGGTCAGCACGTAGTCGAGATAGTCAGCGGTATTCTTGCCGGGCCGGATGCCGGGCAGAAAGCCGCCATATTTCTTCAGATTGTCGGCGGTTTCGACCGGGTTGAACACCACGGCCGTGTAGAAGAAGGCGAAGAATACGATCAGAACCAGATAGAGCCCGAGATAGAGAGGCTGGCCACGGCCCAGCCAGGCCGTCAGGGTGCCCAACCATTCGGGCCCCTTGCCGGCGGCAAAACCGGCAGCCGTGATCGGCATCAGCAGGATCGAACTGGCGAATATCGGCGGGATCACGCCCGAGGTATTGAGTTTGAGCGGCAGATGCGACGCCTCGCCGCCATACATCTTGTTGCCGACCTGGCGCTTGGGATATTGCACGATGATACGACGCTGGGCGCGTTCGACGAACACGATCAGGGTCACCATGCCGACCACCATTACCATCAGGAACAGGATCAGCCCGCCCGACATGGCGCCGGTGCGGCCCATTTCCAGGGTACTGGCCAAGGAGCGCGGCAGATTGGCGACGATGCCGGCGAAGATGATCAGGGAGGTGCCGTTGCCGACGCCGCGTGCGGTGATCTGTTCGCCCACCCACATCAAAAATACCGTGCCACCCACCAGAGTGATCACCGTGGTGGCGCGGAAGAACAGCCCCGGGTCGAACACCGCGCTGACGCTGCCGCCCATCCCTTCGAGCCCGACGGCAATGCCATAGGCCTGAAAGGCGGCGATCAGCACCGTGGCGTAGCGGGTATATTGGTTGAGCTTTTTGCGCCCCTGCTCGCCTTCCTTCTTCAAGGAATCGAAGGAGGGCACGATGGTGGTGAGCAGCTGGATGATGATCGATGCCGAAATGTAAGGCATGATATTGAGCGCGAAAATGGTCATGCGTTGCAGCGCGCCGCCGGCGAACATGTCGAACATGCCGAGAATGCCGCCGCCCGAGCGCTTGAACAAATCGGCCAGAATGTGCGGATCGATGCCCGGCACCGGAATCCAGGTGCCGAGCCGATAAACCACCAGCGCGGCCAGGGTGAACCAGATACGCTTCTTGAGTTCGGTGGCCTTGGCGAACACACCGAGATTCATGTTTGCTGCAAGCTGCTCGGCGGCGGACGCCATCAATTTCTCCGAATTCAGGGGCCGGCTTCGGCGCGCTCCCGACCGACAGACAACAATTAGGCCGGGATCGGCGCCACGCCAGTCTTGGCCGCCACAAGGATGACGGTTCCGCCAGCTTTCTCCACCGCTTCCTTGGCGGCAAGAGTGACGCCGGATACTTCGATGGTCAATGCAGCCGTGACGATGCCCCGCCCCAACAGCCGGACACCGTCTTTAAGGTGGCCGATCACGCCGGCCTTGACCAGAGCCTCGCCGGTGATGGTGGTACCGGAAGCGAGCTTGCCGGCATCGACCGCCTGCTGCAGCCGATCGAGATTGACCTCGGCATAATGGCGCCGGAAAATATTGGTGAAGCCGCGCTTCGGCAGGCGGCGATAGATCGGCATTTGGCCGCCCTCGAAGCCGTTGATGGCGACACCCGTCCGCGAGGTTTGGCCCTTGACGCCGCGACCGCCGGTTTTGCCCTTGCCCGAGCCGATGCCGCGACCGATGCGCAGCCGCGGCTTGCGGGCGCCTGCATTGTCACGCAGTTCAGTAAGTTTCATGTCGTTCTTCCTCCCGCTCAAGCTTCGTCGAGGTGCAGCAGATGGCGCACCTTGGCGATCATGCCGCGCACCGACGGGGTGTCCTCCAGCGTGCGGCTCTTGTGCAATTTGTTGAGACCGAGCCCGATCAGGGTCGCGCCCTGATCCTTGGGGCGTCCGATCGCACTGCCTATTTGCGTTATCGTCACGGTCTGTTTGACCGCAGCCGCTGCTTTCTTGGCCATTTGCGCTTACTCCTTGGCAGCGGCGGCGGTGGCGGGTACGCCGACATCGCGGCGGCCGACGATGTCGCCGACCTTCTTGCCGCGCTTGGCCGCCACCGTGCGCGGACTCAGCACATTGGCCAGGGCGTCGAAGGTCGCCTTGATCATGTTATGCGGGTTCGAGGTGCCGATGCATTTGGCCACCACGTCCTGTACGCCCATGGTTTCGAACACGGCGCGCATCGGTCCGCCGGCGATGATGCCGGTCCCGGCCGGCGCCGAGCGCAGCACCACCCGGCCGGCGCCGAAGTGACCGCGCGAATCGTGATGCAGGGTGCGGCCTTCGCGCAGCGCGACACGGATCATGTTGCGTTTGGCCTGATCGGTGGCCTTGCGAATTGCTTCCGGGACTTCGCGCGCCTTGCCCGACCCATAGCCGACGCGACCTTTGGAGTCGCCAACGACGACGAGGGCGGCGAAGGCGAAGCGGCGGCCTCCCTTGACCACCTTGGCGACACGGTTGATGTGCACCAATTTGTCGACCAGATCGCTTTCCTCGCGGTCGCGCTGCTGATTGTCGGACCGCTGGCCGCGGCCGGGACGATCGCTGCGCTCGCCGCGTTCACCGGTGCGGGGGGACCGTTCGCCGCCGCGGGGACTATTGGGGGTACGTGCCATCGATATGCTTCCCTTAGAACGACAGCCCGCCTTCGCGGGCGGCATCGGCGAGGGCCTTGACCCGGCCATGGAAAAGATAGCCGCCGCGATCGAACACCACCTGGGTGATGCCGACTGTTGCGGCCCGCTCGGCGATCAACTTGCCGACGGCCTGCGCGGCAGTGAGGTCGGCACCGGTCTTGAGACCCGGCCTCAAGGCAGTGTCGAGCGAGGATGCCGCCGCCAAGGTGGTACCCTCTCGATCATCGATGATCTGGGCGTAAATATGCTTTGACGAGCGGAATACCGACAGTCGCGGCCGCAGCCCTCCCTTGGCGAGGAGAGCAAAACGGGTGCGCCTTTGCCGGCGTTCGAAAAGTTCCTTCGGCGTGAACATGCTGCAACCCTACTTCTTTTTGCCTTCCTTGCGGAGGATGGTTTCGGTCTCGTATTTGACGCCCTTGCCCTTGTAAGGCTCTGGACCGCGGAAGGCGCGGATCTCGGCGGCGACCTGGCCGACCCGCTGCCGATCCCGGCCGGTGACGGAAATGCTGGTCGGCTTTTCGCATTTGATGCTGATCTCTTCCGGAATCGGATAGATCACGT